>Ga0136643_10010059_pt1 | contig 13945 bp, 7 predicted proteins | sample TergutLab28metaG_FD_96883 | JGI IMG/M metagenome (GOLD analysis project Ga0136643, IMG submission 96883) | Labiotermes labralis P1 segment gut microbial communities from Petit-Saut dam, French Guiana - Lab288 P1 (version 3) (version 3) | ecosystem: Host-associated > Arthropoda: Insects >...
TCCTAACCATGCCATCACTCATCGCATTGTCACCATACACTTGACAGATCTGGTGATGAATCTCACTTGGTAGCACATTCCTAGCGTTCAAAAAACGAATTACAGACCGTATTTCACAGTCGGAGGCCCCTTCAATTGTCTTAAACATGTTTAACGCACAGGAACAAACATAAAAATAACACGAATTTCACGAAAAGGCGTCTGTGGCTTCTCAATTTATAGAGGAAGTCACTGCACATGAGCAAAGTGACAGTCTCGAGGATGCGCGATAGATATGCGCAGACGGCACTTACTTTCCGAATAACCTACGTATTTCACCGCCTTATGGTTTAAACACTGAAGTTTGGCAGTTTCCCATCTACAACCTTTTTATGCACTCGGTCCACTACCAACACATACGAGAAGACCTCAAACTGTCGAGTCTGAGGAAAGGTTCATATGTTATGCTGAGTATTGTAATTTGCTAGCTACACTATTATGCTGTCTGTTGTTTTGCATGGAAATGAGAGTTGAAGAAGACAAATGTTGGGAACCGGGCGCCAAAGAAAATATTTGGACATGGGGAATATGAAATATGTTTATAGTGAACTGGAGAAGAGCAGTTAGTGAAGTTTCACAGTGCCGTGCCCTTCACTTAATGTCGTAAGGGTCAGTTGGGTGGTATGTGTAGGTAACAAGGGGCGCAGCACTGTCGATGAAGGTGTACAAGGAACCTACATACACTGAATGCTGCGTTTCAAAACCGACCATCCTCCGCACGTTTTGTCAACCAAGCCAAGGACATGCGTCAAGAATGGTATGATTTCATCGACTAGATTCAAAATATTACAAGGAACCTTGCTCTCAATGTATATCTTCGTCGTTTCGCTGACTCTTACTGCCATACCGTGGAAAATGGTCATCCTTCTACAGATAAAACACCTCTTGGCGTAGATGTCTTCCCCTGCGTCAGAGGCACGTCGAAAAATTTTCGACGCACTGGGAACAGTTTCCTGTGTGGGTCGCTGATGACTAGACCGAGCAAGCATATGCAGGATACGAGACAATGTGTGAACGGCATCCCCTGTGATTGTGGTAGGTGCTGTTCTGGCGAAACAGGTAGACCACTTTGCGTGCAAGGCAACTTCGAGCACGTAAGTCTATTGAAGAGATCGAAAGTGAACAGGCATCCCGCGGGTAAAGCGGCCGGGGCGTGACGCTAACCACGAGTTACTATAAAATATCCAATATTAAAAAGGCCTGGGGCTACAGGCTGTCCACTGTGTCGTGTACCTGAGCTTGGCAGCTTCATCGCACTGAAATCCTGCATCCGCCGGGAAATACCGTGAAAGCTTCCATGCTTAGGAACACAATAAAGAGATTCTACATACCTCCGCGAGAATAAACTGCCAATAGCGCGGTGCACTGTCAGTCCTTTACCCTACATAAAACCTAGCTCCCATGGTTCACAAATGTTATTTGAAATGCGTTTTGGTCTGGTAAATTGCGCGTTAAGACCGGCTCTGCGGGGCCAACCCAGCTTCTTACGGAATGGACAGGCCTTCCTGATTATTCTTTATCCAGAGGTAAATCGGCCGGGGCGTAAAGCTAGCCACCCGCCTCCATCTAACACCGAGGATAATAGAAGCCTGAAGTTGTATCTTCGCAGTAAGTCCAGGTTCCTCAGTGTTCTGTAGTGCCAGTAAGTTACCTTACTACAAATGTATCCTCCAATAATTGTTCGTAATTTTTGTTTGAAATACGTTCTGATTTGACGCACAACGGAAGTACTTAATCGATTGCGCAACGCGTGATCTGTAGCGCAGTAGATATGTATGCGCAATGGGTGACCCTGCGAAGAAATGCAATACGCTATACAGCAAACAACGAACACAAGACACTGTGGCCTTTTGCGGTATTTACATTTCCAATCCTGTATCAGTCAATGCCAAATTGTAACAACATACGAGAAACCGATTCCTTGGAACTATAACGCATATCGTGGTTCGGAAACTTGGACGTGAGATAACCGGTTAAGATAGCAGTTACATAAGGACTCACCATAGCCGAATGGACAGCAGTGTGCTGCAGCAACAGCCTTACAGCAAACTTGTCGTCTTGAACAGGGATATGTCCTACCTACAGGAAGACTGAAGCTGAAGGAAGTCCACACAGATCCGCCAGCGATGATATAACTTATATTGTAAATCACGAAAAGAAGAAACCCAGAAATTCCCGAAATACACAATGTATAAAGTGTCGGACTGGCTGCTGAAAACACACTGGCTCCCTTCAATGGGGGATCTTTTCGGGAATTCGTCAGGATAACCGGCGCAAGGGCGGGATCACGCCGTGTCCTCACAAGAAGGAAAAACCTGGAAGCAGAGTCCTTTCACAGAATCGGGGCCTCCTGTCACAGCATGAAGCTACCGGCCGATATGCGCATACAGTAACTAACTCCTTGGAACTGTCTTTGTTGAAATGTACTAACGTACTTTTATTAAACTGGGCAATGAGAAGTAGCAAATCTTGTCAGAGCAGAAGGACGCGTTCTTAGGCTGCTATAAAAATACAACAGTCTCGTGTCACGATACGCGATATGACGAATTCGCGCACGCGGAGAGCAAAAAAAGGGAAGTACTCCAGTATCGCGATTGGGCGAAGGTCTGACATCTCCCTCATTAATAAAGGTACCTTATTAAGGCCCATAAAAGAGCAGGATTTTGTGAACAAGGTATGAACCTTCGGCTTCCACAAAATGTGTGAAATTTCTGGACCAGAACTGTGCAATAAATAATCTGCACCACCTAGTCAGAATGATAATATTAAATGAGATTCCAATACTTACACAACCACGAGTCGTTTACAAGATTCAGCAAATACTCCCAGCCCTAATGCAATAAGGGTACTGCATACGTGCGTGGACTCGAAGTGACACAATGTATCCGCCATGTTCAATTCCTCGACGGCCGAAAGATGTACTGGGGAGATCAATACGAGGCCCCCCGTTATTTTCTGGTGTCCGCGGGGAATTTGTCCTCGCCAAGCTATGACGAACAAAGCAAAACTCTGATTTCATGCGTCTCTACCGTTGCCTCTACCCCTTCGATATAAGAGTCAGATGAATCCAACCCCATGCCCAGTTTAAGGTCGTCGTCATTCTTATTCCCCAGCCACAACTCGATCTAACAAGTTCTCTCTTTCCTTCAGATTTTCTCGGCAAGATCTTGTCCTATATGTATTCGTTTTCTGTCTCAGGCGTGCCACATTCCTCCTTGACTTCATCACCCATAATATATGGCTCGGAGTACGTACAAGCCGTGAAGCTCCTAATCACGCGAATTTTCCCCAGACTCCTGTTACTTCCTCCCTCTTAGTTGCAAACTGGTTCCCCCGCGACCCTTTCTCAAACACCCCCTCTCCATTGTTCTCTTAACCTTCCATAGCCGTACCTAACAGGCAAAATAACAGTTAATTTTATTTTAATCTCCAGGTTCTTAGCTAGCTGGTGAGAAGACTTAAGATTCTGACCTAAATCTCTTAACAAATATGCCCAACTTACCTCAAAGCCAAAATCCGAACACGTTGTCAGTGGTTTTAAAAAACCTTTCCCTTCCTCAAAAATTAAAATACAGGAACCCTTATATAAGGATCCCAATTCATTTTTTTTTACGAAAAGCTATTACTTCGATTTGGCCTAGATACTTTAAAGTCCGCGCAGATCTCACGAATATTTTAGGCTCTGCCAGCCGTCAGCATGTTGCTACTTTCAGTTCCACAAAATATACCCCTCAATAAATGCTGTTCATTGCAAAATAATGTCCTCAAATCTTATAGATATTGGCTTTTGTAATAACTGACTCTGTAGCCGAATAAATAATACAGACGGCCGGCCTTTTTATTGCTTCCCAGGCTTATGCTCTCCTCGTAACACAGCCACTGTACCTGGCCAAACGTCGAATATCAATCCTCTGAAGCACCTAAGAGTATTTTACAATTCAATTCCTATTCATAACTCACAATGCATCTCCATTAAAAGGACCGATCGGTCAATGCTATTCATGCAACCAATTGCGTTTATTTTAGGAATTACACGTAATCCAGTAATACGCTCTGGTCTAAATGCATGCCTCTTGAATGCTTTATTACAGAAAATGGGATCGTCATGAAGATTCTCATCCACAGCAGGCACATCTATGATTTCGTACTAAAACTAAGCTTCAAAGAATCAAGGACAAATGCTGTTGTCATATAAATTTTCTCTTAGTCAATTAAGAGCAAGGGTGAGTGGGAAAATAATCAGTGTTCGACTCGATCTTGCAATAAATTAAAACTCACTCCATGGAGCAGTCCTGGAGAAGCTAATCGTTCCTAGGCTAGTCAAGAAATTCCCCGCATTTTATGGAACCCCAAGGTTCAACACAGTGTTCTGAAGAGCCCAACATTTAACCCTATCCTGAGCCGGATCAATCCAATCAACCCCCCCCACAAACCCTGTATCTTGAGAGAATCTTCTTCGTATAGTTCGCTGTAAAGGGAAAAGAGTCTCTTTAATGGATGGCTATGCAGGTATGGCAAGAATTGGTAAAATATTGAAAGACGAATTAATTTAACACAATGCATCGTAAATGTAACAGTAACACAGTTTCCTGCATCGCCGGACTAACATTCCTGAGCGCGAGTGAACTACCTCGTGCTTCTCGGACCATCCTTTTAGGCGCCATGCGTTAAGTATAGTTCAATTCGTTTTGTCTATCAAGCACCCATTCTACGATATCCAAGGTTATCACACTGAAGACCTATGTTTCGACTTCTTGTATGGACTAGCCTCGTCTTGCTTGGTGAGCTCGTTTCAGTTACTTCACGAATTTGTTACGGTTTTGTCTTACCTGCTCGCCTCTCTTGCGTGTGTCCTTATGGCCCTAAAACTTTTACTTTTGTTTCGCTACATAATATTCGAGCAGACATTTGGATATTGTGGTTACCTCATACACACACTTCTCCTGTTTGTACTGCTCGACTGTTACGTTTGCGTCCAAGCACTTATACGGATCCTTTGTTCAACTACTTATTTATGAAGCAGTAATTTAATTGCACCTTAATGTTATTCTCTATCTTAATAAGGAATTCCGTGTCTCGGTTAAGAGGACTCCGCACGTTACGACACACACAACCAGTTCTGACGTTAGTGTCCGAGATCTTCCTCACATGACACTCAAAACTTACACAACCACAGTACTTAACACCGTCTAACTAGTTCCAGATTCCGCTTTGCGGCCCAAGAACCTGGACACTGAAACGGAAAAACAGCAGCAAAGCTCATTCCTGATCTGTGCGCATTCTATGCATTTAACAGTCTAACAACATTAAAAAAAAGAACTAGAAATTTTCTTAACAAACACAGCAGCATCCACCCTAAAACGCAGTCATATTATGCGCTCCCCAATGCTATTTTTCTTGCTATCTAACAGCTTCTCTAACTCTTCAGGCCTCCCTCCCGGGGTTCCCCACGCAATCTATCCCGAATAGTGCCTGTGACTGTTTTCCCACGAGCAAAGCAGCCGGAACATGAAGCTCGCCAACTCACCTCCATCTAGTCTAGAAAATACAAATGCGTGGTGCTTTACCTCCATGTTCCCTATACACCTTCACGGAGAAGGTAAGTGAGGCTGGGGTGCAAATCTACCTTTAACCTCCGCAGGTGCATCAGAACCACAGCTTGGGAACCTATGCACTGACAGTGGAAGCGACAAGGCCGCATAGCATGTCTGCTCTGTATCCGAAATCAATATACTCTCGACACTGCAACACAAAAAATTCTGACAAACTGATCACTGTACACACTTGCTAGTTTCTTGCAACTACCAGAGGAAGGCGTCTTTCCAAACGAAGGGTTACCATTTACTGCTTTCACGAAGTACCCAGTTCGGTTCTCCGACGCATGCTTGCGGTGATTTTCCTCCGACGAATACCAGTAACGTCTAGAACAGTGGTAGTAACCGACCTAGGCCGCCCTCCCCCCTTCCTTCATCGCGTTCGCACAATGCAGCGAACCGCGCGTTAGAGTGGTTTGGAGTCCTTCAAACTCATGAGATCCTTGGTTCTCATTTCCACCCGGAGGCTGACTCTATGTATCAGTTTTTATTATTTCTTACTGAATGTTTTTAGGTAACACCATTCACAACTATCCTCCCATTTGAAGTGTTGAAAACGTGGTGTTAAACAAGCAGGAATAGAATTTACGCTACGATCCAGAGCTGTTCTGAGACCACAGCGCATCTTCGTCATTTGGTGGTATAGCTTGGCTTGATCTGTATTGGTCTGGTTGGTGCAAGTTACGGAGGATCCTAACTTGTTTCTATACCTTTACCCATGTATGTAGATCCAACTTCACACTGTAGGATTTTCTTGAGGAATCTGTAGTTATTAAGTTGGTTAAAAAATTCCGTTTTAACCCCGAGGGAATCCGAAAGATCACAACAGTATTCATGAACGCCTAACATTAATTTAACGCCGTATTTCTCCGTGTTCAGACTCCCTGCCACATTCTGTAACTGATTCGACGTCGTTAAACAACGTCTGTTACGTAACATTTTATGCCGCAAGGTCCCCGAGCAACGCTGCGATACGCACGAATATACAAGCGAACTAACACGGAACAAAACGAGGCAGTTTCACGCATAGGACGGCGCACCTACCTCAACCTTCCCCTCATAGCCAGCACCCAACTACTAATCCGAAGTTTAAAGTTTCGTGTTTAAGACTTACTCGTAGCGGTAGTCGTCGCCATCTTGGTGATTCTTGTTGATGGGTGTGAGGCCTAACGCAAGAAGAATATCGAAACGGGTCGCGGCGTCACGTTCCTCCGCCACTGCCGCATCCTCGTCTTCGCACAGTGGGGTCCTTGGTTTGCGTCCCCCGCGCTTGGAAGTGTTCACTTGTTGCTGGCGACGTGGCTGCTTCCATTTACCGATAAGAGATGGCAGGCTGATGGGCACAGCGCGGTCGGGCACGGCCCCCCGCTTGAGGCGGCTTCTGGGAGGTAGTCCCAGCAGTTCATGCTCCACGTCACGCTCATAGCTGTGGGGGGAGAAGTGCAAGGAACACACCCGCGCTGTGGCTGTGTTGAAGCTACGGCCACACACCGAAACCCAGCGACTGCGGACGTCGTCTTCTGCCGGAAACCTGTGGTACCTAACTCGACGTCCCTTGGTCTTGCGATGGTTATTCCGACACGTGGACACGGCGCACTGAGGCATCCTCTGTAGCCGGCAATGGCCGCACCTCGACTGCGTGCCAGCAGGCCGCAGCTTGCCTGCCAGCCACAGCGCTGAGCACCGCGTGACGTAAGTCGGTCGGCTGGGGGAACTGCGCTGGACCGTCCTTGAGCTCCAAAATTGCACACTGCACGTGGGTCTGGGACGCTTTGAATTAATATACCCCTCTGCGGCACAGCTGGTGCAACACGTCAATTGTGTGATATAGATGCTTTAAATTCGTATGACGTATTCTTTCTTTCTCAAGGAGTTCTAGATCAGTGTTAGGTATGCAGGCAATGTTCAAAATATCAAAGGATCTCGCCTCGAAATTTAGGACTTTCCATACATTTTTAATGGGAACATTTTTGTGCATCCTTCGGCACAAAACATGATGGAGAGTCGCATTAGTCCACCAGGATAACTGCGGTACTGTACAACGAATATGGGTGAAATTTGGTACTGGGTATCTGTACTGAACGTTGTTTTGCTCGTATCGATCCAATATGAACCTATTACGTACTTGAAGGTGACCTCTACCTCTTCACTTTCCACACTTGCTCCGTAGTAACAATACGCGGCAGCCGCAGTACAAAATACAGATCTGATCTTGGATTTACGCGTTTAAGAACATTTTTCGATGTGGTGAACATTTAGGCTAACGAAATTGCAATAAGTAATTTATGATTACCGGTACGCAGTTTATCCATGCTTTGATTAACTTTACGGCAGTACAGTCATACCTTCAATAACCGAGTACCATGTCCAAGGATGTATCCTCAAGTTTCGAAACAAATTTAAATAAACCGTGACAGTGTACTGAGCAATTAGTTTAGTAACGAAACCACCAAATGCACACAAACGTATAAAAGTATCTTATATTATTAATATAAATACTAAGTTTTAACAAAACATGGCTTAAAATACATATTGCAATACATATTGCAATACATATTGCAATACATATTGCAATACATATTGCAATACATATTGCAATACATATTGTTAAAACTTATTATTTTACACCTGTGCATCGGATCGCAGGCTTTTGTAATATCTATTTATCCATCGTCTGTAACGCACCTCCCTGAAGATGGCCACATGAACGGCCGAAACATGTAGTAGGAGTGCTATGTTTGTAATATAAGATATTTTTTTATACATATATGTGCATTTGTTGGTTTCGTTACCATATCCAAGTTAGGAAACGTACGCATAACGTAACAATAATGACATGTCCGCTCCTTTCTGTTTCAGTATCTCAGAATCCGTAAGACTGAATGAAGACAGTGATAGCCTGAAGGTCTAATGTGCACGGAATTACTCTCAAAATGAGAATTAAAACACACATGTCTTTTATCTATAGTACCCGTCATTTTTGTTCGTTTTAACAAAAATCTGAATGCGTTGACAGATTTTTGTAAAAGTATGGCGAAGTCGGTATAAGAACTTGGCTATGGGTTGGACGGTCCGGGGTTCCAGTTCCGGCAGGGGCAAGATATATTATTTTCTCCAGTTCAGACTGGCTCTGGGACCCATCCAGCCTCCTACTCAGTGGGTACAGAGAGCTCTTCCCCGAAGATAAAGCGGCCGGGGCGTCAGGCTGACGAGTCACCACCATCTAGTGCCGAGATAAAGAATAAGTTGAGCTATACCTCTAGTCGCCCACCGTTCCTTCATGGTTTGTAAAAGGACAACTTCACTTTTACATTGTAACTGTAAAATAAAAGTTGTCTCTGGTCACGCCACGACGGCATATAAGGGGAGTTAATGTACAGCTCCATTCATTCTTAACCTCGGCACTAGATAGAGGTGAGTGGTTACTACATGCTCTGTCGGCTTTGCTTCCGAGACAGATCTCAGCACCCACTGAAGAGCAGGCTGGGTGGACCCCCACAGCCTACCGGCTTTTGGAGAAAAAATAATTTATTGTACCTGCCGCCATTCGAACCCCGGACCGTCCATCCCGTAGCCTAGTCGCTAAACCAACTACACAAACCCGGCTCACTTATTCTTTAACTACCAAATATCATATTTCGTAATAACCAGTTCACAGGTTCTGTAGGTGTCACCTGTGGTAGATGGAGACATGACAAAGTTCACAGGCGCATTTTTGCACTTTTTGTTGTGGAAATGTTAATATAGAAACAGTGCTGTAGCAACGTCATTTGTTAGTTTTTGGAGCGTGGAATTTTCAAGCAGCATGCCAGAAGCGAGTCGCTTGTGCTGCTTGGCTTGTAGGACGAAACAAAACAAATGTCCTGCCCTTACCATCTCATGTAAACAGAGCAGGCCCATCCGCCAGCTCTTCCACATTCTTCCCCGGCTCAAATCAACGTAAGACCTACACCAGTATTATGAACTGTATTTTAATTAAGTTATTATTATTATTATTATTATTATTAACTGCAATTGGGTTGTCACCTGGTGGCAGTGGTTATTTTACATGTATACAAAATATGAAATTGGTTACTAATAAATTTAAGTCGGGAGGGCTACATGAGAAGCATGTATTGGCAACTTGGAATCTTGGGAACCGTCTCAGCATGCATGTTGCTGTACATGCGAACCTATACAATCAGGTCGGAAGCACCACCAGTTAATTATTAATGACAGCATGGTTCGACCGTTGCGGACGTGACCATTACGTTGTCTCGAAAAGTCAGGCACCAGTCACCCAATGACGCAGCGCCACATCACCGAAGAGCGGAGAGCTCAACCACTGACTGTTGAATACAGAAGTTTGGAAACGCATGGCGGATGGGTTCTGTCGCTTGCACTCCTTTCTGTTTATGTCGCAATCCCTTCAGACGCACCAAAAAAAAAAAAGTGTACTGAGTAGAAAAAATGCGTATTTCGGATTTTGTAGAGATTTGTTTCGAAACATTTCTCGTTCCGATAAATATATATGGTGTTGCACTAGAGATGTGCGTGGTAACGCACGTGTAGACCTTAGTTCACGTAACGTGTCCGTCGCTTGTGTTCGATTTCGACCAAAACTGGAATCCGCCAATAGAGTTTAATAAACACTGCTCAGCATTGAATTTCATTAAAGTTCGCATAGAGGTTCTCAAGACAGACAGACGTACAGACAAGGTGAAGATAATAACGTTTTTGCAGCTTTTCACTATGAACGTGTCAAAAGTAGCAAATAACAAGTACGGAACGGTATGTGTATTCCATATCCTGCCACTCTTCTAACATCGTCCCCCGTCCTTAAGTTTTGCCAACCAAACTTCATCTTCAATTGGCCTGTATTACGTAACATGTCTGTTTGGCGGTGCTTCACAGTCAGCTTAATGTGTGTCTCAGATGCACCTAAAATTTCGATAAGGGCAGATACTGCGACAGGATCACGTGGCTCCGCGGATTTAAAGTGCAGCGTGGAATGTTTACACTAGCCTCCAAGGTGCATGCGGACCGGGTCACGTGATTCATAATGGGCCAAACTAATCTCTGTGCATAATTATTTAGCACATTTATAAGATTCAGGAGCAACCTGCGTTGTGCAGGCCTTACGTATGGCCTCATTTATTTAAGCCTATGCACCAACAGACCGTTCCGTAAGGCGACTGCTAATGGCCAGACAGCCTGTGGCTCGCTTATCGACAGGGCGATACAGTTATTTTCGTTACCAGCGCACATTCCGGACATGAGGCCACCAGTCTCGCATTCAGTACGTCTCGGGGGCCCTTAGTCACGGTGATGAAGCGGCAAAGTACCTTCATTTTGTTGCGAATTCTAGAATCGGCGTAGCTTCATCGCCATCCTGTTATACGGATATGCCTTAACGATCTAGAAGTTACGTAAAGACTTGTAGGTACAAGGACGACACAATGCAGTGGCTCTATTCTGTGCACCCGCTAACGATTAGTATACACTGCTTATGTGTATACATCTTGTCAGGACAGATGATCTAGGCGAGTCTTAAGCTCCATGTCCTGTCCTGCATAGTCTACAGACGCCATTGCAATTGGCAGATTTCGTATGGTCAGTATACTCACGAAGATTCCAAAGGACTATTTAGAGGCTTTTACAGCGGTGTTGTTGAAGATTCAAGTCTTTTGGGGGTGTTAGGCTGTGTCGTTGGGTAAAGAGTTCTCGTTGTTTCAGAATATCGTACTGCCCTTATACTCGGGGCCAAGCAGTCCAAAGAGCGACTTCCTGATCCTCAATATGAAGGAAATACAATCCTTCAAAACGTTAGGAACTATTTACCAGTGACACAGCGTAACATCCCAGAAGACCTGGATCTTGAAGACACGAAAAGTGCGTTACACAATGCTTCTTCATTGGTTTTATTTTCCCCTTAAGTGTGTGATCTTTATAAATACAGATTAACTGAGCGGTAAAATGACGCGTTATGGATATAAGCGATTTGGATACGGACTGGTGATATCATCTTCACTACTGCATAATTCTTAACAGCTCGTTCAAGCTTATGCTGTCATATTAAAGGCAATCTCCGATGTACAAAGTTTAAGTCTGTGTTGTTAATATAATTTGTGTTTTGTATCATGATAGATCTTTGAGAATTACTGTTACGTTCTTATTCCGCTTCATTTCCGTGGGGGGAGGGGGAGGGGGTTGGTGAACTGCTGCAAGCTGTACGAGATTTATGAAAGTGATGTGTGAACACAAACACAGCCAACTGTTTGCTGCGTGATGTGACCGTAAATTTACCACGTCCATTATATTCCGCAAATGCAACTTGCTGTTAATGTCAATCCTTCCATTATCTTCTCGTTTTTATTTCATTGCGCCACAACGGCCGCAATTTAAATTTGTCGCGCAGGAACCAGTACAAGACACCGACTGGGCTTCCACCTTGCTGTGACCTTGACTATTACTGTGGCACTACACGTAGGCTATACGTGGGGCCACCGAAGCTCGCGGATTGAGAACGTTCGAACTAAAGGCAACATCGCGCAGTATGTATCCTGTTGCAAAAATATACCCACTTCCACGGGCCATACTTAACTCTCGTTGAGGTGGGATTGCGTAGTCAGCACAGAGACTCGCTACGGGCTGGGACGGTCCGAGGATCGAATCCCCCGTGTAGGGCGAGATTATCCTCACCCGTCCAGACTGGCCCTGGGGCCCACACAGCCTACTGTACCAAGGGTACCGGGTCTCTTTCCCGGGGGTAAAGCGGCTGGGGCCTGGCGTTGACAATCCACCCCATCTAGCGCCGAGGTTAAAGAAAGAGTATAGCTATATCCACTCATCCTCAATCGTTAGTAAGTACTGCCTCCTGTTTCATTTTATTTCACGCTGTTTAAAAGCTGTACATGTAAAAATTTCACAGAGGTTCACTATAACATTGCGGAGGGCATGTTTATTATTTTCTTTACCGTCCTTTCCATCTTTGTTGAACAGTCTTCTTTCACCTTTGAACACGGCCATTCATTCCCGACTGGCAAAAGTTGTTTTCCACTTCTCTGCAGCCACTGGCGCAAGGCGTCCTGCAGTTCCTCATCATTGGCGTAATGGTGTCCTCGCAAGCATTCTTTTTTCTTAAAAAAAAAAAGACGAAACATCTCATCGTGCGAGGTCGGCGCTCTAGGGTGGATGCGTCACCACTACATCCAAAATATCTGACGGCCTGTAGTGCGCAGAGTTGTATGCGACCTAGCGTTTGTTATCGAGCAGTAACTGCACTTGTGAAACAAATTTGGCGAAGGCGACCATTCAGACGCCTTGCAGTTTCAACATGGTGTACGTTGCCGCTCCATGAGAACGCTAGGCCACACACAATTGTGCGCACAACAGAAGCCGTCGCAAATTTTGGATGTACAAGGTTGCCGCATCCACCCTACAGTCTTGGCCTCGCACCGTCAGATTATCACCTGTTCGGTCCTTTGAAAACAAAACAAGACAAAGAAACAAAGATAGAAAGAAATCCTGCAAAAACATCAACACGCCAGTGGCGGGGAACTGCATAACGCCGTGCGCCAGTGGCTGTGGAGGAGCAAAAAGTTTTAACGGGCGGGAATACATGCTGGTTTTCAAAGATGGAAAAAGGCTGTCGACAAAAATGGAGACTACGTTGAAAAATAACTATGCCTTCAGCGTGTGGTGGTGAAATTTTTACATGTCATACTTGTAAATAGCTTGAAATTAAAAAAAAAACCGGAGGCATTATTTTCTGATTGCGCTTGGTACGTGCGTTCAGTTTTCGGCTGAGCAAGTATGACGGACTACTCACAACGTTTCGCCACCAAATGTAACTGCTAAATGGGTGGTGGTGGGGGGGGGTCTACCGTGAACCGTTAAGGACGCAGCTGTCCGCCCTCTGCAAGGCACAGCTGCCACCCAGCAGCTGGACATTCGAGCTCCTGTAATTTGGGGTGCGAACCGTTTAAAAATGCCACACTCCATTCATGATTGACCGAGGGAAGCGAATGGCGAGCAAGAACTGAACATGGAAATGCTCGGTTCAGGCGATAAGTTTGTTCTTACAGAAAAGTAATCAGAAACGCATTAAGCATTTAGCTGTCATTAGGACAGTGATTGGTAGCTATAGGAAAATTACTTTCAGAATTTTACATTTCCTCTGTTGCAACCCGCTGTGAACTACAGACCACTGACCACGACATAACCACCGTGGTAGGGTGGGGTTGGGGGGGGGGGGGGGGCTGCCCGGGCCCAGGGCTGTAGCCTGGTGGGCGGATTTTGCAAAACCCAATGAACAAAGGCAAAAAAAACCA
>Ga0136643_10010063_pt1 | contig 13942 bp, 8 predicted proteins | sample TergutLab28metaG_FD_96883 | JGI IMG/M metagenome (GOLD analysis project Ga0136643, IMG submission 96883) | Labiotermes labralis P1 segment gut microbial communities from Petit-Saut dam, French Guiana - Lab288 P1 (version 3) (version 3) | ecosystem: Host-associated > Arthropoda: Insects >...
GTGGTTGTACTGTTAAGTTGGTGTTATGTTTACTATGCGGCTGGGTCTTTCCCTGTGTGGTACGTGCAATTGCGGGGCACCTGTACTGTTGGTCGGAGTTTTTTTCCCAATGAGGGTTCTTGCTTTACCGCGGGCTTACTGTGTTATATGCACTGAACGAAAGACGAAATCTGAGCCAGAAATAATCCGCACCACAGCGGGGAAGTGCAGGAAGCTGACTTGCCAGCCACATGGGTTCACCCTGACTGGCCACAAGGTTGAACACAGGTATTAAAATGGTTTTATCTATCGAAATATGTCCCACTGGTGGTTTCAACAAGCCAAATAAGATTCCATTCCTCACAATTCAGCAATAATTATGGTGCAAACTGTGAGTGAGTTAGTGTCAGATTATACTTGTAAATTGTGTGAGTTAGTGTCAGACTATATTTATAAACTGTGTGTGAGTTAGTGACAGACTATATTTATAAACTGAGTGTGAATTAGTGTCAGACTATATTTATAAACTGTGTGTGAGTTAGTGTCAGACCATACTTATAAACTAAATGTGAGTTAGTGTAAGACTATATTTATAAATTGTGTGTGAGTTAGTGTCAGACTATATTTATAAACTGAGTGTGAGTTAGTGTCAGACTATATTTATAAACTGAGTGTGAGTTAGTTTCAGACCATATTTATATAATACGTGTGAATTAGTGTCAGACTATATTTATAAACTGAGTGTGAGTTAGTGTCAGACTATATTTATAAACTGAGTGTGAGTTAGTGTCACACCACATTTATAAATTCATGATCTATGATGAAAGTGGTACTCCCGTCAGGATACTGTCTGTTACTGAGTCTTTGCCTTCTACATATGAATACAGCAAACAGGATGGTGCAAAAGTTGCTCAACACTTGATGGCCTCTCCAAACTGCGTGGGCTCTAAATTTCCCACACACCAATGGCATCTGCGTATCACAATCATCAAGTGCATTTTATGGTAACTTATTTGTAGCTGAAAGCTCCTCCATCCTGACAATAGGTGAAATTAAAACCCCAGCATCACCAAACTGTTAAACTGAAAATGTGAAAACCCACCATAATTTAATAACCTAATTTTATATCATGTCACTTTACAATGCAGTAGGAGATGGTACTGACCTCATGCACTAGTGTGTTGGTCTGAAGTCTACATGGTCACAGAGTGCAGAAGTCATTTAAAAATACTTGTGGTTTACTAAAGTACTTCTTATTTTATTTCTTTGAAGAAATATTTTTAAGTATGTATTTGCCTATGTTGTATTTACCACATATAAAGCAAAAGATTCACAACATCACCAGGTTTTTAATTGCTGTTTTGTGAACAGTATTTCATATCTCCATATTAAATGTCACCTTCAGTCCCGTGACAATCAAACTGAACAGACATAGCATACCTGTTGCCATACATCATTGCACTACCACACACTAAGCGCATTAGTGTTGCCAGTACCTCACAAGTTTCTGCTTCCTGCAAGGTGTTATTAGGACTTATAGGAAATTAAAAGCTATATGTGGGGGATGACCGCCACTGGCGTAATATTCAAACCAGACTTTGTTTTTACGTAATACTCACACAACACTTTGCTCCGTTTTTCCACATAAAACACAAACACAAATGAGAGATAAGGCCAGCCCTATATGTACACGTTATGCACATCATTCAATGAATACGTACACAGTAAAAATAAAATGCCAGTAATAATTAAAGACTGTTGGAGATAGACTCTTCATTATCAAGCATCATCCACCCCTACCCCTCACGAGGCTCTCCTGACATTCTCACATAATGGGTAAAATGACAGAAACAGAATATACAATACCTCTAAAACACTATTCTCTGCCTTCAGCCTTTTACATGTCTCTCTGAGATCTTTAATAGTTTCGAGTTCTTCGTTCATTCTTGTATGCCATTCTTTTTCATGTGCTTCCATAATTCTTCTGGTTTCCTGAAGAGTTGTTTTCAGTTCTTTCACCTAGTTGAATACATCATAAGAGAAAGATTAAAATACACAGAGTATGCTTTATTACACCTGAAAGCACAATACTCTCATACAACAGCAGTTTTATAAAATCTGTCCTTATCTGCTGATACGGAACAAAACTCTAAACTTGCAAGATCTAGGTTCTCACAGAAATGTTGCTCAAGATTCAAGACTTCTGGGATGAGATGCTGTGTCATTGTGTGAACAGTTTCTGATGTTCTGAAGGCACCACAGCCCTAAAAAGTGTAGGGAACTATTTACAAGTAGTCACAGCATAACATTCCAGCAGACTTGAATCTTCAGCAACTATAATTCCCCACTGGTTCAACATTTCTAGACCAAATGACAATCAATACTGCATCACACCTCTGACAACTTGAATCCTCAAGAGCTTGACATCTGTATTAAAGTTACAATTATGTAATTTACTACACAGAAATATTTGCAAAACAGTACAACAGTGAGAAGATAGGACCGTTTCTTTCTTTATTATTTAAAAACAATTTCCAGCTGACAGGCTGATTATGGACTGAGAAGGATGGTGAAGCTATCTGGCGAAAATCAATGGAGCAGCCTCTGGAGGCTCCAAGAAGAACTAAGAAAAACTTTTGTCAGGACTGCTCGTTGGTTGTATAACCTGATGTGCAGACACCACTTTGAAGATATAGAGACAGATGAGAGAAACAAACACTACAATTGCAAAAACATTTCTCCTGTCCTTGTGTGTGCTACCTGTTCTACCCATCTCATCCTATTTGATTTAATCAACCCAACAATACTAGGTAAAATGTATAACTTATGAGGTTATAGTGCTGTGTTACTTTATTCTTTCTACACTCAACACACTCCTCTGCATTGCATTCTCAATGCAGGCACCATGGTAGTGAACTCCCAATAATGACTAGGCTAAGAGCTGGATAAATAAAAAATCAGGGTTCAATTCCCATCAGGGGCAAGAAATTTTTCTCTTCTCCAAAGTCTCCAGACCAGCTCTGTTGCCCACCTAGCCTCTTTTTCAGTGGCTACCAAGGGATCAGGGGTACAGCAGCCAGCAAAGAGAGCTCACCACTGTCCTTTTAAGTTAGGAATGCATGGAATTGTACCTCCACTCCCCTACATACCTTCATGGGACAGTGTTTACCTAAGCAAAGGGACAAATTTATCACCACACCCTCCATCCATGTTCATCCTCTGTGTGAAAGACTATGTCTCAAACTTACACAATACTAATGTAAAATTAATTTTGTACACTTTCGATGCAAAATATAATGTACTTTAGGATATGGGAAACACATGTACAATCTGCACTTAAAATACATAAAATACACCGGGCCACTTCATTACATACCTCCTTTTCCTTAATCTCTAATTTCTCACGGAGTATAGTGATTTCTTGATCCTGGTCACAAATTTTTGTTTGCAGCTCCAAAGTCACTTCTTTCAACTGCCTATCATCCTTATGACGCTGTTCATCCACTCGCGATTGCAGAGCCGAAATCCTGAGGAGTAGTTGTTCCACACGCTCCTGTAAGACATCTCTTTCTGCAGCCACTTCCTGCAATACAACAACAGCAACAATGAAACTAATATAAATTTGCCATCATCCTGTGTGTCCAGCAGGTTACTCTTCTTAAACAGCAGATCTCTAACTATTCTGATGAAGTGGCAGTAAGTCTCTCCTGTGTCCCACACTGCGTAGTACAAGCAAGAGCCTATTAATTCAATTATTGCTGGAATTAGATCTGAGGTTTCCACAGTGTTGAACACAAAGATCACAGGCACAGTGCGTTAAGGTAAAGGTTGAAGCAGCAGGTTCCTCTGCAACAGCAGTACTCACCTTGCAAACTACAAAGCATTCCACCTTACAATCGCAGTCCCCAAACTTCCCTTATGGTGCCATGATTGCAATGCCAAAATACATTTTGTATTCCCTACACTATTTGATTTAAACATAAACAGTCCTCAATAGCAGGGAAGGCTTTGTTTCAAAATCTTGTGCACCTGAATGACTCCAGCGTTAGATTTTGTCACAGTTTAATTCAAAACCTTTTCAGTACTGCACCCTTGCAGGAAATTCCAAGCTGCTAGTTAACTTTCATAAATGAAGTGGGGGTTGAGAGTTGTGAATAAAACTGTCAAAGACAATAAATGGACATCAGACCAATTACTTTGTTATAATCTCATTCCTACTCTCCGTTACTGTACTAAATATTTTCCATTTTATTCCACAGGGCCTATACTGTTCTTTTTCCCTTCAATTCTTGCAACTGAAGACATTTTACATCAGAAATAGGTTTCTGGTTCAGCCAGCTTCTCCTAAAGACATATTTAACTGTCTGTGTAAAGGGAAAGGACAATCAGAGAGAAAACATTACCACCAGTTGCCACTCTCAGAAAGACTGCACATCTGACACACTAATTTTACAGTCTATCCTCCACATCATGATTTCATCAGTTCCTACACTATTTTAATGCAACAGTACAACAATAAGTGAAAAAAATCCTCATACTGCAAGACTGTATTATACTGTACCTTGCCAAAACCTTGGGTTTTAAAAACAGGTCAGTATGACTTTACTTCCAAAACCAAAGAATTGTGTTACCTCCTCATTCTTCTTGACCCTCTTAAGCTGCATTTCCAAATCTCGTACACGTTTGAGAGCCACTTCCTCTGCTCTAGAGTGGTGCTGAAGCTTGTCTTGCAGACGGTGTAACTCATCAAGTGGCAAACAGACAGGAGACAGAGTGTTGCGTCTTTCTTCAGGAGTGTCACATCGAGATGCATCCAGGTGCTCCCTACATGAATAAACATGATGTGAAAAAACTGCCTAATTTATTTCCTAATGGTGTGCTAATTACTGATTGAACTAATAGGAGAATGGAGAAAGCTGCACTATCAAAAGATTCATGATTTGTACTTCTCACCACATATATTTAGGGTGACTAAATAAATGGGGAAAGAGACAAAAGGGACAAGTGGCACATACTGGGTAGAAGAGAAAGAAACCACTTGGAAGACCTAAGTACAGATGGAAGGATGCTATTAAAACAAATCTGCCAGAAATAAGATAGCATGTTGTGGACTGGATTCATCTTGCTGAGGAAAGTGGCAAGTGGCAAGTGGAAGGCCATTGTGAAGCCAGTACTGAACACTTAGATTCTATAAAATATTGGTAATTTCTTGACTAATTACTTTCTAAAGAAAGTTTCTGATCTTTGAAGTTAGTTAGTAACAATAATAAATTCTTGTACATTATTATTATTCCTATTTCACAATTATTAACACTGAACGGAGGCACGTCTAACTTATGCCTGGGCATACCTGCTATAAATACCAGTCACAGTTCGGCTATTGTGATAGATATTTCATGGTTTTCCTTCGTGCTTACAACTAAACACCAAGATAATGCCTTAAAAAATATATGAATATTTCCTTCCACAACTTTCCCACTTCATCAACCACAGTCACTCCTCACATGATCCTACTACTTGTCAAAACAGCACTAAAAAAATCTATAAATAATGAACTATGCACAATTTGAGGTTCTGGCACAAATGCTGCTAAAGATTCAAATTGTCTCTGACATGATGCTGTGTTGTTGGGCTAATAGCCCCCAGCATTTCGAAGGATCTTGGCACCTTCATCTTCAGGGTCAAGCAGTCCAAGAACAGCAGCCATTCACAAAAAGTATGAATTATGTAGGTATAGTTGTTTCAGGTAGCAGGTACCCAGTGCAGAGGGTGGTGAGGCAATAAGGACTTCAGGGGCTATACTTCTTTGGTCACTTGACCCAGAGAAGAAAACGCTACTGACTCTTCAAAATGTCAGGAAATACTCTCACCCAACAAGGCAGTGTCAGACCTGACATGACCAGTTATAACTAGTACATGAGAAATGGTTCTATACACACTAAATGTTAAATTTAACAACTGAACATATTCTTCAAGTAATATGCATAATGGTAAAGTTCACCCTAGAAGACGCCAGTAAAGACCACAGGGGAATTACAGGTATAGCGTTATTCTTTATTTAACCTTAGCGCTAGATAGAGGTCGGTCATCAATACCACACCCCAGGTCCTTTACCGCCCAGGAAGAGACCCAGTGCCCACTGTACAGAAGGCTTGGTGGATCCCAAGGCTGGTCTGGACAGGGATTCAATCCCCAGTCCACCCAGCATTCTTCTGAGATGGTGTGAGCAGTATTTTCTTGCAAAACATCTGAGCCTATCCACCAGACTACATGATGTCACATCCCACAAGGCAGCTTTATAGTCACGGCCATGGGAACCTCAAATGTCATTCCATCAAATGTTATTTCCTGATAATTAATTTTTGAAACTCTGTACCATATGTTGTATGCTGAAGTACATATACAGAATTGCATCATTTAATGCTATACTTCCTAATAAAAAAAAATCTGACCATACGCATTATCTAGTTCTACTGGGAGAGAATAACTTCCACTTGCTTAGTATGTGATGACACCATGAAAGTATACCAGATCAATAATTTTTTGTTACATTGTGGCTTGAAGTTAAATAGAAATATTATATAAACAGATATACACATTTCAGATGTTTCTCCTCACCAAGTGGCCTAAGAATTACTGTGATCTGTCCTGAATTTACTAACACTTCCTGTAGTGCAAAACTGACACAGCAAATGAAACACACCTTATTGACACATCTTCAGAAGGAGAGCTGCAGCTGGCACTGGATATTGTGGTATGAAATAACTCAAGATCCTTGGTCTTCTTGTCCACTGTTGCCTGCAAGTCTCTAAGCTGAAACACAATTGGACATCCAGCATTCAGTTTGTAACCTTCACCACATTCAAACAGCAGTTTTAAATCCCAGAAATTTTAATTAGCAATACCATTAATACTGGGGAAAGAAACAAACAAGAAAGTGGTCATGTGTACATTCATGTGCACACACACCCACACAATTTGTTTGTGTGTATGTGTGTGTGTGCAGGCCTATACAGATATGTATGTGGAACACAAATAACTTTCAGAACATGTTCCTTACAACACAAATGACATACCTGAGCCTTCATCTGCCGCACAGCTGTGGAGTTTGACTGGAACTGCTCTATATACAACCGATGTTTCCGCAGTTGTTCTTCTAGATAGATGATGCGCTCTGTCAACTGTGACTTGCCTGAATCCAATCGCAAGGAGTCCAGCTGTACACAGACATCGAAACATTTCTGACTTAACATGTGGAAATGTTCACAGTGCCTTCATATCCTCAGGTACCCTCAAAAACTGTAAACAGAACTTCGGGAAGCAGTTCACAGTCGATCACAAACTTTATATTGTACATCACATGCTTTCAGCTATAAATTACAAATTTCTTCCATGATATGAGGTTCTCCCAGTAGTGTTGTTGAGGATTCACATTTTCTTGGACATGACATTGTCAATGGGTGGCTAGTTCCTGAACACACAGCACCACATCCCAGAAGACTTCAAACCTCACACATGACATATTCATCATGTAATCTGCAGATTCATGTATGACCCAAACACTGATTTACAAGTAACTGGCTTGAACAGACTCATGACAAGGCTTTGGAAGTAAGAAAAACAATGCCCAGCTGCAGTAACGCTGCAAGGGCACAGGAAAAACATAAAATATAGAACTGATCGCAGATTTTCTACATGGTAAACTACTAGTAACATAAATATTTCTATAAACACTGTAGATATTAAATGCAACCCAGGGGTCAAAGGGAGTCAGCCAAGCTGTACCGGGGTCACTAGGTTGCCAAGGGGTGACAATGATGGCTTGAGGGGGGGCTCTAGCTATTCTCCAGGGGCGGTAGATGCGGATTATAGCCTCTCTCCGCCCAAGACCGTCTGTGCGTGGTGAACAGCCACATCCTATGAGTGGTGACCCTGTTGCGCAGAACACAGTGGATCCTGAAAAACAATCCCCAATCCTATGGTGTGAGTGCCATGCCTAAGGGATGAATGGCAGTGTGTGAGTCTGTCTTCAACGGCACCCTCTGGGATACCGGACGACCTCCCAGTTGTATTTAGCCTTGCCAAGTATAGGGGCTCTGCTTGGTGGACCAAATATTTCCCCAGATCCGATGGGATCGAGATTAGAATAACTCAGAGTCTAAGGACAGCTGTGCAATAGGGGACTCCAGTAAGGATTCTACAGAGGGCTCCAGTCAGGTGGAACTCCGGTAGAAGGCAACTATGCATAGTAACTTCAACATTTATACCTGGGTTCCTTCTTTTCTGACCCAGAGGTTTTTCTGTGATCCTGCAGGATTGAGAGTAATTTAGAGTTTATGGAGAGCTCTGCATTAGGGGACTCCAGTAAGGATTCTACGGAGGGCTCCAGTCAGGTGAAACTCCGGTAGAAGGCAATTATACATAGTAACATTGACATTACACCTGGGTTCCTTTTTCTGGACCCGGAGGTTTTCCCTTGATCCTCTGGGATTGAGAGTGAGAGTCATTCAGAGTTCAAGGAGAGCTCCACAACAGAGGACTCCAGTAAGGATTTTATGGAGGGCTCCAGTTAAGTAGAACTCCGGTAGAACGCAACTGTACAAAGTAAATTTGCCATTTATACCTGGGTTCCTTTTCTTTTGGACCCGGAGATAATTAGGAATTAGGTATGGGGGGCCATCTAGAACTTTGTTGAAGGAACAGGGCTCCTTTTAACTTAATATAGAATATGGGACACAAAGGGCCTGTCTTAAGGCCTAGGTGCATCACGCCCGGAAGGGCTTGAACCCGATTATTATTCTATTCTAAATCCAAACTATGTATTAAGCACACAGCTTGTTTCTTAAAAAAAATAATGTTTGACAAGAAGCATACAGTCAAATTTGAGTTTCATGCAGAGGAGGCATTATATTGGGACTACACAAACCAAAATGAAGTTCATGTGCCGTTTGTGGTGTGTTGTTGAGTAGCTTTCGCAACAAAATGCAGATAGAGAGATGGACTGACACACTGCTGTCACCTATTCATTTTAAGCAGTCAGCACAAACATCACAAGAGTGTTATCAAACAATAACTCACCTCCTCTGTAAGTTCCTGCTGAGTTTTGCTCTGCTGTTCCAGTATAACCTGTAAGTCACGCAACTGCTGCAGCAGAGTGGCCTCATGTTGTGACTTCGCCTCCAATTGGTTCTCAAGCTCACCAATTATATCTCGCAACACGCAGATCTGCAAGTAAACAGGCTGTCATACGCTACGAAATATATCGAAACACAAAGTAACATGAAATTTTATATTGCATTTCTTTCCTGGAGTTTCTTATGGTTTCATACTTTTAAATGAAAATTAAATGTCAAAGTACATTAACTGGTGACTGTCAGATGGCGAAAATTCTTGCAACAGAACAAAAATAAATCATAACATATATACAATTATCATTTGGGACTTTAAGTGAGACCAAAAATGAAGTTTAACCACCAGCCTAGACACACCTCAATCAAAACACCAATCCATGCCAAATGCAGGGGTTTATAGTATTGTATATACCATTACCACACTCAGCCACACTCAGCAAACTAAGAACCAAATGAGAACAGAGTTCATGTAACACAAAACACCAATTAGCTAAGGTATGTATTTTTATTGGACTGGATTGGGCTGGCCCAGGATAGAGACAGGTGGCGGACGCTTGTGAGTGCGAAAATGAACCTTCGGGTTCCGCGAAATGCAGGGAATTTCTTGACTAGCTAGAAACCAGTCAGCTGCTCAAGAAAGACTCTGCTCCATGGAGTAAGAAAGTAAGTATATATTTCCAGAGCAAAATAAGTTTATATTATTTAAATAAACAAACCTGTCTTCATGTTTCTACCGTGCATCAATGGCGATTAAAACACTTTATTATCCAACAGATGCACAAATATATAATTCGCAGATACAATTAGAATTATTATAAAGTATTTAAAAATATTTAAAATTGCTCCAACGTGTTTCAGATCACAAGGGATCCATCAACAGGGAGCTTTATACAGCGCCTGATTTGCACTGTATAAAGCTCCCTGACGATGGATCCCTTGTGATCCAAAATATGTTGGAGTAATTTTAAATATTTTTAAATACTTTATAATAATTCTAATTGTATCTACAAATTATATATTTGTGCATCTGTTGATAATAAAGTGTTTTAAACAAACTTGTTTAAATAATAATAATAATAATAATAATAATAATTTTGTTTTAAGTACTTCCAGAATCACAATTTGGCAGTGCCATGAAACACATGCTGTCTATGTAACCATATTCAAATTCTTAAAGCTCCCCACATGTCATGTAAATGTACAGCTCAGACCACATTTTCAGCCATCTGCTATTCCTTTGTGGTTCTTCTCTACCTTCCATTAATTACCTCAACTCATTACACTAATCAGCATTCAAACATTATTGCATTTTAAATATGATACTCACTAATCTCAATACAAAATTTGTAACGACTTTCATGATTTGCTTGACTACTGTGATTGGTCCTTTCTTCATCATTTTCATTATTCAACATGATCCATGAAATACTTAATCACTTTCCATATGAATAATCCACTTACACAAACAACAACAAACCTATTAAATACAACTGCCAATAATCACTTGAATATGAATACAAACTAAAAGAGTTCTCTGTATCATGAAGTTATAAGCTGGTACTGACAGGCACATAGTTCAGTACAAACAGTATATTATCAGAAGATTTTATGGTCTTCAAAACACAGAGGACCCTTTACAATCATATCAAACTGAGTCAAATAAACAGAAATTATTGGAAAGTAAAAACATAAATTCAGCATTGTGAGTCTCCTTCAGGATTTATTCATTTTGTTGACAAAATATATTCTTTTTTCTGTTTGTGCTTCCTCTGTCTTATGTAACATGTAATGTCATTAATGGGAAAAAACTAAATGTGACTTCTGACAATAAAACAGCAGAAAATTCACAAAATAAATACATAACTAAATAAATAAATAATAAAATATGTAATGATCATTCAGTACAGACATTAGCATTTGGTAAACGGGAACAATGTGTAACACCTGAGTGTCATAAACAGGTCAGACTGTAGTACCTTGTCCACAGTAGCCTTCGATTCCATTTCCAGTTCTTCCTTCTTCAGATCAAAGTCTTTCTGTAGAGAAGTTGCATCCTTTACTTGTAATTCCAATGCTTCTACCTGATAAAAGATTATATCACAACACATATGCAGTACACGCCATTCATTGCAATACAAGGTGCCAAAAATAAATAAGTAGTTTGATTTATGAGGTTGGACTCAGGTATAATTGAAAACTACCACAAGACTGGTGGGAAGATTTGGCTGTCAGCCAATCATAACAGACATGTCAAAGATAACATGACATACACAGGTGCAGACAGTCTGGAAGAAAAAGAGTTCCCCTACTTCATTATAAAACTGCAACTTCATGCTTATTACTCAGTGTTACATTTCTACAGTGGTTGTTAATGCAAGACAAGCTAACACAGTAACATTACACACATTTGCTAAAGCCACAAAAATTGGTAAACAAAGAAAAATGTCCTTTCTTTTAATAAAACAATTCTAGCCCATGCACAGTTGTTTAGATGTGTTAATGCATTATGAAAGAGTTGTGTGTACCAGCAAAATTAATATCCAGCATTACACTGTTACTAGTGCTGACTACTTATCACTTAAATCCAAACACTTACCTTTATAACTCCAAGTAAGTGCTTCAAATTTGGTTTGTACAAAAATTCAATACAAATAAATTGTTCTTCAGTTTTTGGTAGTAAAGTGTACTTCCATTTTAGAAGCACACTTGTCTAATTCTGAAAATTATATTCATTTCTTTTACCAGTTTCATATTTACTTCACTCCAGCATTTGAACATAATCAACAGAAACACACTGCATGACTGCTGTCCAACTGGCACTCATGATACATGTGCGTTAATCCGGGGTTCAGTCAAATTGAGTCAAAGCTCATTCACATCAAAGCTACTAACATTATCCAGTTATTAACGGTTCAAGTAATGGACATTTCTTTCAAAACCTTCTAATGTACTTTTACAAGATCAAAGGGAACATTACAGTGTTTATATAATTCAATATTACTATTAACCCTTTCATTGTTGGTGTAGCACCAGAATTCAGCTGTCACAATTTGTATGTCACCATAGCACTTAGCTGTTTAACACATTACAGTATCCTCTACATCATCTGCAACTTAAGCCATTAACCTAATAAATTTATTATGCAGTCTGTGTACAGGGTTCATGAAGTGAATGCAAACAGCACAGGCTGAGTCCAGCCGCCCACATGTTCCACTTCTGTAACTAGGCAATATATGCCAATGAAATCTGGTGGTGGGATCCAAGATAACAGCTGTTATGCACCTGTGGTTCATACTAGTCCAGTATTACCCTTGTTTCACACAGTGTTTAAACTGAACTCTATAAATTTCCTTAAATGATTCACTGCACACAAGCAGGCAGGTCTACATGAAACAAAACATAGACACGAAGACTTTGAGTCTGCATCAACACTGCTGTAAGGACCTCAAATCTTGCAGAACATACACCTCATTAAGATACATACATTTCTATAGGAAATATTCTTTGATACAGCAGACATCATATTTAATGAATCATATGGGCAAGTAATTGTGAAACTTTAAGGTAATGATTCACTGTGCTAAAACAGATCTACATGTTCATTAAATGAATATGAAATCCACTGAAATATGCAAATTAACAAAGGAAGTGCTTGCAAGTGAACAAGTATTCCTATTCCACTTATCTTGCTGCAGAATTTCTTGCAACAAACAATCTATGCCACAACACTTCATACGTAAATTGTGCAGAATACTTCCATCCATAATACAAATTGTTTCCTCATGCAGTGGGACTGCTCCATTCATGACAATGAAAGAGTTAACAGTCGATCCCTTGTATTAAGAAAGTATGATTATATTAAATTACTACTTTCAGCGACAGATACAACATGCTACAGTTATTTGAAAGCTGAAATGTAACAATACTGACAAACTGCCACACAAATTCTGTAAGAACACCAGGCTTCTCAGATGGTCCATGCAGAATTACATTACAGTTACTGGCTTGTGTTATCAATGACATCTGCCATTGGCTGTAAAACTTTAACACAGCCAATAATCTGCTCTGTCTGATGTAGTCAAGCAGCAAGTGTTTACTCTAACTCTGTAGCTCATGTTTAGGGTGGCCAACATTTCTAAATTACTGTTAAGAGGGAATGTGAATGCAGGTTAACCCGCACATTATTACATTGTATTATATTATAAAACTATATATTTGTTATTTACGCACTTCCTAAACAAAAGATACCAAGAAACACGAAGACTGGGAATTTGAGTTATGTGGCTAAACTATCTGCTGAAACCATGAAAACAACATTTGATTTGGAGATAGAAAGGAAAAAAAAGAGAGAGACATACAGAGAGAGAGAGAGAAAGAAAGAGAGATTGCATGCGGTGACTGACAGGCAGGGTTCCTGCCTTCTGGACTCAGTTCTTGGTCCTGTAGGGACTGTCCTGCCTGATATATTTGTACTAACCTTCCCTAAAGTCTTCTGATGAACGTTGTGACAGTACCTTACAAAGGCCATAACTGTACCTGCTACAACCCCATGAACTCATAATTCATAATCATTCTTCTGCTCAATGATACAACCTAAGCATATCAGGATGACACGGTAAGGCATCTAACAACCAAACAACTAACCTATATATAATCTGTGCATATATATACATATACAGGGTGTCCCAGGAGGAATGTGCCAGACTTCGGGAGGGTGTTCCTTATGTTAAAGTATATCGATATAACCCAAAACACCTATATCCAAAGTTGAACGGTTACGGAGATAATGGCCAGAGAAAAGTGGGGGCTTCTTGCGGTTCCAAATACTGCAA
>Ga0136643_10010064_pt1 | contig 13941 bp, 18 predicted proteins | sample TergutLab28metaG_FD_96883 | JGI IMG/M metagenome (GOLD analysis project Ga0136643, IMG submission 96883) | Labiotermes labralis P1 segment gut microbial communities from Petit-Saut dam, French Guiana - Lab288 P1 (version 3) (version 3) | ecosystem: Host-associated > Arthropoda: Insects >...
AAAAGAAAATAAGAGGGTATACATGGCTGCTGTTGAGAAGGCTTTACGAGTCTATCGCCAACAAGTAGGAATTGGAGGATTCGCAAAGGCCTTTATACACCAGATTCAGGTAGACTGGTCTGGAATTAATGTTCTCCAGATCTTCATCCGTCACGACATTTGCGTAACGTTTCGGGAGAAAGATATCAACAACATTCTCATCGACGTCCCGTATGGACAGCAGGACTGTGGGCCCATATTTTGTATTTATCCTATTTGCGTGAACAATGGGATACAGTCTTTTTAGTATTAATGAACTGATATTGACTGAAGCGGTGGTGGTGGCCTCTACAAGCGTTTTGCTAGATCCATTCTGTGTCTGTAAGGGGAAGAAACAAAGTTGTATTATGCTCATGAAGCAGAAATAAGTGCATGACTTAAGTATCTTACAATAATAACTAGCTAAAGTAACTACGTAACGTTTCGGGGCAAAACGAACAAGAGAATGACGTCAGCATCCCCCAGCAATAAATAGGGGTCGCGTGAAAATGGCGGCAACAGAGTGGATGACTCCATGGGTGGAACTTCAAGTAGTCTGACTGCAAATGAGGTAAGCGAATTTTTATTTTGTTAGTGGTGTCGATCCTAACTAGGTGCGTATCTTTGTAGAGACATGGCGCGCAGATTTGAGATAATGGACACGAATACGAGACTGTACAGGCGGTACAATATCGTAGGAAGGCAAATCATAGTACGTTTGATAACCCCTTCGGAAAATAGTAACTCTGTAGCATATTTTCTGGCCAGCGTGGCCGATCGATTTAAACACTTGATACGTGACGTTGATGATGCCGATATGGTGGGATTAACGATTCAGAATCAGGTCAACCAAAATGACAAACCCATAGGAATAAGTTTTCGGCGGAAAGACCAGCTATCCGGAGAAGTGTTTTGGAGTGTGTTTGAAAAAGTCTCCCAGTCGAATTCTAGGTTCAATGCTCTGGACACTTTGGTCGTAACCGTGCATTCGGTAAGGATGCCCGTCGGTTTTGGTAGATGTGACCTGAAGAGCAGAGGCAGACCGCTTCCGTAATGGCATACCTCAAGAGAAGTATAGTGGAGGAGAATGCGGAGCAGAATTGTTTAGCTCACGCTTTGGTAATAACAATTACGAAAGTAGATAATGATCCCAATTACAAAGCGTATCGTCAAGGCAGGAAGATACGTCCTGTAGTCCAAACCCTGCTCGAGACAATCGGATCGATCTGTCTAACGGTACGGGTATTCCTGAATTGGTCAGATTCCAAGAATAATTTGCTACTACAAGCTAGTTGTCTTTCACGGTCTGAGCTGTGAAGACATAATGTTTAATGGGCAGGTCGACTCGGTCAAACGAATTACTCAGATCTATGACGATGTCGAAAGGCACAATCACGTAATCACAAATCTTACTGCTGCCATGGCCAGACGGTACGTATATGACGCATGCAACAAATCGTGTACAAGCGACGTCACGCACGCCTGTGATGAGACGTGTAGCGACTGCATGGCCAGCCCTCCGTGCGCGTTCTCTCATGTTCGCTACCCCTGCGCTGAATGTAATAGGCATTTCAGAAACCGCACGTTTTTCGCGAACCACAAGCAGTGTACCTCGAAGAAGAAATCAGTATGTGAATGGAAGAGGTGCTGTACGACGTGCGGATGAATCGTGACGCGCGACAAACACGAGTTTAACAAGCGGTTTTGTGACAACTCTAAGCAGAACAAAGAAATAGGTCAACTGTGTTATATGAGACCGCTGAAAGATGCGCTGGCCCCCACGGGTGATAAGGTACTCTAAGTATTCTACGATTTTGAAAAGAACCAAAATACTAGGTACACAGACGCTGCAAAGCTACACGCACCTAATCTCGTCAGGAATGCAACAGTTCTGTTCGCGATGCGAAGACGAGGAAGATGGAGTAGACTGCATGCGTTGTGGCAGGAGGGAGAACTCGTTCTGGTAAAATCCTGTGGGGGAGCTGCTTTCATATCTAACCGAATCACGCACCTGGGCCAATAAGATCATCGCTATAGAACTTAATGCCAAGGCGTTCAATCTTCATTTCATTTTGATTCGGGCCATTATGCTAAAATGGAAAACCGAACTGATTATGAATGGACTGAAGATCATGTGCATGAAGATGGAGCATCTTGTGTTTTTGGATAGTGTATCCTTCCTCCCCTGCCCCTTCGCAAGCAGCCCGAGGCGTTCGGCCTGACGGCCCGCAAGTCGTGTTACCCTCATTATTTCAATACTGAGGAAAAGCTAGACTACTTATGCCCCATCCCCGACGTCTCGTATTTCGGCGTGAATGAGATGGGTTAGGGTGAGAGGAGAGAGATTCTCGCATGGTACGAGAGCCAGAAATCGGAACCCATTTTCGACAACAGGCGAGTGCTCGAAAGTTACTGTCAGGATGCCGTCACATTACTAAGAAAGGCGTGTAAAGTTTTTCGGCGTGAATTTATGTCGATAGGAAATTTAGAAATATTTTTCGAGTCAATAACTATCGCGTCGGCATGCAAGAAGCTTCTGCGTATACGTTTATTGTAGCCCGACACTATCGGACTCATAACGACACGATGATACACCTGCAATCACAATTATAGTAAGAAGACATTGATATGACTACTTCACATGGAGCAGATTGATGCGGTGAAGATAATACACGGTTGTAACGGTCGCGAGTTTAGAGAACTCGAAATGCCCCACTTTAGTGTAGACGGTTACTGCTCCGAGACCCGAACAATATACGAGTTTTTCGGGTGCCATTTCCACGGACATACGTGTCAGCCGTTCCGTGACGTCATCATCTTATATGGCGAAACGTTAGCCGAACGGGACGAGAGGGCAATGTCGCGTCTGGAACAGACGACACGGGCGCGCTACCTGGTCAAAGTCCAACGGGAATGTGAGTTTGAAGATGCAGGAAGGCCCGAACTGCTCGCGCTAGAACATAGTCCACTGCGGACACGTGATGCTCTGTACGGGGGTCGAATCGAGTCCATGACTCTCCACTATAAGGCAAGGGAAAACGAGACTAAACAATATGTCGATGTCATGAGCCTCTACCCCTACATATGCAAGTATTACAAGTTCCCCGTGGGTCATCCGATCATTCACGTAGGGGATGCGTGCCTACGTATGGGTGGCCTGATTAAATCTTCAATCATTCCGCCAGAGAAGTTGTATCACCCCGTCCTCCCTTTCAGATGTAATAATAAACTCATGTTTTGCCTGTGTAGAACGTGCGTCCTCACATCTTCATCAAGTGAGGGATGTGTGCATTCCCGAGATGAGGATCGTGCCCTCACCGGTACGAGGGTAATGGATGAGGTGAGACTGGCCCTTGAAAAAGGGTACCGGATATTCGAAATATATGAGGTGTACGAGTATCAGGTTAAGCAGTACGACCCGAAAACAGCCGAGGGTGTAATTTTTGTGGATTATATTATACGTTTCTGAAACTGAAAGCGGAGGCTAGCGGTTATCCCGGTTGGGTCCACAGTCCCGAAGACGAGGACCGATATGTGGACTCGTTTTGGCTGAGTGAAGGGATACGGCTAGATATGGAAACGATCAGGTATAACGCTGCCAAACAGGGTCTGGCCAAACTCTGTATCAACTCCGTGTGGGGCAAATTGACGGATAGAAAAGATCGATCAATGACCAAAATAATTAAGGAGCCCAAAGACCTGTACGGATTTTTGTCCACCCCTGGCATCGAGGTGACGAACCTCGTATTTGCCAGCGATGACATAGTCTGGATCGCATGGAAGTATTGAGCAGAGGAACAGGTGCCTAGTCTGCGAAATACGAATGAGGTAATAGGGGCTTACGTTCCCGCTGGTGCTAGGATACATTTGTATCGTTACCTTGACCGGCTGGGAACAAACGCGATGTACTGTGACACTGACTCTATGTTATACATTCAGCCGAAAGGGGGGACCCCCAACTGATTGAAACAGGGGACAAATTGAGGGACATTACCTCCGAGTTGCGCCCCTCAGGGAGCTCTTCGGAATTTACGTGTGGTGGACAAAGAACTATGCACAAAGGGTGGTCGATACTGTGACCGGGGCCAGTCGAACCGTCTGCAAAGTGAGGGGCATAACTCTCAATTACAGCGCGTCGAAATTGGTACATGTTTATGTCATCAGGGACATGATTTTGAAAGGGGATGAACTCTCCGTTGTAAATGTATACATAGAACGTAAGATTAAGCGTAAGCCGAAGGGGGCGGAACCGTCTAAATTGTCACCGAACCTGAAGACAAAATCTACATGATTTCGTTTTTCAAAAGGCGGCGTTTAAGTGTCAATACGTCCGTCCCTTTTGGGTATAAATAGGGGGCGGGAGGGAGAGAGTCGTGTCATAATCCCTGATCATCCATGAGTGATGATCTGAAATTCAAGCATCCGTTCTCGTGTATAGCGAGCGGACCAACCAAGTCGGACAAAACGTCCTTCTGCAAACGGTTGCTACAGAACCTCGCCGCCCTCTGCACCGAACGCGAATTCGTTGGCGGTATTGTCTGATGTTACAGTGAGAAGACTGCTATTCCGAAACGTCGGTTGTTGCCCTCAAACACTACATATGACGAGGGCGTACCGGAGAACTTTGGTGACTGTGGTGGCGGTAGACCACGTCTCGTGATCCTAGACGATCTGTTAAATGACGTCTATTCCAAGCAAATGTGTTACCTGTTTACGACAGGCAGCCATCACAGAAATATCAGCGTAATTTTTATTACGTAATACCTGTCTCATCAGGGTCGCTACTGTAGAGATATATCGTTGAATGCCCATTATGTGGTCGCGTTGAAAAACGTCAGAGTTAAGAAGCTGTTTATGTACTTGGCCAATCAAGTGTATCCCGAAGATAGTCTTGGTTTATATAACGCCTACCTGGATACGACACACACCCCACATGGTTACTTTATCTTAGATTTGACACAGGACACGGATGACGGGCTGCGGTTTCGAACGAACATTTTCCCGGAAGATTATCCTCCAGTCGTGTACTCCGATATGGGCGATGAAGCGTGTGAAGTCGAATTACCACGCCCTTCACGTGCTCAAGACCGCTGAAGCGAGATTACGTAAAGCCCTCATAACAAATTGTAACACGGAACTCGAGAACTGTGTAAGCGAATGTGTGTTGAATGTTCTGAATGGAAATACACTTTGTCAGGTTGTAAGACCCGTAAACTAAAGAAACACACTTCAGGGCTACGCAAGGTCGCAGACAGGCACGTACCGCTGTCTGAAAAGAAACGTCTCATAGTGCAACGCGGGGGATTTCTTTTGCCCTACAGAACGCCATACTGCCAAAGATCGCCAGCTTAATCCTTAAGCCCGAATAGACATGTTACGTAAGATGTACCTCGTCCCAGCCGATTGGGTACCCTCACCTAAGAAACGTAGTAGCAGACGTCAAAAAAACCGAGGGAAGAGTGGGTTAAGAAACGTCATAAGATTCGCGAGGCCCATATCAGACGGAAGACGCGGACTAAGGCTATCTCTGACTTCCTAAGACGAGTGATTCCTTACAGGGAGCTGCCCTCCCTCACCGAGCAAGAGCTACCGAAACAGTTGGGTGTACCTAAAGTCGAGGAGAAAACCCCGCCTCCCTCACCAATTGCTTCGACAGAGACCCCTAAACAATGATATGATGACGTTACGGAGGAACAAGAAGAAACAATAGCTAGTCCCCCGAGACGTTTTCTCGACATACAATACGGTATCCGTAGGGAAGGCGAGCAATTGATGATTGGTGATTCCCGGTGTTTATAGATCCTGATACTAATTTAAAAATTAAGGGCACTGCGTTTAGAGCTACGGAGGGGCTGTGGGAATTACTGACGCGTAAGAATGTGAATACGGAAGTTGCAGACAAAGAGGACTTGAAGACGTATAAAAAAATATTGGTATTGACTAACGCTCATTTGACTAAGATATCAGCCTGGCGATAACATTAATATAACGCGAGGAAAGAAATTTCGCGAAGTCATTGCACCCCTCCTTGCGAAACCGAAGTGACGCGGTGTAGAATCAGCGTTATGTCGTAAGTGGAAGAAATATTAATGTCCACTATTAGCAGGTTAAATTATGACATTGCCCGACCATCGGCATTTTCGACTCTGCGGAAGCTGCGGCTGGCGACGGCGAAAAAGAAGTCTGCTGACGTCATCAAAGCATGGTTAGAGAAACAGGACGCATATACGCTTCACAGACCGTAGAGAAAGAAGTTCGCGCGTAATCCCTATACAGTGTCTAACGTATTGAATGTTTGGGAATACGACCTTCTAGATATGCAGGCCATGCCAAATATAATGATCATTATAGATACAGTTTTTCGGTAATAGACTATTCTCGAAATATCTACATCTTATCCCCATAAGGACAAAGAGCGGTCCTTCTGTCGCCTCGGCGTTTCGGTCCATATTCGATGAACGTCGGCGCCGTCGCCCAATACGGGTGCGTACTCATAAGGGCAAGGAATTTCTAAATAAGCATTTTCATGAAATGTTACAGGACGAAGGCATCTAGTTTCAGGTGTGCTGGAACGCCGACTTAAAATGTGCGGTAGTGGAAAGCGTGCATCGCACGTTTCGCGATACACTCTACAAATATTTTACGTATAAAAATCCGTACAGATATATTGACGTATTACCAAAATATGTCAAGGCCTACAATGACACGGTTCATTCGACGACAGGCATGGCGCCCTCGCGAGTCACGGACTCGGACGTGCTTGCCATATGGAAGCGGATGGAGGCGGCCCGGGGAGGCGTTCGCGTCGCGAAAGACGCGACGTTTCGGGTGGGGCAGCACGTTCGCATCAGCAAAGAGAAGAAGCGGTTTGCCAAAGTTGCCGAACAGAATTTCAGCACGGAGATTTTCAAGGTCGCTAAAGTAACCGATAGGCGGCCGCGTGCCGTCTATGAACTAGAGGATTTAAATGGCATGTATATTGAAGGCCAGTTTTTTCGCGAGGAACTGACCCCCGTACGAATAACTGACCGGACCTCCTATAAGATAGATAAAAGCCTGGACAAAGGTTCAGACGCGGCATTCGCGAATATCTCGTGCGGTGGTGAGGTTAGAGTAAGGACTTCGACTTCTGGATGCCTGCAGCTAGCGTGAGGAATATCTGAGAGAAATTATGGCGGCTACTAGCAATTTTTACGTCACTCTGTTCAGCAACGCTTAGCGCGACATCTACGAACAGATTACTCACGCCAATTTCACGGTCAAAATGGCTCAGTCCGTGGACCTGGGTTCCACTTCTGTTGGGAGGTGGGGCTGTGTGAAATTTCCTGTTCCTCAACCCCCGAGGAAACACTTGCCCTAATATACTGAATCTTGATATCACCGCAATTTTTGGGCGACAGTACCGCCGCAGCCTGCGTCATCGTGTCAGCATGAGTTTCGAAACGTGTATTACGTGCCTGACGAGCAGCGCAAATTTCAGGATATTCGAATAGAATTCCTGACGACAGAGGGGTTGCACATCCCCTTCGAGGACAGCACGACGCCCACAAAAGTGGGGCTTCATTTTCGGAAAAATTACAAGTGGTAAAGTTTATAAAACGGGGCGTCGCCGTCTTGAATCGGAAATTTATACCTATGCATCAGTTAGAATTGTACTACCTAAATGAGGCGGGTCGCGGCCTATCTACCCCGGGGATCGGTCCCTTCTACTCCGCTCCGCTCTACCTTCAGCGAGGACACGGGTTAGGCAATTGTTCCGGCAGTCTCTTCCGTTGGGTCCGCTCACTCCTGTGGAGCGGGACCAATGCAGTGGGCCGCGAGACGTTGCATTATGGTGGCAAGATCCTGATCGATATCGCTGAACGCAGCCCTACCGAAACGACGACCGTGTCTAAACACATGACTGAATCCGCCCAAAATTTGATTAGCAAATTGCGAGCCCGTGGCCGCAAACGCGCCAACTGTAAGGCTGTGGCGGGAGGTAAGAAGGAGAAGAGGAGGAAGGAGCCTACAAAAATGAAGCGTGTCACGAGAAAAATAATAAAAAGAGGCATCTTTTCCTAGTTTCACTCCAGGAACTCTTCAGTAGTCCGTTAGTAGCGAGTTTGACATCTTTGCACATAGGCTTACACAGACGTCTGTGCTCGGGAAAACAGAGGTCGCATATAAACCGATCGCCCCCGTCGATCAAAATGATCTGGAATATATAATACCTGCCGATTTCGACACGTACATTGATTTAGATATCAAACTGTACGTCTGAGGTATATTACTATCGCCCTCGGAAAAGGATGTGGACTTTTCGGACCACACGAGCGTGACAAATAATTTCCTCCACTTCCTATTCCGTCATTGTAACGTCACTCTCAATGGCGTCAACATTACGCAGGCCAGCGAGAATTACCAGTACCGCTCATAGCTCGAGACTCTGATGACCTATGCCTCAGATTCCGCAGCCACATATCTCTCGAACGCCTACTGCTATCTCGATACTGGCGACATGCAGCCTGTCGCCCCCTCGGCCGAGAATTTAACCGCCATGACTAACAAGGGATTCATCCTTCTTTGGAACAGGATTTGCGCGAGTAGGGACGTCCAGCTATTCGGTCGATTACATAGTGACATATGTAACGTGCCCCTATACTCGTTGCCGGGCATCAGGTTGCAGATCAGGTTGACCGAGGCCCGACCCAGCTTCTATCTGATGAAAAAGAGCGTCTATTCAAAGACCGTTTTCAAATATTTAGACGCCCAATTACTGGTCAGGCGCGTCAGGCCGAACCCCGACATATTGCTGGCTCACACTGCGACGCTGAAAAAAAGGGAGGGTCTCGCGCTCTCTAACCTGACGAGAGTCGAACTTAAGACGTTCACATTCAGGGCCGGATCGAAATCCCTGTTCAAGACAAGCCTTCCTTGGTCCCATCCCGAAACGTCTGTTCACCATGGTTAAGAACACTCATTTTAACGGTTCGTTGTACAGCAACCCTTACAAATTTCAGCATTACGACATCAGCGATTTTTCGCTATTTGTGAACGGTAAATAGTTCCCTAACGAGGGCCTAACTCTGGGCATGGACCATTAAAAGACGTCCGTCATGGGCTACTGGAGACTCTTCGAGGCGTTCGGCACACATCACTCGAAAACGGGGCTGCAGATAACACACGATATGTCTATAAAATGCTATTTCATGTTACTCTTTGACCTCACACCTGATAGGGGCGCGTCGGAGGGTCATCAGTCCCACCCCGAGAATGGATGTATCAGGATCGAATTGAAATTCAATAAGCCGTTGCCCGAGGCGATTACGTGCCTGTTGTACCTGGAATTCGACAATTCAGTCCTCATAGATTTCGAACCTACATTCACGACCGCCTTTTGAAATACACCGTGGAGATACTGTGTACTCTGCGTGATGTCAGCTCCTTCCTCGACGTTTTCCCCTCCGATCTCCTGCCACAATCGATCACGCAAACCACCACCGTCATCGTCAATGCCGATTCCCACACAGAGGGAGATTGACACTGGCTAGCCGTGCACTTACGGCCCAAAGTTTCGAGTGTCTACTACTTTGATTCATATGACATCGTACCGCTCGTACCCAGCATCCAGGCATTCATCAAACGCAACTGCAAAACCTGGGAGTATAACAGGCGTCAGTTGTAAGGCCTGAAGACCGACGTCCGCTGAAAGTATTGCTGTCTATTCGCCCTCTACATGGATAGGCGACACACGCCCCAAACGTTCATCTCGCTCTTCGATGCTTGCGACCATGCTGACCGACAGGTGGAGCGGCTGTTCACTACCGAATTCGGGGCCCAGATGGCTCGGGGCGACTGGGTTCAATGCTGCCGCAGCTGCCTATAAAAGGTAGGTACCTTGCCCGATTCTAATTATTCCTAAACTAACATGGCTGGAGGAGGAAGGGAGGTCGTGATTGATTTCGAGTTCTTCCGGGGGCGGCAGAACGAGACGGTCGTCAAGAAACTTTCTGTACCAAGCGACAATGCGGCCGAGACGTTCCGTTTCAAGAGCCGCTACAAGATGGCGGATCACGGCTCGTCAGAGAACGGCCTGAAGTGGGCCGACGGACATATAGAATATAAAGAATTGCACACTGTCCTCACTAAGGCCGTGGCCGGTTTCGCACACCTCTACGCCAACGGCCTCTCAAAATGTACATTCCTCGCCGGACTGACGGGACGGCCGATCCATAACCTAGAGGATCTCGAGTGCCCTCCACCCGTCTCTTTCAATCACAAACGCTGGTGTACATTGCCATGCCACAAGTTTCCCAGATTCTCTTGCGCAACCAAAACCACGCATTGCCTCTACGATTGGTTGATGCACTATCTGCGAAACAAAGAGTATGTCCAATGCCCTACTGACATGATACGTCATTCTGCCACCTTTGTTGCAGCTTTAGAATAAACTGGACAAGTACGGCGCCACTCCCATCACTCTGCTTCCTGTGCGATGGCGTCCATTAGTAAACGATCGGCTTCCGATGTTGCGGCTGCTGCCAAGCGGAGGAGGGGGAAGAGGAACCTCCCCACGGAGGAGGAGGAGGAGACGCAGTTGCCGCCTGACGCCTCGACCTACAGTGACATCTGCACCTACTGGGCAGCCAATCCTGCATTCGATCTCCAGAGATTGCTGCTGAGGCGTCTGTTTTTCCTAAATACAAACAATACCAAACACGTGTCTGTCGGTTTCTACCCCGTCCGTGACTATCTCCCTCTGGTGGAATTCGGTGTCATACGGAGCTGCGGATCCAAGGCCATCATTCTCACGGACGAGTAGGTCTACACGCTGGCTCAGTGTCTACCCGCCGTCGCCGATGCAATGTGCAAGGAGGGGAATTAGGTGGTGCCAGCAACCATCAAGTGTGAAAGTGGTAACTTTCTGTTAGGTATGCCGATACGTCGCCCCTGATTGACCTGACTGTATGTCGGTAGCGAGTACATATGTCTGACGGAACTGGATCTGCTATACCTTGCCCGAGTGTTCAATATCGTGCATCAGCAAATGCGCGATTACGTAGTTGCTTTGCCTGACTTAAGATACGTGACGATGTCGTTGACGTCTGTGGAGTACGTTGAGCCGATGCCCAACGCCAGTGTACACATAAATTATCCTTACCTTAACGAGGAACTTGTATCATTTGTGTAAGACACATACATATAATATTAAATAAATAAGGTTATCAAGTTGTGTTTCTTTATTTCGTGTGTAGAAAGAGTTGTGAAAAAAAGAAAACACTCCACCAACCTGATTTATCCCTCGGCGTAGGCCGCTCCTTCTCTACAGCAAACCTTGTGTTAAGGTGGCGCAGATGACCCTAAGTGTAAGGGCAAATTAATTCTCTGTCACTCGACGTCACGCCCTTATGTACCAACACTCGACAGAGCACATATGTATGTGCGCATCATAGCTTACGTACATTCACCCACGTTTTGTCTGAGGGGTTCTGGTAGAGGTTAATGTATTCGGTAACCTCAGAGACCCACAGACAGTAAGTGTGTGAATGTACGTAAGCGAAGTTTAACATATACAGCTATGTTTTGCACGTCTGACGAGTGTTCGACACCGCGAATATATAGGCGAGACTTTTACTTCAACTTATCTGCTCACTGAATCAACAGAGGATTAATTTAGCACTCCACTTACCGTGCACGGTCACGCCGAGAGCCACGCCATTCCCCTTCTTCTTCACAGCTTCTTTTTCGGGGATGCACTGGTACCCTCGGTCTGCCCACGCATAAACAGGCCCTAAGTGAAGCAGAACAGTTACGCTCTTATACTATTGCGCCGTCATGCTCGTGTTTCGCACAGGAACCAGGAATGCAAATTACAGATGTATGTCGAATTATTTCTGATCACACAATCGAGCATATTACATTCCTGATAAATGTACAAACATGAGCACAATAACGCGACTATATATGTAGTTAACACATCTCACATAACGTATTGCTTCACCTACCTTCTTGCTAGTGAATTCAAATTTTCGGATGCCACGCACTTCTTCTTCCTGCAAAATGATACGTTTTCTCCGGCGAGCACAATGCGACACGTTAATGCGTTCCATTGTCTTATACTTTTCCGCACAGTATAAGCTAACGGAAGCGTGTTAACAGGTGTCGCATTGCACTTACCAAACTGCATGGTGTCACGCCCAGTCCTTCTTTACGACCGCCACGCGGGTTTCACAGCACACACACACACACACACAGAGGTTTCAAAGCACACAGATTTCAATGACTGGGGTCCTGTGACTGGATTTTTTATTCGAAACCCCGCCCTACTGCAAGTCATATGACATGACCATACATGGTTACATATATGTTTCTTACCTATGTGCATTTCTCGCCATTCTGGAACATTTCCTCCTCCGAGAATATTGCTGCGTCCGCAGAACGAGGCTTCTCTACGAACGTGCAGATATGCAATGACATCACCTCCTGTTATCCCGAAGGATCCCATTACCGTCGGCATCCAGGTTTGTCCCTACACTCTGCTCTAGGTGGGAAGCAATCCGGACGGAATCTTCACATCCTGCTCTGTGACGGACGTAAAAAGTAGTACCTCCTCCCGGATGCACTGGTGGCTACGAACGAACCTCCACCCCAAAACTGTACGGGGGCCACTCACTCTTACAACCTATCCCTTTCTTAATAACATCGTTCAAGAACGAGTACAGCCTCCGTCGCGCTTCAAACCCTTCTTGCACTAGTGCCTACGGAAGAACCCCCGTTACCAAAGTGTAGGGGGTCTGCCAACACTTTCTAATATTATGCGCCCAAGAACAAGCAGTGCGCGGGACGCATTTAGGTCTCCCTTTCACACAACCTCACCTTCAGCGTCGCGGTGGCTACAGAGGAACCGCAATACCAAACTTTACGGGGGCACCGTTCCTCTTTAATATTATGCTCAAGAACGAGCAGTGCGCGGGTCGCATTTAGATCTCTCTTGCACTCATTCCTAAATTCTACCAGTCCGCACGGAGGCAGCGCTACCAAACTGTACGGTGGTAGCCTTCCTTCTTTTTTAATATTATGCGCTCAAGAACGAGCAGTGCGCGGGTCGCTTTTAGGTCCCTCTTGCACTCACCCCTAGCCTATACCAGTCTACACGGTGATCACGCTACCAATCTGTACGGTGGTAGCTTTCCTTCCTTTTTAATATTATGCGCTTAAGAACGAGCAGTGCGCGGGACGCATTTAGGACCCTCTGGCACAAAACCCTACCACATACAAGTCTGCACGGACACCGCGCTAACAAACTGTACGGTAGTAGAATTCCTTCCTTTTTAATATTATGTGCTCAAGAACGAGCAGTGCGTGGGACGCATTTAGGTCCCTCTTGCACCCAACCAAATCCTATACCAGTCCGCACGGAGGCCACGCTACCAAACTGTACGGGGCTGTCACCCTGATGAAGATCCCAGTCGAAACATTTGGCGTAGGTGGCGACGGAGGAACCTCTATGTGACTGTACGGGGCAGCCATCCTGAAGAAGGCACCTAAAACTACAAGTCGAACGCGAACCTTAATAATGTGGGCTATGGCTGCCTAGTTACTACTCTCGTCCCCATCCCACTTCCTGAAAATCCGGGTTACACATATCCCGCGACCTTCCGGCTTGTAACGCCGTGCACCAGCGCGTGCCCCATTCAGCAGCCAGTATAATTTGATTTTCCTACCAGCACTGCTATGTACATTGCCTACAGCTCACTGCCAAATCGGAGTTTCCATCCGACTGTATTTTAGCATTGCGACTGTCGGTCATTTTGATAGCAAGACCAGGCGGCAGTGCTAGATTGTGGACGGCGTCGTTGTGACATTGATGCATGATTTGGTGGCGTCAGCGATAAGCCCGAGGCCCTGACCTCTACCTGACGACGCACAACACTTATAAGA
>Ga0136643_10010066_pt1 | contig 13941 bp, 9 predicted proteins | sample TergutLab28metaG_FD_96883 | JGI IMG/M metagenome (GOLD analysis project Ga0136643, IMG submission 96883) | Labiotermes labralis P1 segment gut microbial communities from Petit-Saut dam, French Guiana - Lab288 P1 (version 3) (version 3) | ecosystem: Host-associated > Arthropoda: Insects >...
CGGGGCTGAGCGCGCAGTTCCCCGCGCCCCTGATGGGGCGCCCTGAACCGTCGCGTCGCCCCGGTCCAAGGCGGCCTTCGGGGTTGCCGTGGAACGTCAAGTCGGCCCCGTTCAGGGGGAGCTGGAGGGGGGCGGGCGCCGCGAGGTCGGAGGGGTGGCCCGCACCGTCAAGTGGGCCGGGTTCAGGGCGGAATGGAGGGGGGTGCCGCAGGGCGCGGGCCGGAAGTGGAGGAGGTACGGGCAGGTCGGGGCGGAACCCCGGGGAGAGAGGGTGCGGCTCCCCGCGGGGGACAGCGGGGAGCCGGGCGTACCCTCGGAGGGTTGAACGCTCTCGCCCCGCCCCGCTGATGTGGCGGAATACGATGCGGGAGCCCGGCCGGGCCACCCACCGGCCGCACAGGACCTCGACCGAATAGGACCTCACCCACCGTGACTGCTCTGACTCTCAGTACCTCTTCCGCCGCAGCGTTGCGGGCGGATGCCGTCGTCGTGGGCCTGGCCAAGGGCGCGAAGGGCCCCCGGCTCGCCCCGGGAGCGGAAGCCGTGGACGCCGCCTTCGACGGCAAGCTGGTCGCCGTCCTGGAGACGCTGGGAGCGTCCGGCGCCGAGGGCGAGGCGACCAAGCTGCCCGCGCCGTCCGGCGTGAAGGCCGCGATCGTGCTCGCGGTGGGCCTGGGAGAGGCTCCCGAGGACGGCGACGGCTACGACCTGGAGGCGCTCCGCAAGGCCGCCGGTGTCGCGGCCCGTGCCCTGGCCGGCACGAAGAAGGCCGCGTTCGCCCTGCCCGCGGCCGACGCCGCCGAGGTCGAGGCGGTCGCCACCGGCGCCCTGCTGGGCGCCTACGCCTTCACCGCCTACCAGACGGAGAACGGCGGCAAGGGCTCGCTGGGCGAGGTCGCCGTGGTCGGCGCGAAGCCGCGCGACAAGGAGCACAAGGCCGCCGCCGAGCGCGCCACCGCGGTGTCCGCGGAGGTCAACCGGGCCCGCGACCTGATCAACACGCCCTCCAACGACCTGGACCCGAAGGCGTTCGCCGCCCAGGTGCAGGCCGCGGGCAAGGAGTTCGGCCTGAAGGTCGAGGTGCTCGACGAGAAGGCGCTCGCCAAGGGCGGCTACGGCGGCATCATCGGCGTCGGCCGCGGCTCGGCGACCCCGCCGCGCCTGGTGCGGGTGGCGTACAAGCACCCCAAGGCGGACCGCACCCTGGCCTTCGTCGGCAAGGGCATCACGTACGACTCGGGCGGCATCTCGCTGAAGCCGGCCGGCCACAACGAGACGATGAAGTGCGACATGAGCGGCGCCGCCGCGGTGTTCGCCGCGGTCGTGGCCATCGCCAAGCTGGGCCTGGAGGTCAACGTCACCGGCTGGCTCGCGCTGGCCGAGAACATGCCCGGCGGGAACGCGACCCGCCCCGGCGACGTGCTGCGGATGTACAGCGGCAAGACCGTCGAGGTGCTGAACACCGACGCCGAGGGCCGGCTGGTGCTGGCCGACGCGCTCGCCCGGGCCTCGGAGGAGACGCCGGACGCGATCGTGGACGTGGCGACGCTGACCGGCGCGATGGTGCTGGCCCTCGGCGACGGCCGGTTCGGGATCATGGCGAACGACGACGACTTCCGCGCCGCCGTCCACACCACCGCGCTGGCGCAGGGCGAGGACTCCTGGCCGATGCCGCTGCCGCAGCAGCTGCGCAAGACCTTCGACTCCCCCACCGCGGACATCGCCAACATGGGCGTGCGGCCGGGCGGCGGCCTGATCGCCGGCCTGTTCCTGCGGGAGTTCGTGGGCGAGGGCATCACCTGGGCGCACCTGGACATCGCCGGCCCGGCGTTCAACGAGGGCGGCCCGTTCGGCTACACGCCGAAGGGCGGCACCGGCACCGCGGTGCGCACCCTGGTGAGCCTGGCCCGCCAGGCCGCCGAGGACGAGCTGCTCTGACCGGGTGACTTCCCTCACGTACGGCCCCGGATGTCACACTCCGGGGCCGTACTGCGTGGGTCGGCGTCCGGCCCGGTGACCCGTCTGCCGCCGAGAAGTGCGAAGATGTTGTCTCGGCACGACAGGGCCCCCTTTGAGACAAAGCGGCCGAACCAAGCCGCCGACCGGTCATGGTGGACCGGCTCCGGCGTACCCATGCATGGAGGACGTGACGTGGCGAACGACGCCAGCACTGTTTTCGACCTAGTGATCCTCGGCGGTGGCAGTGGCGGCTACGCTGCCGCTCTGCGTGCCGCGCAGCTGGGACTGGACGTCGCCCTGATCGAGAAGAACAAGCTCGGGGGCACCTGTCTGCACCAGGGATGCATTCCCACCAAGGCACTGCTGCATGCCGGTGAGATCGCGGACCAGGCTCGCGAGAGCGAGCAGTTCGGCGTGAAGACCACCTTCGAGGGCATCGACATCGCGGCCGTCCTGAAGTACAAGGACGACGTGATCTCGGGCCTCTACAAGGGCCTTCAGGGCCTGGTGGCCTCGCGCAAGGTGACGTACATCGAGGGTGAGGGCCGGCTGTCCTCCCCGACCTCGGTCGACGTGAACGGCCAGCGCGTCGAGGGCCGCCACGTGCTGCTCGCGACCGGCTCCGTGCCGCGCTCGCTGCCGGGCCTGACGATCGACGGCAACCGGATCATCTCCTCGGACCACGCGCTGGTCCTGGACCGCGTGCCGAAGTCCGCGATCATCCTGGGCGGCGGCGTCATCGGCGTCGAGTTCGCCTCCGCCTGGAAGTCCTTCGGCACCGACGTGACGATCGTCGAGGGCCTGCCCCACCTGGTGCCGGTCGAGGACGAGAACAGCTCCAAGCTGCTGGAGCGCGCGTTCCGCAAGCGCGGCATCAAGTTCAACCTGGGCACCTTCTTCCAGAGCGCCGAGTACACCGCCGACGGCGTCAAGGTGACCCTGGCCGACGGCAAGACCTTCGAGGGCGAGGTGCTGCTGGTCGCGATCGGCCGCGGCCCGGTCTCGCAGAACCTGGGGTACGAGGAGCAGGGCGTCGCGATGGACCGCGGCTACGTCCTGGTCGACGAGTACATGCGCACCAACGTGCCGACCATCTCGGCCGTGGGCGACCTGGTCCCGACCCTGCAGCTGGCGCACGTCGGCTTCGCCGAGGGCATCCTCGTCGCGGAGCGCCTGGCGGGCCTGAAGGCCGTGCCGATCGACTACGACGGCGTGCCGCGCGTGACGTACTGCCACCCCGAGGTCGCCTCGGTGGGCGTCACGGAGGCCAAGGCCAAGGAGCTGTACGGCGCGGACAAGGTCGTCACGGTCAAGTACAACCTGGCCGGCAACGGCCGCAGCAAGATCCTCAAGACTTCGGGCGAGGTCAAGCTCGTCCAGGTGCGCGACGGGGCCGTCGTGGGTGTCCACATGGTCGGCGACCGGATGGGCGAGCAGGTCGGCGAGGCTCAGCTGATCTACAACTGGGAGGCGCTGCCGACCGAGGTCGCGCAGCTCATCCACGCTCACCCGACGCAGAGCGAGGCCCTCGGCGAGGCCCACCTCGCGCTCGCGGGCAAGCCGCTGCACTCGCACGACTGACCCTCCGCACGCCCACCCCATCCGCACCGATCCGTGAGGAGCAACCGCAACCATGGCGGTTTCCGTAACCCTGCCGGCGCTCGGCGAGAGCGTGACCGAGGGCACCGTCACCCGCTGGCTGAAGGCCGAAGGTGAGCACGTCGAGGCCGACGAGCCGCTGCTCGAGGTCTCGACCGACAAGGTCGACACCGAGATCCCGTCCCCCGCGTCCGGCGTGCTCGCGTCCATCAAGGTCGCCGAGGACGAGACGGTCGAGGTCGGCGCCGAGCTGGCCGTGATCGACGACGGCAGCGGCGCGCCCGCCGCCGCACCGGCCCCGGCCGCGCAGGCCGCACCCGCCCCGGCCCCCGCTGCCGCCCCCGCCCCGGCCGCTCCGGCCCCGGCCCAGGCCGCGGCCCCCGCGCCGGCGGCTCCCGCCCCGGCCCCGGCCGCCGCCCCCGCGGGCGGCGCGTCCGGCACCGACGTGCTGCTGCCGGCGCTCGGCGAGTCCGTCACCGAGGGCACCGTCACCCGCTGGCTCAAGGCGGTCGGCGAGTCGGTCGAGGCCGACGAGCCGCTGCTGGAGGTCTCGACCGACAAGGTCGACACCGAGATCCCGTCGCCGGTCGCCGGCACCCTGCTGGAGATCCTGGTCCAGGAGGACGAGACGACCGAGGTCGGCGGCAGGCTGGCCGTCATCGGCGCCGCCGGTGCCGCGCCCGCCGCCGCTCCGGCCCCGGCCGCGCCCGCCCCGGCCCCCGCCGCGCCCGCTCCGGCGGCTCCGGCCCCGGCCCCGGCAGCTCCGGCGCCGGCCCCCGCTCCGGTGGCCACGCCCGCTCCGGCCGCCCCCGCTCCTGCCGCGCCCGCCCCGGCGCCCGCGGCTCCGGTGGCCCCGGCCGCTCCGGCGCCCGCCGCGCCGGCGGCGACCGCTCCGGTCGACGAGGGCGCGTACGTCACGCCGCTGGTCCGCAAGCTCGCCGCCGAGAACGGCGTGAGCCTGGCCTCGGTGCGCGGCACCGGTGTCGGCGGCCGGATCCGCAAGCAGGACGTGCTGGCCGCCGCCGAGGCCGCGAAGGCCGCAGCGCCGGCCCAGGCCGCTCCGGCCGCCGCCCCGAAGGCGGCGCCCGCGGTGTCCCCGCTGCGCGGCCAGACGGTCAAGATGACCCGGATGCGCAAGGTCATCGGCGACAACATGATGAAGGCCCTGCACTCGCAGGCGCAGCTGACCACCGTGGTCGAGGTGGACGTCACCCGGATCATGCGGCTGCGCGCGCAGGCCAAGGACTCCTTCCTGGCCCGCGAGGGCGTCAAGCTGTCGCCGATGCCGTTCTTCGTCAAGGCGGCCGCCCAGGCGCTCAAGGCCCACCCGGTGATCAACGCCCGCATCAACGAGGACGAGGGCACGATCACCTACTTCGACTCCGAGAACATCGGGATCGCGGTGGACTCCGAGAAGGGCCTGATGACCCCGGTCATCAAGGGCGCCGGCGACCTGAACATCGCCGGGATCGCGAAGAAGACCGCCGAGCTGGCGGGCAACGTCCGGTCCAACAAGATCACCCCGGACGACCTGGCCGGTGCGACCTTCACCATCAGCAACACCGGCTCGCGCGGTGCGCTGTTCGACACGGTGATCGTCCCGCCGAACCAGGCCGCGATCCTCGGCATCGGCGCGACCGTCAAGCGCCCGGTGGTCGTGGAGACCCCCGAGGGCACGGTCATCGGCGTCCGCGACATGACGTACCTGTCGCTCTCCTACGACCACCGGCTGGTGGACGGCGCCGACGCGGCCCGCTACCTGACCGCGGTCAAGGAGATCCTGGAAGCGGGCGAGTTCGAGGTCGAGCTGGGTCTCTGACCTCCCGGCCGAGCACCCGCCCACCGGCACCGGCGCCCCCGTCCCGACGACCTCGGGACGGGGGCGCCGTCGTCGGGGACCGGCCGTTCCGGCGGAACCGGCCGTTCGGACGGGAGGCAGCCTTGCCGCCACGCCGTATCGTCTATGTCACGCACCGCGCGAAGGAGTGCACCGTGATGGCCTCAGCCGCCTCTCCCAACCTGATCGTGCACAGCCTGCGCGAGCAGATCCGCGAGCACATCCTCGAAGGGATCGTCAGCGGGCGGTGGAAGCCCGGCGAGCGCATCGTGGAGCGGCGCATCGCGGCCGAGCTGCAGGTCAGCCAGACGCCGGTGCGCGAGGCGCTGCGCGAGCTGGAGAGCCTGCGGCTGATCGAGTCGGCGCCGAACAAGGGCGTGCGGGTACGCAAGATGACGGCGGCCGACCTCAAGGAGAGCTATCCGGTGCGGGCCGGCCTGGAGCAGGTCGCGGCGGAGCTGGCCGCCGAGCGGCTGGCCGCGGACCCCTCGGCGCTGGAGCGGGAGGTCGCCGCGCTGCGGCAGGCCGACGCCCTGCTGGACGGCGAGGCCCAGGTGCGGCACACCGTGGCGTTCCACCAGGAGCTGGTGCGCGCCGCCGACAACGCGGTGCTGACGCACGCCTGGCAGGCGCTGGGCATCGAGGTGTGGACCACGCTCTCGATCCGCTGGCTGAGCCCGGCGCCGCGGGCGTACGCCAGCGAGCACCAGGAGATCGTGGACGCCTTCGTCCGCCGGGACCCGGCGATCTGCGCGATCGTCAAGGACCACGTGCTCAGCTGCGCCCCGCAGGTCTGAGCCCGCCGGCCCCCGGGCCCGTCCGGCTCGAAGGCCGCCGGACCGGGCCGGCCGCGGTTTCCAAGGTCGCATCCGTCTGACACCGCGTGCCCCCAAGGCTGGCACCCCGTGCCGACTTTCCTTTTCCAGGCCGCAAAGCATTGATCGATCATCGATCGCAGGGTTATCGTCGAATCCGGGGAGCAACCTGTCGTGCCGACATGACCTTCCCCACCCCTCCCTCCGTTCGGAAGGCGGCCACCCATGCCCGACGCCGTACGACCTACACGGCCGAGCCAGCTCGACCAGATCCCCGACCGGGACTCCGAGGAGACCGCGGAGTGGCGGGCGTCCGTTGACGCCGTCACCCAGGCAGCGGGGCCGCACCGGGCCGCGTACCTGATGCGGCGGACCTACGAGTACGCGGCGGACGCGGCCAACGCGGCGGGGTCCTCCGCCGGCACGATGCTGCCCCCGCTGCTCGAGACCGACTACCTCAACACGATCCCGACCGCCGCCGAGCCCGCCTACCCGGGCGACGAGGCGATGGAGGCCAGGATCACCGCCTGGAACCGGTGGAACGCCGCGGCGATGGTGACCCGCGGCAGCCGGCTGGGCCTCGGCGGCCACATCGCCACCTTCGCGTCGGCGGCCTGGCTGTACGAGACCGGCTTCCAGCACTTCTTCCACGGGAAGGAGGGCGCCGGCTCCGGCGACCAGCTCTACATCCAGGGCCACGCCTCCCCCGGCATCTACGCCCGTGCCTTCCTCGACGGGCGGCTCTCCGAGGCCCAGCTGGACCGCTTCCGGCAGGAGGCCGGCGGCGACGGCCTGCCCTCGTACCCGCACCCGCGGCGGCTGCCGTGGCTGTGGGAGTTCCCCACCGTCTCCATGGGCCTCGGCCCGCTGTCGGCGATCTACCAGGCGCGCTTCAACCGCTACCTGGAGCACCGCGGCATCAAGGACACCTCGGACTCGCACGTCTGGGCGTTCCTCGGCGACGGCGAGATGGACGAGCCGGAGTCCACCGCGGCGCTGGCGCTGGCCGCCCGCGAGGGCCTGGACAACCTCACGTTCGTCATCAACTGCAACCTCCAGCGGCTCGACGGCCCGGTCCGCCCGAACTTCAAGATCGTGCAGGAGCTGGAGGCCCAGTTCCGCGCCGCGGGCTGGAACGTCGTCAAGTCCCTGTGGGGTGTCGCCTGGGACGAGGTGTTCGCCCAGGACACCGAGGGCGCGCTCCTCGGCCGCCTGCGGCAGACCCCGGACGCGCAGTTCCAGACGTACGCCACCCGTGACGCGGCCTACATCCGCGACCACTTCTTCGGCGCCGACCCCGCGCTGCGCGCGATAGCGGCCGGGCTCAGCGACGCCAAGCTGCTGGAGCTGTTCCAGACCTCGCGCGCCGGCCACGAGCCGCGCAAGGTGTACGCGGCCTACCGTGCCGCGCTGGAGCACAAGGGCGCCCCGACGGTGGTCCTCGCGCAGACGGTGAAGGGCTACACGCTCGGCGCCGGCTTCGAGTCGCGCAACGCCAACCACCAGATGAAGAAGCTCACGGCCGCGCAGTTCCGCACGATGCGCGACCTGCTGGAGCTGCCCATCCCGGACAGCGCGCTGGACGCCGACCTCGTCCCGTACTGGCACCCCGGCGAGAACTCGCCCGAGGCGAGGTACCTGCGCGAGCGGCGCGCCGCGCTCGGCGGTCCCGCCCCGGCCCGCAAGGTCACGCCGGTCGCGCTGCCGATGCCCGCAGACAAGCCGTTCACCGCGCTGCAGAAGGGCTCCGGCGGACAGGAGATCGCCACCACCATGGCGTTCGTCCGGCTGGTCAAGGACCTGATGCGGGAGAAGGAGACCGGGCGGCGCTGGGTGCCCGTGGTGCCCGACGAGGCCCGCACCTTCGGCATGGAGTCGCTGTTCCCGTCCGCGGGCCTGTACTCCCCCAAGGGCCAGACGTACGACCGGGTCGACCGCGACCAGCTCCTGTACTACAAGGAGGCGAAGGACGGCCAGATCCTCAACGAGGGGATCACCGAGGCCGGTTCGCTCGCCGACTTCACCGCCGCGGCGACGTCGTACGCCACCCACGGCGAGCCGATGATCCCGTTCTACATCTTCTACTCGATGTTCGGCTGGCAGCGGACGGGCGACCAGTTCTGGGCGCTCGCCGACCAGCTGGGCCGCGGGTTCGTGATCGGCGCGACGGCCGGCCGCACCACGATGACCGGTGAGGGCCTGCAGCACGCCGACGGCCACTCGCACCTGCTGGCGTCCACCAACCCGGCGGCGCTCTCCTACGACCCGGCGTTCGCGTTCGAGGTCGCGGTGATCGTCCGCGAGGGCCTGCGCCGGATGTACGGGCCCGCGCCCGAGGGCCAGGAGGGCGTGGACGGTGAGGACAAGGACGTCTTCTACTACCTGACGGTCTACAACGAGCCGAAGGTCCAGCCGGCCATGCCCGAGGGCGTGGAGGAGGGCATCATCAAGGGCCTCTACCGCTACCGGCGGGCGGCCGACGCGGTGAGCACGCCCGCCGACGCGCCGCAGGCGCAGCTGCTGGCCTCCGGCACCGCCGTCCACTGGGTGCTGGAAGCCCAGCGGCTGCTGGCCGAGGACTGGGGCGTGGCCGCCGACGTGTGGTCCGCGCCGTCCTGGACGGAGCTGCGCCGCGACGCCATGGCGTGCGACGCGGCCCGGCTGCGCGGCGAGGAGCGGGTGCCGTACGTGACCCGCGCGCTGGCCGGGGCGCCCGGCCCGGTCGTCGCGGTCAGCGACTGGATGCGGGCGGTGCCCGACCAGATCGCCCCGTGGGTCGAGCAGGATTGGACGTCGGTGGGCACCGACGGGTTCGGCCTGAGCGACACCCGTGACGCGGCCCGCCGCCACTTCGGCGTCGACCCGCAGTCCGTGGTCGTGCAGGCACTCGGTGCCCTCGCCCGGCGCGGCGAGGTCAAGCCGGAGACGGTGAAGAAGGCCGCGGAGAAGTACGGCCTCTGAGGGGTACCAGGCGGTGCCGCGCCCGTGCACACCGGGCGCGGCACCGCCCTGCCCGCGGGGCCGGGGGTCGCCACCTGCGGCACCCGCGCCCCCGGTGACCCGTGCGTTCGGCTGGAAAGCAGCCAACCTACCGGCCGGAAAGGGATTGCAGGCCGCTCCGTCCAGCGGCTAGGTTCCCCCGGATGCCTGCCAACCCGCTTCCGCTGACGGAGCCCACCGCCGCGGACCTCCGCGCCTGGCACCGGGTGCATTCCGCCGCGCTCGCCCATGATCGGCCGGGCGAGCCCGTCCCGACGCAGGACGACCTGCGGGCACGGCTGTCCGAGCCGGGCGCCGGCAGCAGGCTGGTGCTGTGGCTGGTGCGCGGCGCCGGCGACGACGCGGTGGCCGCGGCGACCCTGCGGCTGTTCGCGCAGCCGGCCCGCAGCGACGTCGCCGAGGTGGAGATGACCGTCCATCCCGCGCACCGCCGCATGGGCGCGGGCTCGCGGCTGCTGTTCACGGTGACCGAGGCGGCCCGCGCGGCGGGCTGCCGCAGCATGGTCACCGAGGTGATGGCCGGCACGTCCGGCGAGGGCTTCCTGGCCACCCGCGACTTCCGCCCCGTGACCCGGCTGACCTGGCTGCGGCTGGCCCTGGACGAGGTGCCCGAGCGGATCCACAAGCTGCCCGACGTGCCGCACGCCGGCTACCGGCTGGCCGGCTGGGAGGGCGCCGCGCCGGAGGGGCTCGCCGCCTCGTTCGCCCGCGCCCGGCAGGACACCTCCGGCCCGTCCGCGGGCGGCCGGGACGCCGCCGACGCGCCCTGGGCCGAGGCCCGGGTGCGGGAGGCCGCGGAGGCCGTCACCCGGCACGGCGACCATCTGCTCGCGGTCGCCGCGGTCTGCGAGGCGGACGGCGAGGTGGCCGGCTACACCGAACTCGTGGTGCCCGCCGGCCGGTCGGGCCGGGCCCGGCAGTACGACACCGCCGTGCTGCCCGCGCACCGCGGACACGGTCTCGGCCTGTGGCTGAAGGCGGCGATGCTGCGGCGGGTCCGCGACGAGCACCCGCTGATCACCGAGGTCCTGGCGGACACCGCCGACGAGAACCGGCACATGCTCGCCGTCAACACCGCGCTCGGTTTCCGGCCGCAGCGCCGCACGGTGCGCTTCCGGCTGGAGCTGCGCCGCCGCTGACGGCCCGCCGGAACGTAACGACACGGGCGCATCCGGGCCGGTCCGCGTGCGGCGGGCCTCCCGTTTCGGGAAGCTGGACGCGTGATGGACGAGACGGAGTTCTGGGAGATCGTCGACAGCGCGCGCGAGGCCGCGGACGGCGATCCCGACGAGCAGGCCGACCTGGTCGTCGAGCGGCTGGCGCAGCTCGACCCGGAGGCCGTGCTGGACTTCGCGCGGCACTTCGAGACCCGGTTCGCCCGGGCCTTCCGCTGGGACCTGTGGGGGGCCGCCGACATCATGCTGGGCGGCGCGGACGAGGAGTCGTTCGACTTCTTCCGCTGCTGGCTCATCGGGCAGGGCCGGCACGTCTTCGAGGGCGCGCTGGCCGGCCCCGACGATCTGGCGTTCCTGGCCCCGGAGTTCGACCCGGAGACCGACGGCGACGCGGAGGACCTCGGCTACGCGGCGGACGAGGCGTACGAGCAGCTCACCGGGGTGCGGCTGCCCGACCTCGAACTCCCCGGCCAGGGAGCCCCGGAGGGCGAGCGGCTCGACTTCGACGACGAGGCGGCGATGGCGTCCCGCTACCCGCACCTCTGGTCACGCTTCGGCTGACCGGCCCTCGCGTCCGCCGCCCCCGGGCTGGCCGCCGGAACCGTCGCCGCCCTCGGCACCGGCAGCTGGCACCACCTCGCCCTCACCGTCAACGGCACCACCCTGACCGCTGCCATCGACGGCACCACGGTCGGCTCGGCGACCTACGGCACCGGCATGGTGGGCCTGGGCACCTCCGGAACCGGCGCCCCGGCCGGCGGCCCACCCGTTCGCTCGCCGGACGCCCTGGTGGGTTGCCCGGCCGCCGCGCCCGCGGAGCGGCAAGATGGGGGGCATGCGGATTGCGGTGAGCGGGGCCGGCGGGCTGATCGGCGGGGCGCTGGCGGCGGACCTGGCCGGGGACGGCCACGAGGTGGTGCGCCTGGTGCGGCACGCCCCGAAGAAGGCCGGGGAGGTGCGGTGGGACCCCGACGCCGGGACCGTCGACGTCGAGGGCCTGGCCGGCTGCGAGGCCGTCGTCCACCTGGCCGGCGCCGCCGTCGGCTCGCGCCGCTGGACCGATGCCCGCAAGAAGGTGCTGCGGGACAGCCGGGTGAAGGGCACCGCCGCGGTGGCCCGCGCCGCCGCGTCCCTGCCCACCCCGCCGTCGGTCCTGGTCTGCGGCAGCGCCATCGGGTACTACGGCGACACCGGCGACCGCTGGGTCGACGAGGACGGCAGCCGGGGCGAGGGGTTCCTCGCCGGCCTGGTGGCGGACTGGGAGGCCGCGGCGGACCCGGCCCGGGAGGCCGGCATCCGCACCGTGCACGCCCGCACCGGCCTGGTCGTGGCGCGGACCGGGGGCGCCTGGGCTCCCCTGTTCCCGATCTTCCGGGCCGGCCTCGGCGGCCGCCTGGGCAGCGGCGACCAGTACTGGAGCTTCATCTCGCTGGCCGACGAGGTGGCCGCCCTGCGCTTCCTCGTCGACACCCCGGACCTGGCGGGACCGGTCAACCTCACCGCTCCCGAGCCGCTGACGAACCGTGAGATCACCCGCGCGATGGGGCGGGTGCTGCGCCGCCCGACGCTGGCGACGGTGCCCGCTCCCGTCCTGCGCGCCGCGCTCGGCGAGTTCGCCGGCGACGTGCTCGGCAGCCAGCGGGTACGGCCGCGGCGGCTGCTCGAGGCCGGCTTCACGTTCGGGCAGCCGGAGATCGAAGAGGCCATCAGGGCCGCGCTGTCCGCGCCCTGACGGCGGGAAGTCCGGAAACGTCGGGTCGGTCCCGCATCGTTTGCCTTTGTTGGGGGCATGACCCCTACCAGCGTCGGCGGCGCTCCAGGCATACCTCCGGCGTGAGCGGGGAACGGACCCGATCTCCGGGAGGGGCATCGTGCTCTCACCAGCACGCGGGCAACGGGCGGTGACCGCCGCCGACGTGATCGTGATCGGTGCGGGACTCGCCGGGCTGGCAGCGGCCCGGCATCTGGTGGACGGCGGCCTGACGGTCACCGTCCTGGAGGCCGCGGACCGGGTGGGCGGCCGGATGGCCACCGACACGGTGGACGGTTTCCGGCTGGACCGCGGCCCGCAACTGCTCAACACCTCGTTCCCCGAGCTGCACCGCAGCGCGGCGCTGCGCGGCCTGCCGCTGGCCCCGGTCGCGCCGGGCGCGGTGCTGCGCGGCGCGGGCCGCGGCTACCGGGTGGGCGATCCGCGCGGCGTGCGGGTGGCGTTCAGCTCCGCCCGCGCGCCGATCGGCTCCACGCTGGACAAGGCCAGGCTCGGCGCGACCCTCAACCGCCTCGCCGGCACGTCGGCGGCCCGCCTCGGCGCGCGCCCCGAGACGACCGCCGCACAGGCGCTCAACGCGCGCGGGTTCGCGCCCCGCACGGTCGAGGGGTTCCTGCGGCCGCTGCTGGCCGCGCTGCTGTGCGACCCGGAACTCGGCACGTCCAGCCGGGTCGCGGACCTGGCGCTGCGGGCGTTCGCCCGCGGCCGCACGTGCCTGCCCGCGGGCGGCGCGGCGACCGTCCCCGAACGGCTGGCGGCGGCGCTGCCGCCGGGCACCGTGCGGCTGGGCACCCGGGCGACCCGGGTCGCGGTGAACGCCGTGCTGACCGAGGACGGCGGCGAACTCCCGTGCCGGGCCGTGGTCGTGGCCACCGACGCGCGGTCGGCGTGCGCCCTGCTGCCGGGCCTGCGGATGCCGGCGTTCCACCAGGTGACGGTGGTTCACCACGCGGCGCCGGCCGCACCGCTGCGCGAGCCGGTCCTGGTGCTGGACGCGGACCGGCTGGGCCCGGTCTCGCACACCCTGCCGGCCAGCGCGGTCGACCCGACCCGCGCTCCCGCGGGCCGGGCCCTGGTCAGCTCGGTGGTGCTCGGGCCGCCCCCGGACGGCGAGGACGACAAGTCGATCCGCGCGCACCTGGCCGAGCTGTACGACACCTCGACCGACCGCTGGGAGCTGCTGGCCCAGCACACCGATCCCGACGCGGTGCCGGCCATGCCCGCGCCGCACGACCTGCGGCGGCCGGTGCGGGTCCTTTCGGGGCTCTACGTGTGCGGGGACCATCGGGACACCAGTACCGTCCAGGGCGCCCTCCAGTCCGCCCGGCGGGCCGCCGGGGCCGTCCTCCGCGACATGGGCCTCGGCGGCCCGGCCCACACCACGGAGGAGGGCACTTCCTCGACCGCCGCCTAGCCCCCTCGGGGGTGCGCATCCCCTCCCTGCCCCAGCCCCTCCCCGGGGCGGGGGCAGCCCCCCACCAGCCGCCCGACGGCAACGCACCCCCGTGGGGGAGCCCGAGCCCCGCCAGGCGCGCGGGAAACCGCGCGCCCAGCCCCCCCACCGGCCGTGCGACGGCAACGCTGCCCCACCGGGCAGGGACGAGCCCCGTCAGGGGCGCGGGGAACTGCGCGCCCAGCCACCCACCGGCCGTCCGACGGCAACGATGCCCCACCGGGCAAGGACGAGCCCCGCAGGGGCGCGGGGAACTGCGCGACAAGCCACGGCGGACCGTCGGCCGGGTACGAACCCCAGGGGGCACGACGGTTCCGCAGGGGCGCGGGGAA
>Ga0136643_10010070_pt1 | contig 13940 bp, 12 predicted proteins | sample TergutLab28metaG_FD_96883 | JGI IMG/M metagenome (GOLD analysis project Ga0136643, IMG submission 96883) | Labiotermes labralis P1 segment gut microbial communities from Petit-Saut dam, French Guiana - Lab288 P1 (version 3) (version 3) | ecosystem: Host-associated > Arthropoda: Insects >...
GTATGTATACCTCCTCCCAGTATATTGACATCATCGGCATAAGCCAGAAGCTGATGTGTACCATTTAGTTTCAAGCCATCCTGGTTTAGCCTGAACCCTCCTAATGGCATACTCTAAAGCAAAGTTGAAAAGCAGTGGCGATAGAGCGTCTCCTTGTTTCAAACCATTCCCAATAGCGAACCAATTTACTTCTCTTACATTTTCAACATAATATACTTTTCCTTCAGTAGTTCTATAGCATTATGCATTTCAGTCATTATTACCCACTTTTCCCGGTACTCAACAAAGTAAGATAATTTTCTGGTACTTGTAATGAAAATTTGCAGCTTTTAGATACTTGAAGGCCCATACTGAGCCAGGTGGTATAGCGGGAACATTGCAGATTTTTATATGACTAGTTTCTAGCGTAAATCTTCCAGGCAACTGCAAGTACAGTACCTTAAAATAGACAATATTTGACTTGTTCTACAGCCTGACTTAGTTTATTTCATTTGATTGTATGTAACATATGCAGTTGATAAATTGTCATAAAATAATATCAGGCTCAATCGTGTACTCTTCTAGGATTAGTTGATTGCATCAGCACTGGGGTTACTGGCTAGCCTCACTGATTTGTGGTTTCTATCTGTCACTGAAGGTAAAAGGTCAGAATCCTTGAGTAGATCAAGACCATTTCAAAATCCTTACATCACATATCATTCATGATAATCTTCCTGCCCCATTTCAAGCTACTTCTGCTGCTAAAGACTGTTATTACATAACTTAAAAATACAATCATTAAAAATCATACACAATATAATTTTACTGATTTCAGTTCTTACAATGCTTGGGACTACTTAGGAATTAATACTGGGTTTGAATAAAGGTTGACCAACGAGATGACACTTGCTTTATTATTTACTGCTCAACATGTTTCAGACGTTAATACGTCCATCTTCAGGAGCTTGCGACTACTTGTTGCGTTGTTGTGTAGGCTGACGTGAGGCGTGCTGGTGTTATGTAGTGGGATTGTCTGTTGGTGATGTGGTATCCGAGTGTAGGCTGAACCAGCTGGTCAACCTTTATTCAAATATCAAGATGATGCACTGTCCAATACGCATAAGATAATACTGGGTTGGCTAGGTGGTATCCCATCACAACTGGATACTATAAGACCCTTATACAAAATGGCAAAAGTTCTAATAGTGATGTAGGTAAATCATACCAGATAACATCATGTAATTATACACCTTTTATTCCACCATGTAATTAATACTCACTCTGAATTCGTCAGGCAAATCACGTTGATTGAGGGGATACAGTCTGACAAATTTGAAACTTTCTGCAAGTACATAAAAAGGTTTCTTCTTTTCACGTGCACACATAGCCAATGTATAGCTGCCAACCTAAACAGATATAAAATTTGAGTAGAAATGTGTACCATGGCATAAAAAGAGAAAAATTTGATTTTTTACTAAAAATGTGATGAAGAGATACTCATTAGCAACTATTTTATGACCATGTACAGAATTCTCAGGCAGTATTTCCTATCTCTTTGCTTATATGTATTACTGAATTAAGAACACAACACATTTTGAGGGCAGAATGTCATACAGACTTAAGCTTTCAGGTTAGAATCTAACAGGGGAGACAATGAATGTGCCAGACACATACAAAATAAGCATATTAAATTATGCTTATTCTGTGAAGTGTCTTCGTTCAGTCTTGTCAGATTTTCGAATGTTTATGGCTGTAACTCTGTTCAGAGAAGTGTGCTGTAATTTTATTTGTGTGAAGGATCTGATCAAACTATATTCTTTTAACATTTCATCGTTATCACCTACCCTGTTGATAATACCACCACTTTCAACTACACCTTCTGCACCGACCATAACCATGTCTACTTCCTCCATTTTGTAACCAACAGCAGAATCGTAGATCACTTTGCAAGGAATATTTTCTTTCTCAAGCAGGCGACACATTTCTTCTCTGTTACATCAAAGAGAAATCATTGTGACACTGCAAGTATCTCAGTCTGTAGAACATTGAATGGTAAAGCAAATTATGAATTTTCCATTGTAAAGGATTTGGAAGGAAGTGGTCATGGCCCATTTCAGGTATGATCCTGGCATTTGCATGCAGGAAGTAAGGAGGACCATGAAGAACCTCAGTTAAGATAGCCAGTAGCCCAATCAACAATAAAACCAGGCATCTTCTAAATACATGTTACTACTGCACAAATCTCTATCATGTATGTACTAGAAGATAGGCCTATAATACAAGACCCACTATATTTCTACACATTTTATTTAGAATAAATATTTTAACATTTATTTCAATTGCATTTGGTTACTTAAATTGAGTTTAAAATGACCTACATATATACAGTATATTGCAAAATTAAGATTTATTACATTCTTATTCCTGTTTTATTCACATACCCACTATTGTATGGTGATGACAACGTTATGTAAACCTCAAATCTTTTGTTGGCTTGTGCTGCTTCCTTCATCGCATGCAAGACAACACGTGATTTGGCGTGAGTGAGAATACGCTAAAAATGACATAACAACTTATTAAATCTTATTGCTTCGGTAATTTCATTCGAAAGTTAAAAGCACCACAAAAGAAGACTTCCTACTAAGACTTACAGAGCCATCAACAATGAATGATGATGCCAATTTTGCAACTTTTCCTCTTGCTTCCATTAGTTTCTTCAAGAAAAGTTGACCACGTTGCAACATGATACTTTTACACTCCCCAAACGTCTGTTGAAGAAATGGTTACTATAACTACCTTGTGTCAGAAAATTATTTTACAACCAGTCAGATAATTTTGTACAGGTTATGTAAAATACTGTTTACCTTAGTATCAAGTTTTGCAAGGGTAATGAAACGCAGGAATAGTTCGCAGCCAGATGTAATTGCTGTGACTGGATAATCTGTATTCTTCATGGTGTCAACAGCCGCTTGGAGATTGGAATCTAACTCCTGAACTGTTTCAGCTATAGAAATTGGGATAAACTATTAACCTTTTTTACTAAACAGCTTAGAAATCATACAACTGTTAAAAACTAGCCCTATTCCTAAAAAAGGTCCATTTAATATTTTTAAACTGGGTAGCAAAACAACACTTACATGTATCACGTTCCAAAACAGTCAGCAATGTTCTAATAGCCGCAATACCGGCAGAAACATCCTGCTCCTTTTCCAGAATCCCGCCAAATACTTCTTCAATTTCTACCAAACAGAAATAAAAGCAAATGGGAGTATGGGGACGTAAACATGGCGAAGTACCACATTGTAAGCAACCTAACCTCTGCGCTTTTCTCGATACATACATTTAACAACTCCTTACTTATCAGAATCATGCATATCAATTTACCGTTCTTCTTCATTTTGCGATGTACCAAGTATAGGCAAATAAGACGTAAGAGTTTTGGTGTGCTTGACTGCCACTAGTCAAACTCAACGCGTAAATAACAGTGGATTACGTCACCCGTCGAAGAACACTGAAGGCAACTCGGATCCATGACTACGGAAGCCGAAGTTTCAGCCCGTGCTGAGTTATAGTGCTTTGGTACGGCAGCATGAACAGTTTAGTCCGTATGCTGATCACGCTACAGGCTGGATGATCCTGGACAGGCAGGAGATTTCCTTTACTCTAAAATGTCCAAACAGGCACAATGTTCAACACAGTCTCCAATTACTGGGTACCAGGGTTCCTTTCCGCGGGTAAATTGGCCTTGAATTAAGGTTGACGACGCTCCTGTATCTTGCGTCAAGGTTAAGAATTGGTGGAGATAGACCTACACTCCTGCTATACGCCTTCCTGGCGCAAAAAGGGCCATCTTTACCATTACTTTTGGTGGTTATCAAACAGATCATCTGTGTCAATGATAGTCACGGGTAGCATGTTAAGATGATTGGTTCCCAATTGTGACGGTTTGTCATTGTGGTCGCACACGTGGCTCACCACGTAATCCGTGACCACGGAGCTGAGATTGTGAATATGGCAGTAGTTTCGTGTTGTCATAATGTCCTTTAATCAAGTACAGAACAGGTATATTTCGCAACCGATGTTGCAGATGGAACTTTTGTAGCATGGTGGCGTAATACAAATTGTACTGTCGCTACCCGCGAAAATTTTGCTTGACTGTTAAAGATCTTAAGCTAATACGCAAGACATAATTTTGATTGAGTCGTACTGTTCTGGTTTCTTATAAACAAGTTTTTTCCCCAATATTGAATTAGTTGCTTCTATTAATCTGTACAGTGCAGTATACTGTATTTTTATCTCCAGTGTACAGTTAATTATTTTACCATTACATCTTCACTTACATAAAGCATGGGTAAAATATGGAATGTAGAGTGTACTTTCTTCCTTTGCTAGGAGTTCCACCTTTGGATATGGAAGCTGGGAATATTGTGGGTTTAACCACGCGAGAAGCTTTATGTCGGTTACGCCATGATATTGAAAGCGTTTTGGACGAATATGAAGAATTCCAAGCAAAGAGGTAGTAATTTGCCTTATGAGGTACTACAGTGAAGATTATCATTTAAACTTTTGTGTGTGATTTATGGGAAAGAGTGCAAAAGAGTTGCATGCTATGTTCTTCCAGAGGATTATATGGTTTCGGCAGAAAAAAAAATTGTATTACAAAGAGAAGGAGTGAGTTACTGAGATTAAACGTTGTAGTTATGAATTTGTGTGAAATTTAACTTTGTTGTGTACAATTGAAGACAGTATTGGGAATAAGTATTCACTGTTACTGGGAAGTATGTTAAATTTCCTGAATCATTTTATACCACAGACTTTTTTCTTTCTTACACCTGTCCTTAATCTGATAATTGTCTTTTGTATGGTAAATATCATTTTGCTGTCTGTTTAAATGTGAGCTGAAGAAGTTACACATCTTTAGAACTGGGTTTTTTTAATCATATGTATGTGTAATGAAATTTTGAGTGCTGTATTGGTTAGATTACACCTGCTCAGAAAAGAAAATGGAATCACAAATTGCACATGCTGAGACTTAACCCAATGATGTAGGAAAGTTCTTGCATCAACATAATTTTGAATAAATAACTCTTTAGTACTACAACTTTTATGGATTGTTATCTGCTCTGTGTTATGACATTTACCACTTCCACAGACCTCTTTTATCCCACTACTGTTCTGTAATTGTACTAATAAAGTTAAGTACTCTATTTTTATTCTGATATACTTTTGTGTCTCTTAAACTAATTGTATTTGGCCGTTGTATGCTAGGTTAATTTATGTTATCGATAATTATGTCATGGTTGTGTTGTGTCTATTATCCATGAATAAAATACAGTTTGGTAGTGAATGAAATGATATGGATAGACATTATGTTGTACATTTTTTCTGTGTTAAATAGTAACTGTCTGAAAACATAAGGAGTAACTTCATAAGACATTGGCATTCATACCAAGAACTAACTCTTGTTGCAGGCACTTTGGCCTGTGGTTGAAGGATTCTTTTCATCACACAAGTCGGTACACCACACTTTGTTGGACATCAGCCCTTGTCCTTCTCTTAAACTCACTTGCACTGTTTGTAGCATACCTTTCTTCCAGTGATCCAAGGTACTTGTTTGTGAATAGTCATACATGTGTTTCAGAGGCATATATTATTATTTTTTTATTTACATGAACTTGGAAAATGCATGCATAGCACATTACCTCTGTTCAGTTTGAACTTACTTTATAAAAACTGCAAGGAGGTGAATTTATAGGATAAGGTATCTTGGAAGGTATACTGTAACAACAGTTGTGGATTATTTATTGGATCCAGAATTGCTGTGTGTGTAGAGATGTACAGAGTAATTTTAACAGGCATTGTGAACATGCCTTAAATTGTGTTAGGTTTAAAAATTTAGATGTTGAATGTCAAACAGTGATGTACTTTGTATTGTCTGAGTTTAAATAAGTAGCAGAAATCATGTCATTTTGTATGAATAACTGGGTAGTGTTTTATGTAACAAAAATATTTAATAGCAAAGTGGGATTTTGTACAACAGAATGTCTTTGAAGTATTCGAGTTATCATTGAAACAGTTAATTGGTATGACTGATCAATTATTTAGTACCAGTTAAAGTGCTTGAACTGACTTCTCGTACAGCGTGTAATGTAACATATGGGAAATATTTAATGATGTTGGCTTTGCCGATATTATGCTGTTCTTCATTGAAGGTAGCTCTGTTTTTTTTTTTTTTACTTCGTTAGCAGTTCTGGCCATTGGTTTCTGCTATATACTTGAGAATAATTCTGTACTGTCATTATGTGTGAGTTCAATGTTCTCATGGTGATAATTGAAGAGTACTTTTTTTTGGTATGTAAGATGTGTAGTTTGGTAGATAGGTACGAGTGTTTTGAAGGAATTTACTGCCTCTATCTTCAGGACACCTCTACAAAGCTGCACAATCTCATACCAGGAGACGATAATCTTAAACTTCATATTGAGTTTAATATTTATTATTTATAATACATTTTATTTCATCCTTGCTTGACCACACAAAATTCCAATTCATGGACATTTAATCGATTAGTTGTGCAAATTGAAACCAAAAAATTATGGAAGATTGCAATATTTTCCTTTGCTTTGTGTTTAATGGGCGGATTTGTATTCTGTCTTGTAACTTAGCCTCAGATATTTCCCTTCAGGTCTGTGTGTGTACTGGAAAAGATACATACTTTTGCTGCGTGTTCATGAAAGAATCGCTGTTGCAGCCATTAATTTACTTGTTCTAATAACAGCATGGCTGGCTTGCGTATTGGGTTGTCAGATTGGAAGAAAGAAGTTTTGTACATTCTTGAAAAAATAAAATAGCTTTGCCTTTGTCTTCCAAGAGACAAAAAGTCCAGTGGACATTCAACCCTCAAAGATGGGACCACAATGCTGTCTCAGAATGGGCACCTATGGCCCAGTGATGCAGCACAATGTCCCGGAAGAATGGAGGCCTCAGTAACACTGCTACTACAGTCTAAACACTAATTACAGACATGTTTGGACACAAGAATTTGATGGCTTTTACTGCAGATAGCTAATGTTGAAATGTCTTGTCGTGTTTCATTTCCCACTTACGATAACAGTGCATTTCTTTGGCAGGTATAGCAGCTTGCCATTGGAAAGCTTTGTTATACTGCTATTTGTAAGTATCAACATAACATGTGTTGCCAGAGAAAACAATCTGAGGTATGGAGAAATACCACAGAGAATCTGTATCTTACTGGAAAAATTGAAAGGTATGTGTGCTTTATGAAGTCTTGCAATTGAGTGGCTTGTGGCAATAACATTCTGTGCCACAAAGTTGATGCAACTAAGGCAGCAGAATCCGCATAGTTTATAAGTGGTTTCACATGAGCTGTTACTTATACATACAGGTATCACACACAGGGCATGGCAGTGGTCAAAAAATGATTCTTGCTCTCCCTTATGTGAATTTAGAAATCTGAGGAAGAGCAGTGCTATTCCACAGAATTGTCAAGATGGCAGAGTGTACTGGAAGATATGATGGTGTGTCGAAGTGTTAAAAAAAAGTGGATTGTTGCAATGAGACAGAAGTTGGACTTTTTGAAGATAAGTGGGAGGAATATATTCCCTATGAAGATGGTGAATCAACTGACAATGAAACATGCCAGGAAGTAAGTTCCAGCTGTTTTACTTGTGTAGTGTTGTATCATGTCTTTGCAGAAATGCTAATGTAGCTTTTTTCAAGACATGCTCTATCATATAGAATGAAAGTAAGAAAAAAAAAATTAGTCATACTGTACTGGGGTTCATAATGCTGTTATAATTCCATGATACTTCCCTTTCATTATATAGTAAGGGAAAAGGAATAGACGTACAAAATTATTTTGCATTGTGTATGTGCGTGCATCCACGTACATCTGCGTATTTATGTTTCCCATGCTATCGTGGCTGTATTAAATTAATTTTACTGAAATTTTATAGAAGGGTATTTTAATAAACTGCTCATCATCGTAAATTTTCAACGAAGTTGGCAAAGTATAATGACTTAACGTACAACGGGTCAAACCGAAAGATTTTGTTTTTTCTAAATTCATTGGGTGATTTGAATGTGGTTAGACATGAGAGAGACTGATGTGATGGTGCATTTTGAGTTTTATTTTGTCATGTTATGACATTGATGCCAGGATAGCATAGTCAGTGTAGTAATGAGGCTACAGGATGGCCGTCCCCGGAATTGTTTGATCCCTGGCAGGGCCAAGTGATTTATCTTCTGTCCAAAGTGTCCAACCCAATTACAGGGTTCATCCATACCCTTATTTAATGGATCAGGAGCTCTTTTGCCATAGCGAAAGCAGTCGGGTTGTGAAGCTGACCACTCATGTCCACTTAGCATCAAGGCTAAGAAGGAGTGGAACTGAACTTGCATCCCTACATGTCTTCATGGTATGTGTAGCAACAGCTTTATCTTTGTCTGGTGTGTAGGTATATATTTTGGCACATGGGGCTAAAATGATCTTGTATGTTGTTAATGTTCGTGTTGGCTCCTTTTGATGAGATGAGATGTTGGTGATCCTCACAGAAGTAATAAAACAATGATGTGATGAATTTTTAGCCATATGTCAGGTAATTTGGTCTTAAAAATTCTGTCTGGGACTTGCTGTTTAGACTGTCATAGGGCACACTAAAGTAAAAGTTGTTTTATTTTTAGCCCCAGACTTTAGTTCTGTTTGTGTTATGGTGATAGTGTCCTGGCCTGTCATGAGGGAATAAGAATGTCGTCTTCATATGTAAAGAAACAAATGAAGGAAAACCTTGGCTCACCTCATAGGTGTGACAGAAAAAACACATTAATATTAAGCCTGATGTTTATGTGGAACAGCAATTGTCAAACATTTGTTCATACTGGGATGTGAACAATTGCAGTTCTCGGAATGAATCTCCAATAAGATGAGAACATTCATATGCCTATTAAGATATATGGAGGGCCTGTGCTTACTGACGAAATGAAGTAGAAATATTCTGGATCCCTTCTGTTCAGTGGAAGAAAATTAAAGATGTTTAGGATCTGTCATCATGTTTTGTTCCTCGATGTCATTACAACTTCTGCATAAAGTGGAAATACACATATTCAAGTGAAGAAGACAGCTGTGTTGGTGGTGGTGATGGTGGTGGTGGTTGTGGTTGTGGTAGTGGTGGTGGTGATGATGATTGAGGACAGTGACTAGGTTCCATTGTATTGATGCTGTTATATATATGATTAATATTACCTTGATGCTGCTGTTTGCAAAACAAGCTGAAATAAATGATGGCAAGAAAGATATGTTTTCTCATTATATGTCAGTTTTTTATGACTTTTTGCCTTTGACCTGGCGTATTTACTGTGTTGCAGTTGAAGACAGATATTCAGTACTAAACCACAAGAAAAGTTCCTCTTTTATGCAAATTCACTTATTTATATGACCAAAAATTATACAATTTGTTATTATTGGTTTCTTATAATTTACAAGTTTCATCCAATCCAGTAAAATAAGAAGCGTTCAGTCCTCTGAATTATGGATTTTTTGAAACTGAAAATACTTAATGAGTCAGAACTATATTTTTATGGCATAGTGAGTTATTGCCCCAAGCCATTCTGCTGAACAAGCTTAAAGGGTTGTATTATAAAATGTCTCTACTGATCACACTAGGTGATATAACTAACTACTTCCTTCCAACTACAGGCCACCTGCATGACATATCCGACGCTGTTATCTTCCTCATCCCTTCCTATGTCCATCTCAGAACTGGACAACCTCAGTTCCCCCATTTCTATTTCCTGCAGCTCCACTTTGACACTTTTCCCACCTGCAGTATGCTCCTCTTCTAACCAAAACCTTTATGGTTGTTGTGAATGTTTCCTTTCACTACTAAAATTCCCCTCACACAATCACTGTTTGCATGTTCCAGAGAAATGCTGGTACAAATATCCTTCTGTCATTATCCTTAAAATAAATGATCACATACTTGATCCATAATGTTGGGGTTTCTTTGAAAATGTTGTATTATTGATGTTTTCATATTTAAGAAAGAATGGCCACATTAATCTACTCAAACATTATGCTGAAGTTAACACACTTTTCCAGATACTGAAGGGGATGGCTCTGTGTGGTGGTAGAGAGCTGTCTTGTCAGTAATCGTTAGAGAAAGGGACCTTACACCTCGGTTGGATGGGTATTTCTGCCAGTGTCTCATTCAGGTTGCCTGCTTGTTGGCCATAGAACTTAACAACAGGATTGTACTGTGTATTCTGTGGTAGCATGTAAGGAAGTTATTGGGTTCAGAGATTGGTATTGTAACTGTAGCATTGTGTTAGCTCTTAAAGTAAAGATCAGGAGCTGATGTATTCTTTTATAATTAGTTGAGTGTATTTTGTGAAACGATTTATTTTTAATTTCCCTGTGAACAGAGGGGTCTGGGATGGCGTAGACATTATAATGAGTCAGCTTTTTGATTGGTGAATAAGGAATCTTTTCATTGCTGGTAGCAGGCAGAGATCATTCTGTTCTCCGTGATGTCCAGATCAGCTCTGGGGACCCACAGCTTCCCATTCATTAGATACTAGTGACTGTCCATTGGAGTAAAGCTTCATGTCCGTGTGACTTGAGGCTGACCACTCGCATCTAGTGCCAAAGTCAAGAATGCATGTACCTGTGTATACACTCACAAATAAGGGACAGCTTTTCTGTTAACTTTTACTATGAACAGATGCCACAAGAAACTGTCATTGGATACCAGAGAATTATCCTCATCTCTGTTCACCATTCTCACCATGTATTACGCTACAGTGGACATATCGTGATGGTCACCTTGTAAACCTGCCATGGGCATTACTTGTAAATGGTGATGTGATAATGATTCGTCCAGGTCAGCAGGTTCCAGGATATTGTATACCATTTGAGGTGAGATATTTGAAGGTAGTCAGTACAAAAGTCCATTATGATCCTTTATTTAATGATGGTGTATGTCATATTGTATAGTGTTGAATGATGTATTGATTGGGGATGACCTTCCAGGAATTATCCTGGCATTTGGATGGCTAGATGAAAACTATGAAAGAACTTACACAAGGTAGCCAGTCCAAGGTATGAAGCAGGAATGATGATCACTTACAATGACATTTGGTTTACCAGTCTGTAAAACTCATTTTTCTCCACTCCTGTCTTACATTGGATAAGTACCAAGTATGAATGTCACTAGGACTGAAGTTCTTTCTAGTTTCCTATTGTCTGTGCTGGTTTGTACTGGTATAGGAAGAGGCATGTTAGAATTAGACCAATCAGGTGATAGTTCTAAGTGTAATCTATTAAAAATGGTTCACCTTGGCACTGAGGCAGGCATGCCATTGAGACGCCAAACAATGAATCCCCTTCACAATGAACTCCTTGGACTGCTTCTGGAAGCACTGTATCTGTGGTGGCCATTGTTGACTCTTCATTACTTTCTTGAAGGGGCTGAACACACTAAAGTAAGATGGAGGGGATGGAGTGCAGCATGTCATGGACAGTGCAGCAACATAGGAACAGGTGATGTCATGTGACATTGCTGGTGATCATTCTAGGTAGCTGTCTCATGATGGAAGTATGAAGGTCTTGGAGTGTTCCACAGTAGCCCTGTATTTTGTTTATGATGATGATTTTTTTATGCTAAGGTCAGATGAAGACGTAAAGTTTACCATGGTGTAGTGATTTCTAGCAGCAGTCTATGCAGTTCTTTGGAGATGGCATCAATCAATTGGTATTTCAGTGGGAGGCTTACCCTGTGTTCCTTTTTTCCTTCACCCAGAAAAATTCCAAAATATGTTTTATTTTGAACTGCTTGCTTGTCATCATTTATAGTACTTTCTCTGTTTTTTTTTTTAATAATGAAGTATATGTATAATCCCGCAGGATGAGGAGGCACCAGTTCTTCATGCCCATGACGTATACAGTCCTATGCTACATTCTGGTCATGAACCATTCACTATTCCAATGGCTCGTTCCCCGCTATGCAATAAGAAGTATATTCTTCAAGTGACTCCGTACTTGAACAATCTACGTCTGGCTCTAGAGCAGGCACTACATCGACCAGTGACGTATCATAACAGACTGCGGCACCTTCTCATGCTTACGTGTTTGGAGCAGCTTACACTTCCCATCACCCTGGTCAGTTACGTTTATTATTCATAACTAACTCTGTGGAGGAGAGTCCTTTTTTAGAAGCTTGTAGTTTCTCAGCTAGTCAAAAAAATTTTCCACAATTTGTGCAATGTCAGAGTTCATTTGCAGTGTTCAAAAGAGCTGCCACTTGTCCATATTGATCCAGTTCGTATCCTGCCATCCTATTTATTTATGATCAGTTGTAATCTGTACTCCCATCTATGCCTAGGTCTCCCAAGTGATCTCGTTCTTCAGGATTTCCCCCCAAAAATGTGTATGCATTTCACCATTCCGCCTTTTGTGCTACGTACCCCACCCATTTCATCCTCCTTCACTTGATCATACAAATAATATTTTTCTCAATTTCCTTTTCTTCCCTCCCTCTTGTGCCCAAATATTTTCACTGCATCTTGTCCTTGAATACCTTCAGCTGCCATCGTTCCCTTCATATGAGAGACCAAGCTTCACATCCATACAAAATAAGAGGCAAAATTTTAGTTCTCTGTATTTTAATCTTTATGTTTTTTAGGCAGAAAATGGGAAGACAAAGGACTCTGGACAGAACAGTAACTGGCATTTACTGAATTTAAGCTCATCTTAATTTCTACATTCATACAATTTTTGAATTGTTATTGTTGTTCCAAGTATTTGAATTCTGCCTTATTTCCAATGATTTATTACCTATCTGCCTTCTCTGATTTTGCTCTACATTCTTTTTATAAGGTTGTAAAAGTGGGTTGTTGTTATTAATAGCATATCTTACTCATGAGATGCTTGTGTTTGCAAAGTGCGTCTATGCATTTGGTCTCTTTCAGAGGAATTATATTTTATGAATGAATAACACCTGAAATGCTTCTTCCACACTGTTACAAGGGAGTATGTCATGTACTATGTGCAATGAAAAATCTGTGATCGTATATGATATATATAATTTCCCTGTAAATTTGTAAGTGTAGGAAGTAATGAATACTTCTGGAGAGTGTAGTCCCACATGCACACCGATGTTAGAATAGACCACCAGATATTTCTTTATATTAGCTTCTTGAATCCAGGCACATGCTGAGTCAGGTGGTGCACCCTTGCTAAGAACTGATTGTTGTTTCATTCATGATGACTTTTTCAGCCAGTAATACTGTACATGACTCATGACTGTGGTGTGGTTGAATTCATGGTGGAAGAGCAAGATGAACACTGTGAGTGGATTTATCTTGGCTGCCATGCGAAATTCTGTCAGTGCAAACACATTCACTCTCTCAGTTATAAAAACCGTGGATTCACCTGAGCATCACTACACCTACATAAGACTTTTTCAGAGTGATTAACCATTGTCATTTTTCTGCCTTATCACTGACTGACTGCCTTTCCTACTTGCCACTGCAAGAGAAATTAGACCCCTGAAATCAACTACAGATACTATAACTGGGTAGTACATTTGCAAAGCTTTAGGGTTGTTGGTGAGTTCATTGTTAGTATTCAAAGGTTACAGTAAAATGTATACAAAAATTTAACCAGAAACTCTGAAATGTAGAGAACAATGTAGGCATAAATTGGAGGGTAATGTTATAATTGGCTATTTTCATGTTTTTACCGTGCAATAATTGAATTTTATTAAAATGTAACCAACTAATTGCACCAGTATGTGATACTAAAGTCTTATTTACACATTAAAAAACGTCACTTGGTTAAAATAATTCCTACAACTCCTACATGTTTCAGTCTGTCAAGACCATCTTCAGGGAGTTTTGTTTTGCCTTATTTTGAAGTTGCTAATGCTTCTATGCTTAATATATGGTA
>Ga0136643_10010074_pt1 | contig 13938 bp, 10 predicted proteins | sample TergutLab28metaG_FD_96883 | JGI IMG/M metagenome (GOLD analysis project Ga0136643, IMG submission 96883) | Labiotermes labralis P1 segment gut microbial communities from Petit-Saut dam, French Guiana - Lab288 P1 (version 3) (version 3) | ecosystem: Host-associated > Arthropoda: Insects >...
CTTGTGTGTATTGTTGTAGTTGTCTTTGTGTATTGTTGTTAGTTGTCTTGTGTGTATTGTTGTTGGTTGTCTTGTGTGTATTGTTGTAGTTGTCTTGTGTGTATTGTTGTAGTTGTCTTTGTGTATTGTTGTTGTTGTTGTCTTTGTGTATTGCTGTAGTTGTCTTTGCATATTGTTGTAGTTGTCTTTGTGTATTGTTGTTGTCTTGTGTGTATTGTTGTTAGTTTTCTTGTGTGTATTGCTATAGTTGTCTTGTGTGTATTTTTGTTAGTTGTCTTGTGTGTATTGCTGTAGTTGTCTTGTGTGTATTGTTGTTAGTTGTGTTGTGTGTATTGTTGTAGTCTTGTGTGTATTGCTGTAGTTGTCTTGTGTTTATTGTTGTTAGTTGCCTTGTGTGTATTGCTGTAGTTGTCTTGTGTGTATTGTTGTTAGCTGTCTTGTGTGTATTGTTGTTAGCTCTCCTGTGTATATTGTTGTTAGTTTTCTTGTGTGTATTGTTAGTTGTCTTGTGTGTATTGTTGTCATCATATGTGTGTATTGCTGTTTTTACTATTAGATGCCGGACTGTTGGCTAGAAGTCAGTATTCGGAAGGTCCTGCGACCGGCCACCTCGACACAGGTTTTTATTGGTTTCCCTGTGTCTATAAGCAAATGCTGAGATGATTCCCAAGATTCCAGGTTGCCACTACATGCTTTTCATGTAGCCCCCCGACTTAAATTTAGTAGTAACCAATTTTATATTTTGTATACATGTAAAATAACCACTGCCACCGGGTGACAACCCAATTGCAGTAAATAAATATTATTTATTTATTTAAATGCCATTATATTTTGTGTGTTTATTATTTAATTGTTTTGGAATTGGCAGCTAGGGGAACTGTTTAAGAAGGCTCAAAATATTTCCTTAATTTCAAAGTAGGCAAATGTTACGAATCCATTACATGAAGTGTTACGTCCTTCAGTCCCGTACATGTTTGTTTACTGTGAGTAATGGAATAGCACAGTCGGGATGCTAACTAGAATACGGGCTTCACAACCGAGAAGCAGTGGTTCTGTCGCCGCCAAAAGCAAGGAAATTTTCTTCTCCAAAATGTCCATACACGCGCTGAGGCAAATATGGCCGGAGAGTGAAGCTGAACTCTCTGTTTCCAGCCCCGACTTTAAGAATAAGTGGAGGTGTACTTCGAATCCCCATTAGTCTTAATTTCTTGTTCAAGAACAACTCTGCGTTTTTCATGTATTATGGGCACTAGTTAATTTGAACTGAATGCAGAAGTGAACAGTGTTCCGACGTATTAGTGTGAAACTTTTACACGGCGTATTTACGACGTTTCGGGGCGCCTCACCCCATTTTTGATACTGCAATATTCACATAAATATAAAAAAATACACTCTAGGTATTCATGATGACATGAGCCACGTTACTAGTGAACCGCCATCTGTAATGGATGTAGCCACTGCAGTCTGCACAACCATAGCTTTGGCTTTCGGGATTTAGCGTGAGGTTTGGATACGGAAATTTCTTTATTAAAATCAAGATCGCTTCGTTCTTAGGCGCGTTCACAAAACTGATAAAAGTGAAAATTAGCTTTTTCGTATCTGTCTATGTCCTTCCGTCCGTCAGTCCGTCCTTCTGTTTGGAACATCTCGGCGCCCACTGAACGGATATGTATGAAATTTGATGTTTTGTTACTTTCTGAAAATTCTTCTAGCAGTTCTGGAAGTTCCATTAAAGTCTAAGAAGAATAACACGCATACCAATATTGTGCATTTTATGAGGTAATCTATAAAAACACTGCAGAGACAGACAGGTCACAGATGACAGTATGGCACATGCACGTAGCATGCTGGGTATTTAAGACTACAAACAGAAACTCAGAATATGTAATACTTATGCTTTTCGTAATAATATCTATAAACTTTCGAAATCGCAACCAACACACACTTTGCGAACAAGTTTATCATGTGGCAACTAGTTTCGACACGTAACTCTGATGATCATGAAGGGCTGATTTTACCCTTGCAAAATTTCGTACATTTTAAATGTATTTTTAATTTAATAAGGGACGATCACCAACTTATCATGTTTAGTTTCGGTGTACATTAATATTCTTGTATTATGACGTGATGATGACCCGGGTGCATGGTCGAAACCAGTTGCCACGTAATAAAAAACTTCACAATGTATTTGTTGGTTGTGATTGAAAATATTGATAGATCTGATGATTGTTACACCAACAGGGATGTTTCATATAAAGAAAATGCTTTTCCACTACTGCAGAGGTTACATGAACGAGCCTCAATATTATGTTATACGTACATTACTACATTACTTGTCTTGTGTGTTCCTGATATAGCTCGATTCAAATCAGTATCGTGTCGTTTTGTAATTCTGAGCTGGGTTCATTCAAATCAAGGTCGTGTTGTTTGGTATTTCCGAGATGGCTTGTTTCATATCAAGAATGTGTCGTTTTGCATTTCTGAGATGGCGTGATTCAAATCAAGGTCGTGTAGTTTTTTATTTTGTATTCAAATCAAGATTCTGTTGTTTTGTATTCAAGATTTATCTTTTGCGGCGACAAAGGCCTTTCCACTTAAGAAGGTCCAGTCTACTTACTTACTTACTCCATGGTGCAGAGTCCTTCTTGAGAAGCTAACTGGTTTGCAGCTAGTCAAGAAATTCCCCGCATTTTATGGAACCCAAAAGTTCATTACCGCACTCACAAGCGTCCGCCACCCGTCCCTATCCTGGGTCAGCCCAATCCAGTCCATATACCCACATCCCACCTCCTGGAGATCATCCATCCTAATATTATCCACCCATCTACGCCTAGGTCTTCTCAGTGGTCTCAAGAAAGTCCAGTATATAACCAAAAATTTCGTAATTCATTTTTTGCATCGCGAAGGGCTACAGGGCCTAAACCAGAAAGACAAAGAAGACGAGACTTCTTGATTTCAGCTATATATTTTAACTCTGTTCTGTATTATGTGCATAAAGGATCCTAAATTAATTTAGGATGTTAATTCGACTGCAGGATTAATTTTTCGATGAAGGCAGGGGTGGATAATCACGAAGAATAGAAATGAAATTACTGTAAAAGTAATAAGCGGGACTCTTTTCGAAGTACTCTCCAAGCATTCGCGTGGGTTGACTACTCAAATCCAGTGAATACTTTCGGATAATCCACGTACTTTTCTGAATTTGAATTTCTCACCCCCACATACAAAGTATGAAACATTGATGCTTGAGTAAACTTCACCTAATCAACGGCTTGAAATTCTTGCATTAAGTCAGGGAATCTGGACTTTTCTAATGAAAGCCCGGGGAACTGCAAAACCTATTGCTTGAAGAATAACATTGGTAAAACTGCCTAATGCAGCTTCTGTTATGTTTATACTGTAGGCACACCACCAGTCATAATTAGAAAAAACTGAATAAAAATTATAGTCCCCTTAAATACTTACGTTAAGAATGCTCGTAATGTGACGCAGAATTTTTTAAATCCAAAGGCATTTCAATGATAACAGGCGGATGGCAGAGACCAGGCTTGACAACACCTGCGTCAGCAAAGAATGTGCTTACCCCACTGAAATTAGCAAAAACTAGGTCAAGAGAATTGTCAGTCACTAGGCGTTGAGTCAGACCCAACAGGCAAGTTGAGCTTGAAATTGTATCGCCTATTAATTTTGAATAAAAGTAAGATTTTTTACTGGGAACCACTCTCCCAATCAAAATTAGAGCACTGAAGCCCCAAATCAAGATAACGCTGTGATTTTTAGTATCAAGGATTTCCTTAAAAATGGAAATAACATATAATTTGGTGTCGAAAGGGGAGGGGTATAATGATTGCTAATAAGTAAACTGTTGCTGTTTTGGGTGAAACTTTCGACCCAGACACATTCCTTGTCAAAGTTTTAATAATTTTTTTGTTTCCTGACAATACACAACAATCACAAGAGACAAATATCCATGCCCCCGGCCGGTTGCGACCTCGCAATCCCAGCAAACGAGCGGCCGCAGACTCACGTCTGCCCGCACGGTCACTGGAGAAGACAATTTCTGCCTAGTAATATTGATATTAATAATAATGAAGATCTAGTAAGATTATGACAAATGAAATCGCCTTGTGTAAGACTGCTAGTAGTATCCAAAAAGAGAACTTCCTCAAACGATTAGGCCACAGTTTAAAAAATGCTTAATCTTAGCGCTGCTTTATGCATTCCAATGCAGAAAACAACAATACACAAAACATGCCGTATAGTTAGAAAGTTTTTAGCAGAGGCGAAGAAGTACTGCTTGGTCAGTGAGATTCATATGCTTTTGAAAACCAGCTAAAGTGCTGAAGAGAAAGGAAAGTGGATGATGATGATGATGATGATAATAATAATAATAATAATAATAATAATAATAATAATAATAAAGCTCTCCTTTTATATGTCAGTTCCCTGTTCATTAGATTAACAGTTCCACTTTTTGTACGCCAATAATTGTCCAACAAGATGCAACTATATACAGTTTATTTATATCTGCAAACCGCTCTACATGTTTCGGGTGGTATCTCCACCCATCATCAGGAACTCATGTCACTGTATCAACAGCATCTGGCATTAGTAAAACCGTAATTGAACGTGACTGGACGGGAACTCGTTCCCGTCCAGTCACGTTCACGACAGGAGATGCTGTGGATATAGTGACATGAGCTCCTGATGATGGGTGGAGATACCACTCGAAACATGTAGAGTGGTTTACAGATATAAATAAACTGTATATAGTTGCATTTTGTTTGACAATTATTGGCATATATTTCACGATGCACGGACCTTGAATGTAAAAATTCCATTTTTGTTGCAATAACCCACAGGATCAGATTTTGAACAATTTTAGGTTTCTACTTTACCGATATGATGCAAAGTGTTGGGCAGAGATTCACCGTTGCTTTTTTTTTGTGCACAGATTTTGGCAAATTCTTAAAAGACAAGAAACGTAATTTACTTTAAACGCGTCTCGTGAAAACACTCTATTTGCAAGTGAAATTACTGATTCTATAGATATTTGAAGAGTCTCTCTTTATGTAGAAATGATAATTTAGCTGCAGTAATTTCAGGTACATTCTATAATCCAATTTATTCACGTAGGCTAGCGCAATGAAGATAAGACGTGAGACGCATACCTGAGAATATGCTTGCTTGCTGGAATGAAGGTCAGATAGGACATCGGCCTTTTGTGAAAACGTCATTACAGTTTCTGTTTCAGCTGTTTCTGACAATTTAAATTAGAGGCTTCACTGATTTGCTGCTCTGACACCTGGCCACATTCGGCAGTAATCCAGCCCATATATTTAAGTATCACATTCGGCCAATTATAAGTGTGTGCTACTGCCATACCTATTCCGTTCATTTAGTGACATGCGCCTGGAGATCCTGTGTCTGAATATGTTGGCTAAACGTTCCAGCTGCGTCTCAGAATTTATTCTGAGAAATAGACTCTTTTGAAACCCTTAATGTGGAATGCGTTTATCAGCAGTCAGGAGATATACACACGCACCGATTTTGCCACAGACGGGATTCAGGCTAATAGTCCTAACGTTCCCGAAGGTTATTGCGCCCCGATAATTTGTGTCGGCTTTGTTTACACAAATATTGTATTTCACGAATTTTTATGGCAATATCTGAAATGTTATGGTAAATTCTATTTGTTTCTGTGATGATGACTGAATCGAATAAGGTGTTTTGATGTCAGACTGAAAATGCGGGTCTTTGTACATTTGAAGTACGGCTCATAACAGTAGTTAATCATTGGACCTGCTATTCCAGCCGTTTGTGGTTGCTCGCGTCATCACAATACAAACTCTTTATTTCCCATGCGGTCAATTTAATATTTAATATTTGAGATTTTGCAGTTGCAAATATTAACATCATCGAGTAACATATGGTAGTAGAGTAGATGGTTAACATCACTTTGCAGTAATGTCCTATCGTGACCTTCATATTATGAATATTGACGTAGCAGGTTCCGCCGAAAGTCTGGTAACTGTCAGATTATATATCCGTAGTGTAGAAGACGCCAGTTTTCGTTCTAATGAACCGTTCATCTCACATACGATCTGAAGGGTGACAGATTCCCAAGGATTTCGCTAACAATATTTTGCGTGCACCTCCAAAATTATATCATTTTTTTGTAATGTCTTTTTGAGGGACTCTGTCAAATGGTCTGTGTTCTTGAGAGAACAGTAACTGTATCCCGGGGTGTTTGATAAATGTTTGAAATGTGCATTTGTACCTTGAACCAAGGAAGAAACGGAAGGGTTGAGGAAATCACATTTGTAAATTTCAGCTTTCATGTAACGTGACTAGAGTGATGACGGCAAGGGAGATAAGATGGACTGGACATTTGAGTTTCTGTACAGCTACAAAATTTTATTTAGAAAATCTGAGGATATGTGTCTTCAGGAGGTTAGGCACGCATAAAGCGTAGTACACAGGAGTTGAGGGATGTAGGTTGTGAGCATTTTAACAATATTGTTTGTCTCAGGAGCCCAAATTGGGGCGTTTTAGAAGATATTAATGGAAATCTAGATTCCATAAAAGGCAGATAATCTCTTGACTGTGTGAACAAGTAGGGAATTTAATAAGAAAGATTCTGTCCCAATGAATTTGTAGCATACGGCAGGGTTTCTCCGAGTTCCTCAGGCGTTTTGAGGTTTGCTGTATGTGTTAAAGTTCTCAGACACTTAGCCTGTAGAAGGTACACAAAATGAGACTTGCATTTTCAAAAGTCACTTTGTAACGAAACTGAAAGACATATGTAAAGTACGTTTTTAGTTAAGTTGTGTGTGTGGTTTAATGTTTTCTTTTAGGATTAAAACCAATCCATCATCGAAGTTCTTTTTCTAATTTTTGGCCTTTCCGTTTAATAAGGGGGTGTAATCCCCCGTTTTGGAAACGCTGGTTTGCATAATGATTTGGCCACGATTTAATCTAATCAGTGTCCGACTTTCTCTCTCTTGGTACAAATACTATGCTGTAGCCCACTTTTTAAATAGAATTTTAAGAAGAAATCACTTGTAAAATGAAAAGGAGTGTGGAAATGTGCCTGGCCCGTTGTGTTGGTGCTCCGAATGTATGTGTCATTCTTCCTAGGCAGGCAGGCTAGATGGATGGTTGTCCGGTCAAGTTTGGGTGCTGGTTGGAAAGAGAGGGAGAGAGAGAGAGAGAGAGACTCGAATTATCAGTCAACCAACATCACGACCCTGCAACAAATGATGCCAACTTGCTAATTGATGGGAGCTCCTGCACTTATTATTACACGTTGGTGATAACAGTGCTTGCGATATTTAGTGCATGAGCGAATTATGGTTTTGCTGTGCCGCATGTCTTACAGAACGAATTGCGGAAATTTATTGTCACAGACTGCCCTTTTATGGTTGCCGTAGTATCGGGTAGTGTCTATTTTGAGTTGGAATGTTAGGAGATTTAATTCTTGCCCCTTGAATTTTATGGGATTAATAAGCTCCAATTTTTTATTTTCTTAAAAAGTAGAGTCCTGAGAAGAATTGTTGACCATCTCTCACCAAATTAGCCTAAGGTTGTACGATTGGTCCATTTCTATGCGTGCTTACTTTGGCTTCAAGCTGAAGTTAAATCAGAGTTTTTGGATGTAATTTCAGAATTTCTTAATTTTCTTAAATATTAACACTTAAAAAATAGACGTACCGGTATGCCATAATAATTTCAGCTGTTAGTATGATCTGTCCCAGACGGTTCCTTTTTCAAGATCGAATAATTCATTGCTTATCAATATCAAACGGCAACTGGCTACAAATTTCTCGGTGTCATTAAGTGTTTTATATTTTACAAGGAATTGTACGTTTTTCGAAGATTCATTACAAAACAACATATTGAGTCTCAATACAAATTGATGTTAATATTTCCTTTCTCAGAAGTTGTTAATACGGTGTTACAGTAAGCAGAATGATGGGATGGTGTTAGTGACATTATGCTCGAAAAAAGTGTTTCGACCTTATTTCTTGCCCATTTTCAGGTAGCTCACAAGTTTGCACAGCTTTTATGTCAACTTATTTGGTAGAGGTTTTTATATATGTGATTAAAATTATAATAATAAAAAATTATAATGTTAAAATCCTTAACATCAGTTTACACAATACCCACTCATCCCAAATAGAAAATGACGTAATATGTTGTCCCTAAACACCTGTGAATAGCCCTGTTTCAAATAAACTAATCCCAGAATCAAGTTTCCGGTACCTCGTTTTCCGGCCATGAGAAGTAGTAAATATTATATATGTAATATAGGGGAACGCAGTAGCACAGTGATTAAGGTGCTGTGCAACAAATCGAAAGGTCGCTGGATCGAATCCAGTTGATGTCATTGGAATTTTTCATTCACATAATCCTTCCGACCGTATTATGTTCCTGGGGTCTACTCAACCTCTAACGGAAGTGAATACCAGGAGTATTTCCTGGGGGTAAAAAGCGGACGGTGTGTAATGCTAACAATCTTACCACCATCCTGTGCCATTGTCACGTAATCTGGGAATCTTAACTTCCTGGAACCCTCTGGGCACTTCGGGCCTGTAATGGGACTGATTTACCTTTATACATGTAATATATTTTGACGTTTTGTTGACCGTGCATCTCAGTATATTTATCTCAGTATTTAACTAACTTGATGCACAAAATTTGTTTCACAATAAGTTTTATTTCATGCCTCTACATGTTTTGGGCACATGTGCTCATCATCATGAGGTCAAAATTGGATTATACAGCCTCTGGTATCATCACACCTATAGGTGGCCTTCTCGTGCACGAGACGGCCACCTATAGGTGTGATGATACCAGAGGCTGTGTATGCAATTTTGACCTCCTGATGATGAGCACATGTGCTCGAAACATGTAGAGGCATGAAATAAACATATTGTGAAACGAAATTTTGTGCATCAAGTTGGTTAAATACTGAGATAAACACGTAATATAGTTGCATTGAAGATGTGCGAAATTAAGTTTCGTGGAAATATTGAAACTGTTTCATGAGTTTTAGGGTGAAATACACAGTGCCCCACTCTGTTTTCTGGGCTGTTACTCGCAGGCCTGTCATCGTCGAGACGTGGGTTCCATACCACATCTCTTCATGTAGGAATTTTAGTGGACACAGTGGCATTGAGACAGGATTTTTTTTTCAGAACTTCGGTCTTCCACTGTCAGTATATAACTTCCAGTGCTCCATAGTGACATTTCGTTCATCTACTGCCGAGGCTGTATAATCGGAGCAATTGATAGCATCGTTAGATATAGCGCTTATATCCTCACTGACTACAGATGCTACGAATGTGTGTCGGCGACAACGGAAGTAGTTCTTATGTTAAGTCTTTATAAATCTAATGAAGAGTGTTTTTTTCTTAACTAGTTTTCCAAACCACAGTGTTCAATTCTAGCCTGAAATTCAATCGTGAATGACTTTGATCTCTTACAAAAGAGTTTAGTAAACATATAAAATTGTAGACTTTTGCATTATTATTATTATTATTATTATTATTATTATTATTATTATTGCTGTTGTTGGTAACAAATACTGTGTAATTTTAAGACTTATCTTAGTCAGAAAACAAACGTGGATTTCATTCGTTTACTTTATCTCCATCCTTAGTGCAAACGTTCTCGCAAATCTACATGTCCTTCCACTCACATCGAATTGCTAATGGTTAATTCCATATCACTCTTGCCTCCTACACTTTATTATAGGACCCGTAGGTGATACTGACTGCTTAAAGCGTTGTCTTGGCTCATTCTTAATTTATTTAACGACGTATTCAATGCTAGGATTGCAAACATTAATAGCGGATAATTAATTGTAAACGATGAGGAAGATAGCCGCCCTCCTGTGATTTAATATACTTTCTAGGGAGTCGTGGGCCGGGATAGCGCAGTCGATATAGCGACTTGCTACGGGCTGGACGGTCCGGGGATCGAATCCAGGTTGGAAAGAGTTGTTCCGAACCCGGACATACTGGTCTAGGCCCCCACTCACCTTCCTGTAACATGGGTACCAGGTAGCTTTCCTGGGGCAGAGCGGCCTGGGCGCGACGCTGACCACCCGCCCCCCCCATCTAGCACCGAGGTTAAAGAAGGGGTAGAACAATGACTGTACTCCACCTTTAGGTCTTCATAATCTGCTCTAGGATGAACTCTACCTTTACGGTTACCTTTACCACCGGGGGATCAGGAGAGGAGATCTTCGGGCAGAAATTGGAACTCAGAAGGTCCCAGATACAAGTCAAACCCGGTAACCACTAGTTCTTGATATCCCATGTGATCCTTCTGGAAAATCGTTTAGTGACTTGACTTGTCAAATTTCCAGCCTTGTATCGATCTTGTACGTCTTGTAGCAAATTTCAGTGCAGATGACTTAAGTCATATAAAGAGTTTTCGATAAAGTACATACTGGCAGACAACCAAATCTAAAACAAATAATAATTCAAAGTGTAGAGCCTGATAATTCCAGCTTCTGTGGATTGAAATCCAAGGCCAGGCTAACCAAAAAGATTTTTCCCCTTTAAGTTCGTTGTAATTAGGAAAACTGCAAGGATGATCGAATCATCCTTCATCACGATTACTTATTACTGTAATGATTAAATAAGGGAAGATGAGATGTGCCAGACGTACAGAACATACTGGAGATGAAAACTGTGGACTATATTTTAGTAGGAAAATCTGAAGTAAAGAGACTTCTCGTACATGAGCTAAAGACTAGTGAAAACGTTTATCACAAGATACTGTTTGGAAATTTGGGCTGCATTTAACGAGCTTCAGCTTCAGACTGACCGTGTTGAACACGGCAAAGAAGCTTCGCCTTCCATAGAGTGAGAGGATACTTACCGATCATTTGAGCGGGCTGTCGGTTCGTCGAGGTGTCTGTCTGCTCCGTGGAGTTGGTTAGTTGAGATAATACACGCCGTTATTATTATCCTTTCAAAATAATTATCGTGAATAACCTTCAAATTTCAATCTGACGAGACACTGTAAAGGCACAGAAATGTTCAGACATGATAAGGCACCACACGTTTCCCCTCATTTCATCAGTTTGGGTAAGAGCAAAGCATCTGCCTCGCCAGAAATAATTACAGAGTTCGAATTGGTGACAGGGACCCGCTGTTGTGGCTGATAAGCTACATCACTTTACTATTCGTTGCAAATAAATATATTCATGCTGTGTATTCGTAACGGCGTTGTTTACCTTTTGTACATGTTGTATTTTAAGTTGTCTTGTGTGTATTGTTGTCATCTTATGTGTATTTGCTGTACTATGTATGCATTGATGTTTTTTACTTTAGATGCCGGACTGCTGGCTAGAAGTCAGTATTCGGAAGGTCCTGCAACCGGCCACCTCGACACAGGGTTTTCTTGTTTTCCCTGTATCTATAAGCAAATGCTGAGATGGTTCCCAAGATTCCAAGTTGCCACTACATGCTTCTCATGAAGCCCTCCCGACTTAAATTTATTGGTAACCAATTTCATGTTTTGTTTACATGTAAAATAACCACTGCCACCGGGTGACAACCCGACTGCAGTTAACAAATTCTATTATTATTATTATTATTATTATTATTATTAATTAAGTAACAGGGCATAGCTTCAAATGATAGAATGATTGGGAAGTGCCGTAAAGGGAAGGATCTGGAAAGAAGTGTTTGTGACTCAGTTAAAGCACTGTCGGCATTTACCCGGAACAGCCGAAGAGGACAAGAAACAGTCTGGGTTGCCCGACCAGTATGTACATGCACGTGTGCATATGTGGTATATATATATATATATATATGTATCTGTGCTTCGCTTTAAAATGGCAGTCATGAGTGTTGCTCTCATATGAAGTGTAGCTTACCTTAACAGTATTCCGAATTTTAAAGATTATGGTACGTATTCCAGATGAATTCCATATTGCCTCAGAGTACTTGTCCCTACCCTCACAGACCCAAGTTCATCGTCCATAAACGAAGTGTGCGACACTCAATAGTCATTTCGCCTTATCTGATAACGGCGTGAGGATTTGATGGAGGATTATTTGGCAGATAAATAAGGAATCCGATGAGTAATTTGGCGTCTAACAGATCGTAAAGTTCGTGTAGGTCGCTTTTCTGCAGAACGTGTGTTATAAACACACTGCTGACACGGCACTTTGCCTGACGCTTTTTTCCCCGCTGGATGACGTACCTTATCATCTTCAACACATGGTCCGCGTAGCAGTCATATTATAGGGCTTTTGGATGCGTGATCCGGCACGTATTGGACGATGTGTGGAATAAATTGCGAAGCACTAAGGACAAAAAAATGTGTAATGGTAAAAATCGTGTACCACAGAACAGCAACATGATATTCGGCCAGGAGCAGGGGCGCTGTGGGGCAAGGCTTGTCTGAAGTGACCATAGCTTGAGTCTGTGCAGCTTCAGCTAGTTGTCACTGGAGCTTCATAATTAGTACTCTTCATCGTCTATTATTAGGCTCATGAAATCAACGAAGCTGTGTTGGGTAGTACGTGCAGCGTGTGTGAGAAGTTGGACAGATGCGTATAAAATCTGGGTAGAAACCCCGAAGAGAAGAGACATATTTAGTGTGAGTTATTCCACGAAGGATAGTCCTCCATGCCTCCCCATTCAATATCTTAATGGTCCATTCCAATATTATCCTACCTTATACGCCTCGGCCTTCAGGAAGCCTCATTCGTTTGGGTTGTCCCACCAGAGCTCTGTAAGCATTTATTGTCTCGCTCATGCGTGCCACACGCCAGGCCAAGCTCATATTAATTATTATAGTAATATTTGGTGAAGGGTACAAATCGTGACACTGAGTCCTCATTCCTTCTGATTTCTGACACTTAGATCCCAGATGTCTTCCTCAGCAACTTATCTTCGAAAGCCATCAGCGTATGTTCTTTGTGTATTTTCAGAGACCAAGTTTCACACACATAAAATAACAGAAATAATATTTATGGTTCTGTATATTTTAATCTCTGTGTTCTTAGACAGCAAACGGTAAGACAGAGGATTCCGAACCGAATAACAGTTAGCATTCTCCAAATGTAATTTCTAATACACAATACTAGACACAAATTGTTTTTAAATTCAATTAATAATAGAATAAACCTAGAAGTGTCTTAAATACATTATGGCACAAATTTATTTAGAGATGAACGTCTTCTATTACATTTGTCAAAATTAAGTTTTAGTTTTATGTAAATTAGTGGCCACGTATTGCGGTTTGGTACTGCGCAAAAAAAAATACTCTTACACGCATGTGATGCCAAAATTAGTCTAAACCATTTCAGTGTCTTATGGCATGTTTACGACAGTGTATGTTCTTTTATATACTTAGTAAAATTCCAGCGTAAATATGTGCCGAAATGTATATTTCTAACTTGAATAAAGGTAGACCAACAAATAAATTAACGCATAAACCTCTATCATTACAGCACAATACAACCTATGCAATAACACAACAAGTAGTCGCAAGCTCCTGAAGATGGGTGTATTAACATCCGAAACATGTTGAGCAGTAAACTGACATAATAAAATAAGTGACATCAATTTGGTCTATCTTTATTCAAGTATCAAGATGATGCACGGTCCAGTACGCATAAGTATATTTTTAACTTTAACGGATGTAAGTTATGTATGTGTCCCAGCCAAACGCTATCACAGGCTGTTCCCACAACAAGTAACATCTAGTTTTGAAGCTAGAACGAATGAGCAAGACCTCCACTCTCTTCAGATGCCCTAACAGTATGCACAGGGGCAACTGTAACTTTTACTTTTGCCATTTTATATTCCGAAACACGTTACCGTATCTAGTGAGTGACAATGATTCTCCCACACTTTAACCGGATTACAGGCAGAGAAAAGTCCACAAACAACTACTTTACAGTAACAC
>Ga0136643_10010075_pt1 | contig 13937 bp, 9 predicted proteins | sample TergutLab28metaG_FD_96883 | JGI IMG/M metagenome (GOLD analysis project Ga0136643, IMG submission 96883) | Labiotermes labralis P1 segment gut microbial communities from Petit-Saut dam, French Guiana - Lab288 P1 (version 3) (version 3) | ecosystem: Host-associated > Arthropoda: Insects >...
TCAGCTACATGCAGGATGTTTGGATCTCAAGTTACAAGCAGACAGACCGCTCTTGAACCTTATTTTAGAACGATAAGCCTGCAAAATGTTATGGGAATGAACATTAAAAGCGTTTAAAACGCCCAGTCACCAGGGGGTATTTAATTAAAAGACCAGCCCGACTGCAATGTGTTAATGATGTTTCAGATCAGTGTGCTGCTGCCACCTTTCAGTGTCTAGCAGACCAAGCGAAGTGATTGGTCTGGTCGGCCGATTCCTAAAGATGGTCACAGCCTGCTGCTTTGAAATATCTGTTCACTGATTATCTGTTGACACTATGTAGCATCCTAGAGGACTTCAGTTTTTGAGTCCTGAGATGCATATTGGTAACAATCATAATAAGCCTGTGGCTCAAAAGACCCATGTTAAAAACGCAATATTAGTTGATGTCACAGTTATTAAACTGTGCCTTTTGTGTATTGCTCTTTTCTGTCATTTTAGCACTTGAAAACAGTTTCTTTTAAAACTGATCTTCACATGTTGCACCAGATCCCTCGTCTTAATACGTCATTCATTGTTATGTTGGAGATCTTTTTAAACCCAAAATAAAGTGTAAAATTCATGCTGATCATTCAGTAAAGCAAAAGGGGAAGCTCATCCTGTGCACAAGTATGGCAGATAGTCTTCTTTGTGTAACAAGCTCTTCTTGCTCATTTAACAACACTAGTCCTAATTTAGTGCATATTATGATCTCACATTGTCCCTTCAATATCAGATACTGAATCTTCTTTGTATGTCTTTTTACTTTGTAATTGTTCTGAATGTAATATGCAAACATCAATAAACCTGTGCCTAGCTCTGCCTTTTACCAGTGTTTTCCTGACACTCCTCATCACTGTTTCAGCTCCATGAATATTCACATCAGAAACAGTTCCTCGTCCTTTAAGTGAGAAATGACTAATTCCACACTACAAACATTTCTCAGGAAACTTGATCTGTTGTTACAGTTTCCAAGTCAGCTGAGTCCCCGTGCTTATCACAATACTGGAGTATTATAATGGAGAATTTTTCATGAATTCTTTGTTTCCACATTTGTTCTACACGTCAGCTTGACCTGAATGAAATCACTTAAATATGATAGTAGTGTATACAGTGAGCACTCCTCATGCTACATTGTCCATTGTTAATTCTGCCGACTCAGTAATTTTCTTTCTAATCCATATTTTTTTTAGACCAAGCCATTCACAAGTTTGTCACAAAGGGTAACATCAAGCCAAGTGCTTGAGAAGCTGATAGTGGCTCATTTAAGAACTTCTCTTCCGTCTCTGATGGTTTAAGGTCATGATCACATGTGATTTAATGTTCTGTGTTATGTAATGCTGTGTAGCCTCACGTCTGAAGAGGCAACAGTCTTCATTGATTGCCATGTTCACAAAATGGTACCATTACACATCTTGAGCCAGCTGAATCCGGTCAATTTTGTCACACACAAAGTTCCATGTTAAAGTCAAGAAGGATATTACATTTAATATTGTACATTTTCTGTGCATTTGTTATAAATATTGTGTAGGTATATTACATGTTCATAGACTTATTTTCATGTAAGAAGGTTACCATAGTTTTTACATTGAAAACCAATAACCCTACTGTTCTTACATGAGAATGAAGACAGGGCAAGTTCTAATACCTGACGTCAAGTTGAATGCCAATCCATGCTTTTTGTTTGTGTACATATTATTGTTGCTGTCCATGTAAGCAAAGACATGTAAGATTCTAATAAATGTATCAGGTTCTTGTCATGTTAACTGATAAGTACTTGCAGTTTTGAATTCTGTAACATGTTTAATCACCGAATTTGGGAAAATGTTTACAAGTTTAATTAGGTTACACTTCATTTCCTTTCTGTCTTGTAATGGGGGGCCGTATTGATCTCACATTATGGTTCAGTTGGTTAACAGCCTTTGATTCTGATTTAATACACATTGTTTGCTCCTAATCCTGCTTTATTCTGCATGGATGGTGTCTGCCTTATTTCATTCTGTTGTTTGGTTATTGCAAGATGTTTTACTGGTTTAGACTTCAATTTCTCTAATTTTTTTTTGTTATCGCAAGATGTTTTACTGGTTTAGACTTCAATTTCTCTGATTATCCGAAAATTCTGTCAGACATAAAATATGTTTCATTCTTCATTCAACTTTTGTTCCAAAGAAGTTTCACTTTTTAATATTTCACACAGAATAATGTGCAGTTCTTCACTTGAAATGCCCAGTACTGTCATATTATTTCCCTGTGTGGGCTGTACATATTATTTTATATAAAATATCATCTCTATGATGAAACATTTGTGAAAATATAAAAAAAACTTGTGTCTTTTAAAGAAGGGCAAAATTTAAAACCATGACAAAAGTTAATTACATAAAGTGCATGAAGGAGATGCCACCTGTCATTGAGTATACAGGTTGGTACTCTAATGCTTTAATTATGCTATTAGCGAGAGATATACAAACAGATACAACTAACCGTGACGTTGGGAGTGTTCTGGCCAATGCATGCTTGAGGTAACAACTGTAGTGTTGCCGGTCCACTCCCATCCATGACTCTTCATATAGCATTAAAAGATTTTAAGTGGTGATGAGTCTAATCTGCTTCTACTGACGGATTCAAGCAATAGTCCGTGGCGCCACTGTTTGTGCCATCGTGAAGCAGGTTGTAAATGTAAGATAATTCCCGATCGCGGCTCCGGCGCCTCTTACCACAAACCTGCGACACAAAAAGTGGTGTCTGCATTACCAGAGTGCTGTCATTAAGACGAGTCATTTTGAATGGTCAGCTATCATCTGCTGGTAACAAAGTTTGGCTATATGAAAAGGAATGTGTATGGAATCGATTAATACAGCAGATTTCATTTCTGGCATTGAAATCCAGCTGACCCTACAGAAAAAAATTCTGCTGTCGCACACTATAGTAGGAAGACGTGTAAACGAAATGTCTGGGAAGAAGTAGCTCTAAATTTCATCTGCTTTCCAAAAAGAATACGTCAGGAAAATAAAAAAAATTATATTTGCAAGTCAGTTTCAGTGGCGAATTCTCATCATGAGGCCAGGTCTAACAAGAATACGCAATGCGGCATTGTACCGATCCGCTAGACCTGACCTCCGAATCACGATTCGCCAATGTTACGGTAATAACGGGTGAATCGAGTATTTGCTTGCAAGTCGTCCTTTTATTACCCTTTTGCAATTTCACTCTACGATCTATGCCGGCACACAGCGGCGCTACGTAGTGGTCCGTGATCGACGAATCAAAGGAGACCAAACCTGGGAACCTGTATTCCCGGCTACGAGTATATGACTTGCACGGTTGGATCTGTGCCTGTAGGTGTGTGGTCGTGTTTGTCATCCGTGAGTTTCAACTTGCGACAGGAATGACCCAACTAGATGACCAGTAGTAATCATGGCGTCATGTGAAAGTGTAGGAAGGTTGTTAGTAATGCCAATTCATTGATTCCATAATATTTTTGTACCAAATTTGTAGTAGTTGTATAAATCTCGGAAGAAACCCGTAGTACCAGTTGGGTTGTAGTAACATGTCTAATGTGGAAGTGAAGGAACTTTTCGACGAAAACAGGTAATGTAGTATATTTTTTGGTATCGATGTCGATGCGAAATAGCAGTAGCATTAAATGTAAAAAATTAGAAGAAGTTCCTGCCCACGCCATGAAGGCATATACGGGGATTAGAGGTATTGCTCCACTTATACTTAATATCCGCAGTAAATTTAATGCTTAAGTGCATTTGTTGGATGTGGATTTTGTGAGACAAGGGCATTATTGAAAGTAGTATGCAGAGATCACAGTGCCTGTGATACAAAGCCATAGTAAAAGTGCGTGCAATTCTTTTGCGGGATAAGTAAAAAGAACCTCGCGTTACTAGGATATCTTTGGAATATTTGGAGGATCATGACTGGCAAAATGCAATCGCACTCTCTGTGCTCTGTAGTTAAAGTCTGTATATTTATTAGTGAGGCCAGGAACTTAACGGTTCTATCCAGTATGCCTAGTGGTATTTTTGCCTTAGGCAGACACAGGATTATGTATTTACTCAGATGCCAACAGTACATGTGAAATGGTGTCCCAAACACTTGAATTTGTAGGATAAGTTGTGCATTTGCAGTTTCAGTACTTTCATTGTTTTCATAATTTGTGGTAAGACACATAGATTCAGATGGAACTGATTGTTAAATGAAAGTGAAAAAGATCAGGTGTATAGGCTTTTAAGGGCAATGTGATCTATGATATGTGACTGCATATGTAGAATATAGAGCACTAACATAGAACTGGAGCTATGTTTACTGCCAGTGCAGTTCATTATTCACAGTATCCTTAGGAAGAACAAAACTTGCTTATGTAATCAAAATGTATACTTCTTTTGTGCATTCAGTTCTTTTCAAGGATCATAAGTTTCCTGCCATATTGGGTCAGGGTTGCTACCACGTGGCCTTAGGAAGTCATAGATGCCAATGTAAAAACCCACAAAGTGAAATCCACCAAAATGAAGTTTTGAGGTAGCATATCAGTGACATGAATTAAATGTGATACTTGCCAAACACAAATTACTACTGAAAATCTGAGTTGACTTTGGCATGCTGTCTTCAGGATAGTTTCCAGCACATCACTGGTGAAAAGATACCAGGTACAAAATGAAGTACATACTTTGATTATTATAGTACAGCCTTCATTCAGAAGTTTTGCTTCTCTTGCGAACAGTTTAGTATTACAAGGTTTGTAACTGCATCCCCTATTTTGTGGTAGTTCCTAATATATCTACACTTTGACTGAATTTTTACCCACCTTAAATTACTTTGTTTTGAACTGCCAAGTTGTGATGAATAATCATGGAAGTTACGTGTGTATGATACAGGTATCCTTCCGGATGGAAAGCACTAGCTTTGGTGTTATACTCTCCAATTGGGCTTGTACTTGCTGGTATTAGGTTGCTGATTGCTCTCCAGGCTCTGCTTGTGGCTGCCTTGCTCCCACACCTCCCAGCTGTGAAAAGGTAATTAGGCACCTCTTCTGTTTGCTGCATGTATTAATTACAATGGTCCATAATGGGAAAATATGCGTCTACTTAACCAGTTAACATAACATGTCTCCAAGAAGCTAAATGTAGAATAGAGTAGAATAATAAATGTGTGAGCCGTTTCAGTCCCGATGTGCATTGGCCTTTTTTACAGGCCCTTTGTGCCCCTTAATCTATTGTTGAAGTCATGGGAGCCCTGTTCCTTTACTAAAGTTCCAGATTCCCTGCTGACTTAAACTTATAACTTCCTCAGGGTCCAAGAAAAAGGAACCCAAGTCGATATGTCTTAGTGTAGCCAAGACTTTGAACTCACACAAAACATGAGCTGAGGTTTCCTCCTCTGCTGTACACCTTCTACATAAGGGTCTGTCAATCGGCCCCATTTTGCAGAGATGTCTTCTCAGGGTGTTATGTCCAATAAGGAGGCCAGTGGACTAGGGGCCAAGATCAATTTTCGAGCATCTTATCTTTTTTCTTATATTCTGCCTAGATACCCCCAAGGCCGGTTCTGATCCAGCAAACTGGTGAACAGTTCCCCTGCTTGGGAGTTCATCAGCAGATTCATTTCCACATACCCGAGAGTGTCCGGGGAACCGAAACAGTCCGACAGAATGCTGGGTGGAAATGTTCAATGCCTTTTGGCCCTGTTGTACCAATGGGGATGTTGTTTTGGCAGCCTGAAGGCCTTTGAAAGCCGCTTGACTGTCAGAGCAAATACTAACATATTTCTCTTGTGAAGCTAATTGTATCTTATAAGGATTTTAATAAAAAAAAAACCTGAGGGAAAGAGATCACTTGAAAGATTCAGGTGTTGATGGAAGGATGATATGAAAATGGATGTTAAAAAAATAGAATGGAGTTGTAGACTGGATGGATATGGCCTATGACAGGGACAAGTGGCGGGCCCATGTGAACGCGGTAATGAACATTCAGGTTCTGTATAATGTGAGGATTTTGTTGACTAGCTGAGGAACGGTTAGCTTCTTGAAAAGGACTCTGTTCCATGTCTTTAGTCAGTCAGTCAGTTGGCAGCAAAAGGTGGGTTCTCTTCTTCAGTTAAACTTCTTGTGTGTTAGAAACTTTTTTATACTCTGTTGGGTGTGTACATTAAACAAGTTAACATATTTAATGTTATCTCTCAACAAGTTATTTAATCTCAGGCCTAATATTACTCTGACATGGTGTATTTAATTATTTAATTACATACACCAACACATGCACATATATATATTATTTAAGGAGTAAAAAAATTTACATTAAAACATTTAAAACGGTCCTACATGTTTCGATCACACGATCATCCTCGGGGAGCATATATTATTCCTTGCTAAAGTTATAATTTAAAACATTCAGTGAATTACTTCAATAAAAATAATCTGACATGGTGTATTTTTTGTGTCTGTTGTGTCTATTTTACTGCAAGGTGGCTAATACAGTGGCAGCTCATACCTTAATTTTTCTTGAAATGTTGAGAACAAATGACCCACCAATACAGCATCACATTTTAGAAGGCTTGAATCTGCAGTAATACAAACAGTTGGTAATTAGTACATTGTATGAAGGGATACAGTAAAGTAGACTGCAGTGATATTTCAGTTAATATTTTATGTGGGACACTGTCTCAAGGGTCATGATTGACAAGCCAGTTTTATACGAGGGAGAGTCAATTGATTAAAAATGTGATAAAAATTCGAACCACAGCTCGATTGTCTTGTAAGTTTCAACAGTGATACTCATGGTTTGAAGAGCGGCCGACAGGTGGCAGTACGATACTATGTAGAAAAATGAAGTCATTGTGTACCTTTTGTGTTCAATAAATTACGAGATAAAACATATTTAAGGTATAATAAAATTAATTATATACGTCAGCTCTACCTTTTTATTTATACATAAGGCTACATGTTTCGACCCATCATTCGGTCATCTTCAGGCCTACACGCTGTGTGCACATTGGGATCCCAATATATTTACATTAATAAAATACATGAAAACTGCTAAGTTTATTTGTTCAGAATGAATGAAGTATGCAATACACACATATCTGGTTAAAATGTTTAAAATCATGGGTTGACATTTAACAATTGAAATAGTTCCTATTATCACTTGGGTTTCCTGTGGGAATATGAGGTTCTATTAGATTATCGTCCACCGGAGTGAGTCCAGCGGACTCACTCCGGTTTTCATTTGACTCACCCTCATACTAGGGCATTGCTGAACTGTGCTGATATGATATCTTCATGCTTGCTTTGGGTTCCTGCTGCTATAGGCCTGCCTGTGATTAATTCTTGTCTTTCGTACATTACAATAAAATTGTGTGAAATAGGAATTTTATTATTTGACAATGAAAAATCACTATATGTGATGTGAAATATGTGGTCAAGCATAATGTTATGATATTTTTGGCATGAACAGTATTTTACCTTCATAGTGTATATGTTTGATATCAGATATGATATCATTTTTAAGTTTTAGTGTGATGTTTGTCATGTTGTTATATTCCTGTCACTTTGGAAGGCAAAGCTCTGTTATACCAATCAGCTACTGGCCCATACTGCTGTTTATCTGTAGTTCAACAATGCTGTGTTGCAGCTTTGTGTTGCATTCCTTGTGTATTGTGTTGGGCGTCCTTGTGAAAGAAGAAAAAGAGGAAGTGAGGGATGAAAATTCAAAAGTGCTGGTGGCAAATCATGTTTCACCTTGCGATCATATCGCCGTGCATCTCATGTGCGGGAGCGTCACAGTAAGTGCTGTTGCTCATCAGTCTGCAGTCTGTGTGCTGTTGGAAAGGTTATAATGAAGTCATTTGTGCTTTACGGAATGCAATCTGGTTAGTGCGACATGCAAGAGAGTTTCATGTTTCTGCTTGCTGTCATGAACGATCACCGTCCTTGTGAGCAGGCCAAAACAAAATTCCTGGTGAGAGTGAATAGCAGAAATTATTGTTTTGGGTAAAAATAACTAGCTGTTCACTAATTAAACTTTTAAAGACTAAACGTAATCTGCTTTATATAAGGAATCAGTCCGTACCACGCTGTAAACACTATCCACCACGGCTATAAAAACCAATCAGTTAATGCTGTATATAGCAAAGGTTGCTGTCTGTTCTGAGATCCGTACAAAACACTCATCGCAAAGCGAGCACCATGTAGAATTGTTGAATGTTAAACCTGGTGGTATGTAAAGAAACTGCTAGGGTTTAAAAGGTTAATATGACCTGTGAACACATTTGACTTCTGATGCACTTTAGATGCCCTATAAGTTATTGTTACCTTATAAAAATATGTTTAGTTTGAGGTGACCATGATAGCAAAGATTCATGTTTCAGTCTTCTTGGTTATGGTGTCATGGAGTATGGTATTTGGGTACTGATGTTTCGTGTAAGTATTCACAGTTCCAGAAGAATGTACTTCCTACATCTTTATCTACTAAGCTATATGGTACAATAAGCCAGAATACTACAGATTCTGAAAATGCACCTTTTTTCTTGGTGTATGTAACATGTTGTACTGTCCCTGCTACCACTCACAAAAGGCCCCTTGTGCAATTACATATGTTACATGCAGGAAAATGTGATTTTTGGTTACATTTGTCATTCAGTTGTGTTAATTTGCAACAAAAATGGATTTAAATACCAGCAAATGGGACTAGTTGTGTATAGTTGTGTTTGACAGTATGCAGGTCCCTGGTTGTTGCAGATATGGTTATTATCCTGTTTAAGATTTGATGATATAAATTCACAGAATGATATGTCCATATATGTTGTGAGATGTAATCTGTTGTTACAGTCTGTTCTTCATTCTTTCTGAATGAGTGCAGTGCGTGACCTGCTGTCAGCATGTGTTGTATAGATGCTGGAGTTAGTGATTGTGTCTTTGTCAGTGAACATGCATCATATGGCATGACTTCAAACCTTGCAAATGTGGTAATGCTGTGAAACGTTGATGTTAAATTTGACGAATTTGATATGTGACACTGTGTGTTTACTTTTCTGCCATGAAGATGGAGGTAACATATTTCTCCAAAACATCAGTTAATTTCTGTTGGGCTACAATATGTTACATCCCAGAAGACAGTATTCTTTATAGTTACTGCTGTTGGCATCTTAGATCTTGAATTTAACATTGTTCAAATATAGAAGTGGAAATTGTGTACAGAAATTGATGATATAATGGACGATACATTATAAGTTATCTTGCTGTAGCATTTATACAAAAGTTCTGGCATGTGTGCTTTGCAGCCCAGTGTGTGGAAGCTGCCAGCACCATTTTGCTGGGCACTGGGGATGAAGCAGTTTGGGATGGGGCAAGTACTAGTGGCCAATATTCGTACCCACTTGGAAAAGTCGTCCGCTCCAGTCTTGTGTCTTCCTGAGGGCTCCACCACAAGTGGGAAGGTGGGATTACTTAAGTAAGTGATTTTTTTTTTTTTTTTTTTTTTGTGTTTCTGAGGTGAGTTAGCATATTTTCATGGAGTGAAAGGGATCTTTGTAGATTGTGGTTTGATGTTGTGAAATTCATTCAAGTGCCTTGAGTAGGAAGGATGTAATGGCAAGCTTGTGTTGTGACCTTAATGTACCGTTGCATTAGATGTAAATTGAACTGCGATATTGAGAGTGGTGTTTCGACTGCCAATGGACAGCGATCCTATTCAGTCAGTTGACATCCTCAGAGTTTTCTGTATTCTCCACGCTGTATGACACACTTTTTTTCTGGATAATTCATGTGTCACATAGTTTCAATATGTACTCAATTTCTTAACTAAAGTTTTTTCTTTGAAATCTAGTTTTGTCTGTTACTATAAAATACAGGATTTCTCTAATAAAAATGTAAATGTGATCATGGCATGTGTTCATATTTCTAGAATGTTGTTATTGTAGATACCCTGATAGTACTACAAAATTACCCATTCACTTCTCGTTTTATTTATTTTGTGTAACTGTTCACATACCCGCAGTTTGAGGTCTGAGATGAAGCATTTTGCTCTTTGGCTTCTGCTTGCAATGTGTTCAGCCATCTGTGCTTCCTGTTGGCAGGTTTTCTTCATGGTCGTTTTGTCTGAGTGATGTCGTTCAGCCAGTGACCATCCGAGTGTGGCGGCCACCATTTGCCGATGTAGCACCCTCAGCTTTAGCTACCAATATATGGGCAGATATATTCTGGTTTCTGTTTGTTCCCTGCACCATGTTTACTCTCAGGTAAGCTTAACATGGTCATGTCAATATTCATGCATCAGGCTTCTCTTGTATGTAATGAATGATGAATATCCAAGTCTCTGGGATATGACACTGTATTGTTGGGTGAGTACTTCCTGATGTCTCAAAGGATCATAGTGCCTAGTAGTTCAAGAACTGCCAGCCAAGTAAGGGGTCATGTGGTCTGTGTCTTTCCTTCTGCAAGTTTAATGTGTCTTTGCCGCATGCCCGCGACTTATTTCACAGAACAGCTGAAATTTTAGGGATGTGTGATCTGAGCCAGGATGCAGCACAGTTATGGATTGAATACTTACTTCCAACCCCAAGTTCTGGGTGTCAAATGAACTGTTGATAGGTTAATGCAGGCAACAGTACACTGCTTGTATGTTGGAAGGAAGTACAGTGGGGTATGCTAGAAAGAACATAATTGGTTCTAGAACCTCATTCCCTATAGCATTTGTTCGTTCTAGCATACATTACAATATATGTATTTAGGGCTAATCCATTCCAGGCCTACAGCCTAGAGCAAAGTTACCATCCAGCTTTCTCACTCTATTTTGCCGGCTTATGGCTAATATTATTTAGCAGAATAATTTTAAAGAGATATTTTCACTGCTAAAGGCGCAAATAAGCAGTTAACTAAACTGAACTGATAACCGAACCTTACAAACGATAACAAAGATGATGACTGACGCTCTAATCAAAGTGGGAAGGCCTGACACATTATACGCATGTACGTGCTACATCAGCCGATAGTATTCCTCCACATACGTTGTGGCATCTGTGTTCATTGCAGCATCCTAATTTTATTGATAAAAACTGTTTGTTGTAGGATCGTTTGTTGTTGCATACACGACTGTAATTGTCTGACTCCATGAGGGTAAATGACAAAGCCAACAGAAATGCCTGCGGGAGGTCAGTTTGTGAGGGCACTGTAATAAAATCATCATGAGGTGTTTCCCATTTCATATGTGTTGGACTGTTTGAAAGAGAGTATTTTCTGGGATGGTGAATGTGCACACTTTCTGTTATTTCAGTCAAGGTGATGGTGGATGATAACCTGTGCCAAGAAATTTATTTTAATATTATTTTCACATTCCTCTCTCAGGTTCCCAAATGGCTGAATTTTTCAGATTGAAACTTTCTATGCCCTAGCTACATGTCCAATCTAACCCAAGTTCAGAAAACTAAAATGTATGTAGTATGGTGTTCGTTGTGCAACGTTTGAAGGTCTGTTTTATTATCAGAATGGTACAATGTGGCAATAAGAGTACTTTTATAGACATTTTTGTAAGTTTAAGTATGTTGCTTTCAGATTTAATTAACTTTACTTGGATCAGAGACTGCTGTATTTTTTTAAACTAGTTAATCAGTACCTGAGAGTTTTGACTGTAAGTAATGAAATTGTTTTTTTCCATACTATACAGTTGCCCATTAGACAGGTGTTATCTTAGGTGTACATGTAATTTTGTCTGTTACAATCAGGTAAATGTAATATTTATAAATCTACAGTGTAAAGTCCTGTAGAATCGTGATGTTGCCAGAAACTAATGACGTTACCATCAGGTCACAGACAGACAAATGTGACCTGTTTATAAGCTTCGCTATGCAATTTGTCAGAAATTAACACAGCTTTTAATGTCTGTTTCATTTCAGATATCTTCCAGCAGTAGTAAAGGAAAGTGGTGAAAGTGAGCTTGACATGGGGAACCGTGTTGCAAAGCTATTGGCAGCAGATCTGGGGTTGGTAGTAACTCATCACAATGCTACAGACAAAGCAGAGTATGAGAAACGATATTTATTGGAACTGAATCAACCCATCGTCACCAGAAGTTTACCTGCCAATGACCTGCAGCACATGGCTCGTCAGGTGGGTCAAGTGCTGCCATTCGTGCCTAATGATGTCATCATTAGAGATCTTGGTGAGTAGCATGATAGAATGAACTTATGCTCTAACGCTGGAGATTTTGTTGAGTAGAAGAATAAGTTAATTTTCTGTCGAATATTTGAACTTAGTGTGTCATATAGTTACAGCAGAAGGTCAATTAACTGACTTCGGGATAGTCTGTTACTGAAAATAGTTTTGTAGCATGATCTTTACAGACTGGTGTTTGGGAAATAATCTGTTAAAAAAGGATGGTTTTTTACTAGAGGCCACCTAGATGCTCTGACCTAGTTTGTCTTGCAACAACATAATTCCATTTCCATCCATCCAGCCATCCTTTGGCACGAATGTAGATAAAATTTTCTTGTGGATATTGTGTCCCTTGGCATCCCCCCCCCCTCCCTGAAATGTTAACAATGGATACTTTTTGAAACTGCTGGAAAAACAATTTGTTTTCTTGTGTTCTGAAGTTTTAATCATGATTCAGTAAGCACTTGATATGTTCACATTCCTGTTTGATTGGATGTCAGACATTAGAGGAACTGCATGCTGCCTATATGACAAAGCCCAAAACATGATTTCTTCTTAGCAGCCATCACATATTTCTGAAATTACAGTATCTTTTATTTTGTACTAATCTGGTATCTTCTGTGATGTTCTGGTCCAAGTATGTATTCGTAGTCCATGGCTGTTATAAATTCACAATACCAAGAAGTTGTCCAGTAAAAGCGATCATTTTCATAGGCATAGAAATTAGTTACGTGTGTGATACTTTATTTACCTCTTCACCTCTGCTCCTACGTCATGTTAATTTGCAGTAGGCCTGTGTGTACAAAGGGGTTGTATTTAATTTCTCCTTAGTGTCTGGTTTTTTCTTTTCTCTTGCTTTCTCTGTTCATCTGTTGTTCTTTTGGTTGGAGGTGGACAAGAATGTCTCTCAGCTACCCATTTACCATGCTTTTTCACGTACTTCATCTGAATCAGTTTGAAATCCACATATATGAAATCTTTGTGTTTACTACACATTCTATTAGGAGAACAAATTTGTTTTTAGTTAACAGTGTCACTGTGTTTTAAACCTTATAAACCAAGCCAACAAAGTACACTGTCCAGGGATCACCTGTATTAAGTCTGTCGTCTTACACCTCCCACATGGTTTGATTTGAATGGTCTGATAATAAACACACAATAACATGCAGCACTGTCTGTTACTTTCAATGTGTTAGACACAGGCTTCTGAACAGGTAGTATGAGAAAGAGTGAAGGTTTATTTCTGCCACTCCATGTGATGACCATTATTACTTGATCAAATGCAGGGCTGGCATTTCTCCATATGCTGTGGTTTTCCCTTGTCAGTATTCTTTCACTGATGCCCCGTGCTCATTCAGTCATCAATCACTGACACTGTGTACACTTTGCAGTTCATAGCATCATTAAGTAAATAATTTTTTTAAACTAAAACGTAAAGTGAAAACTCCGTTGTTAAGAAGTACGCCCTTAGCTTATGTGTGAAGTTTTGGACCAATACACCTTTTCATATTTGCCTTAGTTTTTCTTCCTTTATTTTTGGTTTATTTATTTTTATGTCTCTTATTTCGTAATTGGTGATTAGAGAAGTGTGTTGAAGTGAGAATAGACTGTGTGTGTGTGTGTGTGTGTATATATATATATATACACATACATACAGGGTGTCCCAGGAGGAATGTGCAAGACTTCGGGAGAGTGTTCCTTATGTTAAAGTATACCGATATAACCCAAAACACCTATATCCAAAGTTGAACGGTTACGGAGATAATGGCCA
>Ga0136643_10010078_pt1 | contig 13937 bp, 10 predicted proteins | sample TergutLab28metaG_FD_96883 | JGI IMG/M metagenome (GOLD analysis project Ga0136643, IMG submission 96883) | Labiotermes labralis P1 segment gut microbial communities from Petit-Saut dam, French Guiana - Lab288 P1 (version 3) (version 3) | ecosystem: Host-associated > Arthropoda: Insects >...
GAAGAGGAAGAAGAGGAGAGGAAGAGTACAAAGAAGAATAAGAAGAAGAAGAAGAAGAGGAGGAGGAGGAAGAGGAAGGGGGAGGAGGAAGGGTAAAAAAGCTTCCGTCATAGCATTACAGTCATGCGCCCCATACCGGCATGTTGGTCAACTACGTTTTGCATACATGATGGTGGTCCCATAAGATTATAATATAATATAAAATATAATACTTACCATTGTGTACAATTGCCTATGGTATTGAGTACAGTAACATGCTGTACAGGTTTGTAGCCTAGGAGTATTAGGCTATAACATACAGACTAGGTGTGTAGTAGGCTACACTAAATAGGTTTGTGTAAGTATGCTCTATGACATTCACACAACGACGCATTTCTCAGAATGTATCCCCATCATTAAGTGACACATGAGTGTATATTATATAAAATAAATTATCTTATTCTGTCAAATAAAGTAGGCTTGAAGGCAGTGCTCAGATACAGGACAGACAGATCTGGCAGGTGTGGTTATGGAATATTTACATGTGATGTAAAATTAACTAAAAATCTGTAACAGTGGAAGTCGTTAAGTTACTACTAAAGTAATCATAAAATGACTGATGAGAGACCCGAATTTATGATGGTTCGTATCAGGCAATTTTATCCAAATGAGGCACATGTCTCACTGTGATGGCAGAAAAAGGTGCTTCTGATTTGCTTCAATGTGCAGCAACCAATTTCAACATGAAAGCTACAGTCTTGTGACATGACACAGTGTTGGCTGCTAATTTTTTTTACCTTTCCTGTAATTACAGACTCTGACTTTTCATGGTTTCAGTTCTGATGCTCTTTGATCATGCCATATATTCAAAAAGACTACCCAAGACTTACTGCATCACATCAAAATAAGTTCACAGTTACCTCCACCGGAGAAAGAGCATCAACAAAGTTCTGTATAAGACAACATTCTCCCTTCATCTTTTGTTGAACCTCTTAAAAAACTGACTGGCAATGATTCATCTGACCTGGTCATATATTGGAGCCAACTGCTTGCAATGTCCACACCAAGGAGCATAGAATTCTACCAACACATCCTTATCTTTGTTGAATGCCACTTCATCAAAGTTGCTGGAAACCAGAACCTTCACTGGCAATTTATCCCAATCCTCTGGCAAATCTTGTGATAACAAGTGTTGCTGCAAAGAGAAATAATGCGTGAGAACTACAAACACAAAATTACTTAGTCGCACTCCCTTCTTACGTATCCAACACGATATTTATTGGACGAACTGTGTACGTAACATCCCCTGTTAAGAGTACGCACAGTAACAAACCTGCTCAGTTCTTCTTAGAGGATGAAATAACTCTTCATTATGTTTCAGTCTGATAATTCATCATGGCAGGTTAATGTCATAGGCAGTGTGGACACATCAGCTACTGGCATGTGAAAATGGATGAAAGCTTTGTGATACATGGGGTCCCCTTATCTCAGCCACTGACACACACACACACACACATACACACAAGATTAATTTTTCTGTGAAGAACGGTACATAAAAATTCCCCTCACTTCCAAGGATCACATTTGTGAACCACAAATTTTCCACCAGAAAACATTCTCAGTTTGCATTCCCTCATACATATTACTAAAAAAGATGTTCACATTTTATGCTAACATGTACAAAGTATTATATACAAACACTGTCCTCTGTAACACATAATTTACATTATATCTTATAAGTGGAAATTTACTGCTTACAGGGAATTTGCTTGAAGTGGCAATTTTCTTGATCCACCTGACTGTAGATAACTACAATCCCTGGTAGCAAAAGCGCAGCCAAACTTTTGGACTCCCAGACCAATGTGTGGCAATTCATTACTACAGCCACGACACAATAACCTGATGCTGTGAGGTCCACATTCTGCCAGGGTAGAAACAATGTGAAGCTGCAGTTCCCCCAGACAGTTCCCACTGCCAAGCCCCCAAACTACCTAACAAACATGCTGATAATGTTTTCTCAAGTTCACAACCCACTTCCTTCCACAGCCATCCCAACTCATTTTACACTACACATTCCAATCCTTCAACATACCACAGTACATATTACTGACAACAGATCCATGGGAGATGTGAAGATCGCTGTTTTTTGGGATGTCAGACTTTGTACTCTAACATTGAGAGGCTCCTGCCTGCTCCATCATCTGCCCTAAAGAGTTCATCTTCTTTTATTGTAAGGCAAGTTGAATTTAGTGCTTCATGTACTAGTGTATAATAGGATCCATTATGTGGCATTATTCATACACTCTGAATGTCTTATTGCTATATTTACTGCAATGCAAAACGAGGTTTAATGTGAGGTCGTCAAATTCGTGTGTGAAGTGCTGCACCCGACTGCACAAAACTGGATCACACTGAACCTGACCATATGGAGCAAAACCAAGGCCTGCATCGCCACATCATCATGTGCGGTATGTGCTCTTCTGGGGTATTACGCAACACATAGTAGTAATTCTTTACTGATGTTTCGGGACAACCTATTGGCCCCATCTTTGTCAAGAAATCCAAAAGAGAGAAGAGAGCATGGCTTAAGTTAACCAACACAATCTTCTTATGGGACTTCATCCATCACATAATTTTTGAAAGAAGCATGACATTTTGGAAGCCTACTCTGTTTCTGTTTTCAGGAAAAGAAGCACCTAACCTGATATACCCTTTAGATTGAGCTATTCTCAGTGTCTGCATACCATAGAAACAGTAACTTGTTAAGTGGTGTGCCTGAGAACAAATCTAGTCCAAGGGTAGTAACTGGAAAATGGTTACTGAAAAATTAAAAAATGACTACAGGGCTCAAAAACAGAACCTGGACCAATCCACAAATTAAAAATCATAAAAAAGCCATCCAGTCTGACCAGGTCAGAGACAACACAAAAAACTAGAACACATGTATTTAAAATTATGGGCACCACTAACACCATCTGTACAGAAAACTGTAAATCATCATGGGTTCACTTAAGTTTATAAATTAAACAATATAAATGTATTATTTAGTTAATGTGGATCATAACAGCATGGCACGCAACTCAGCAGATGTGACTATGAAGGGTTTTAAGAAGTGCTGTATATCCAGTGCAGTGGGACTGATGATGATATATTGTGGAATGGCAGTGAAGAAGATGGGAATGTTGACAGAGAGGATGAGAAAGATGAAGGCACTCACTGTAAAGCTGGAGACAGTGATACTGGTTGGTGGTAAAGGTAGATAGAATCTTACATGCTTTGTGTATTAAGTGTATGCAATTAATAGTAAAATATTTTTCTTAACAGATATATTAGATTTTGAAAGATACACTTTTCTTTGGCAGATGTGTTTTAATGGGGGGTTGTCTTAGGAGGGGGTGCTGATAAGTCCTTAGCCCAACCTACTTCCTGATGTCGTAGGATGGAATTGATAGTGTCGGAAAGAGGAGCCTACTCATGTGCCAAATTGCAATTCTTTTCTTGTTACAGAGGCTGAAAGGAAGCCTGTCTGGCAATGCGCATGAGCTGTCATCAAGTTTTTTTTCCTGCAAGGCATGGCACCGAAGGAAATTCACGCCATTCTGACAGAAACATTACGGGAACATGCACCAACATATGCCACCGTCAAAAACTGGGTGGCCCAGTATAAATGCGGTAGTTTTTCCACCTGTGATGTGCCTTGTCCTGGACGACCCAAAACAGTGACCACCCCGGAGATTACTTACCAAAATCATGAGCTAATCTTGGAAGACTGCTTGATTTCGGCTAAGTCAAATGCTGAGTGACTGGGCATCTCACATGAGTGGGTTTGGTCCATCATTCATGAAGATTTGGACATGAGGAAGCTTTCTGTAAAGTGGGTCCCGAAATGCCTGAACGCGGATCAAAAACATCAACAGTGCCAGCCGTCTGAGCAACTTTTGGAATTTTTGGGGGCAATCCAAACAATTTCCTGTTGCGATTGGTGACCATGGACAAAACCTGGTTATATCACTATGACCCGGAGACAAAGCAACAATCAATGGAGTGGCGGCATAGTGGCTCATCCTGTCCCAAAAAATCCACAGGAAAAGTTCTCACCTCGATATTTTGGGATCAAGATGGCATCCTCCTTATTGATCATCTTCCAAAGGGCCAAACTATCTACATGGAGTATTCTCATCTCTGCTGGTGCAACTGAAGGACATTTTGAAGGAAAAATGCTGTGAGAAGGTCACAAAGGCGGTCTTGTACTTGCACGACATTGCACCAGCTCACCAGGCACTTGCAACCCAGAAGGAACTGGCCTACCTGGGCTTCCATTGTCTTAATCACCCACCCTATTCCCCGGATCTGGCCCCGTTGGACTACCACATGTACCCTGGACTGAAAAAACAATTGAAAAGTTGCCTTTTTTTTGTCTGACGTGGAGGTCATTGCTGCCGCAGAGACGTGGTTGGATGAACAACTTCTGAATATTTTTGAGCAACATGCAAAAGTCAGAGCAATGGGTTAAGTAGTGTACTGAGCCTCGTGGGGATTAAGTTGAATAAATCCCCAGTTTGGTCGCTGTAGCTTGTTTCCTTCCTGGTCGGGCTAAGGACTTATCAGCACCCCCTCATACACCAGAGTCATCTCGCAATCAGGTAAATATGGTGGTCACTGTTTACTAGGAAATAAGTCCCAGATGTGTTACTGGAAAATGCTGTAAGGCCCTACTCATAAGGTGACCCCTAATTTACTGCACAGCTATTTCTTCGGGGGCGGGGAAATAAAGAGAAAGAAAGGAAAAAGACAAGAAAAACCCTTACCTTATATTTGGGCTTGTACAGTATTTTCTTCTGACTATAAGTCTCACCAATTTAATTTTGTGTTGAGTCTAAAATATCTGTTTATGGTGACAAAAAATGTTAAAGCAAACATAAGCAAATTAGGCTACATTAAGTTACACCTATGGTCAAGTACACAGCAATACTGACTTGTGTGTGTCTGATTACAATTGTGTCAAAAACATTCACTAACAGAATTTTAAAAACCTGTTTCAAAACACTGCTGCTCATTTAATGTCATCTGCAGTGTACCTGCGCAACCCGCAACAGTGACACACTACTGCAATGCAAATATATTCCTAACACCACATTTGCCTTAGCACCAAACATCTTCAACACTGCTTCACGGCATATTTTTCTTAGTTTCACACTCATGTGCTTAGTACTGTGTAATCAGCTCATCTAAAACCCTAAGCAGTTCAAATCACTGCATTTGTTTATGAAATTCCGACAATCTCTCCATCCTTCTCCATGAAGTCGCAGTATTTTACAGGAAGATAACTTGCTACACTGTGCTTGCAAATGACCTCATATGCATGATGGTCTTACTATGTACACCTTTGTGTTTTCTAATCACAAAGTGAGGCCACATTCAAAATTGCATTTCTTGTAAACAATTGTTTGATTCATTAATACAGTGTCACTCAGATATGTCCAGTTTGACAAAATGTAACTGCCAGTAAGAAAAGTAGTTGGATGCTTTGCAAAAAAAATTCTTTTTCCAGGAAGGTTGGAGTTATGTAGCGATGGCCTTCTTGAGACTGGCTATACAAAAAGTACTAAATACTTGATTAATGTGAGAACATTACACTTCAGATGGTTTTGTGGAAACATGCATCTGTTCTTTTGTTAGCACATAATATACACCCACTATATGAGCAAACTGAAACATTAACTTCAGTCATGCATAACCTGAACAGTGCAGTTCTTCAAGCCAACATTATGCAAGCAATATAAAAGAAATGCTGTAAAAATATGCCTGCTCTCAGCAAGCACTGAGACCCAACAGAATAGTTACTTGCATCACCCGAAAATAGTCGAAGCAATCTGAGGCAATAGAATATGCGGTTGGTAACATTCACACAAAGCTGTGGTTCCAAGCCCTACAAAATCCATTAACCAAAAATTAACCCATCTGTTTTGTCAAGGCAGTCAAAAAGCCAAAGTTTGTTCAATGTAACAGGATGGCTTCACAAACTGCTTGTAGTTGTAGTCAATAACAGATCTTGTAGTAATGTACATACCAAATATTATGTTCACTAACAGCTTCACTTATGAACACATCTGAGCAACACTGTACCTAGTGAACAATTCAATACCTAAATATTCATTTACAAAACCAAACATATTCACATACAACAAACACATATGTATAGTCCCTCACTATTTATACGTGTTTCGGCACGTCTATGCCATCCTCGAGCAGGGGATTTGTAATTTAGCAAGTTTCAAATATGGTGTACGAACTCTCTGACGATGACACGGACATGCAGAAGCATGTAGGAGTAATGAGTGACTGTATGGGTATGCTCGTCACAAGTGCATTTGTTTGGTTCTCTAAATACATATTTTGAGCAAAATGCACACAATAAATAATTTCAAAATTGAATACCATTCTGATAAAGAACTGCAGAAAAATTTAGAGACCCAATACATATAAAAAGACATCTTTCTCATTACTCACTTTAAGTTTCCCATCAATAAAGTCCTGTACAAATGACTTTATGTTATCTTTGTTAAGTTCAGGCTTTCCAGGCTTATATTTAGCCATGTCCTCCTCCAAGCGAATCAGTCGCATTGCCGGAACCTCATCCTTCTTCATTCCAAAAAACTCAAGGATTCGTTGATGATCTTCTTCATCCGAATTGATGGATACAAACAAAACCTGAAAAGTATGCATAATTCATTTCTCAATGACTTTACAAACATCAATCATCAAATGGCCCCCTGATTTACTTTCATGTGCACCCACTGAAAAAGGAAGAAATTTCAAGTAGTGGTACATCTATCCACATTGACATGCAGTCTAGACCAAGTGGAGGAATATTCAGTGAAACTTCTATCCCTAATTGCCACACAAATCATCTTCCTGCATTTACCATCCAATCCTCCTGCTCCTGAAAAAACGACCACATAAACAATGTATAATTATATCGGACATGTCACTCCTCTAAATGTCACTGCACTACAACAATCATTCACACTTCTTGGTCAGGAACTACAATATGACTGGAATATTTGTTTCTGTGGATGGGACACAAATGTAACATAAGTTCTTGATTTCAAACTTTTGCCGTGTTCTGAATGTTGTATGCTTTCTTCTGGGTAATTCCCCGGCATCTGAATTTTATATGCCAATGTTTCGGAACACACTGTCCGTTCCATCTTCATAGGCAGGTAGGTACCTACCCGCCTATGAAGATGGAACAGTGTTCCGAAACATCGGCATATAAAATTTAGATGCTGGGGAATTACCCAGAAGAAAGCATACAGCAACATAAGTTTTTGGAATGTAACAGCAGCAAGCCACCCACACCAGTCATTATCTTTGCAACTGTAATGGTAATTATGAAACACTGTCATGCCCCAGCCAAGCGAGAAATGCTGTTGGAGCAGTGGGGGTGAGGGGATGATGCTAAGGATGTCAATACAAACTTAAATGCAGTTTAATTTATGCCTGTATGAAGAGCATGGTCTTCCCTGCAAAACCTTTCACTTCACACTCAGATGTCTTACATCAAAATTCATCCAAACTGCAAAACAAGAGTGGCAAGCACAAACGCAAATTACCCTGCAGTTTGGCCGTCACTGCACCAATTTGCACAAAACCCATAACACTCAAATCTTTCCAGACATATCCTGTTACAAATTTTATTCACACTGGACCAAAATGTACAAAATGTAGGCAAAATTTAATTTACATCCCAAAGTAAAGTACGCCTTTCACAGTGCCAATTTTTGCAGAATTCATGCCCGATTGACAACTTTTTGGATTCAACTCCTATACCAAATTTAATAAAAATCTGACACTCGGTCTATCTGCTTATACTACGTCACAGAGAGCTGCGGTCTAGATGTAATGCATTATTTTTCACTACATAAAGAGTGCTGACATAGTTACATGCATACTTTGAAGTAAATTGTGTTTGTAGATTATTTTTGTAGGCCTATGACAAAGTTACACACACACCAAGTCTCCAAAGCCAGCCAATAGCATATTTAACAACTAACAATTACTTTAACAATTAAGGTTAAATATGGTAGATATGGCAGGAACAATTGTAACACCAATAATGAAATAACACAAAACATGAAACTAAGAATACAATTCATTTACTAAGTACTTGATGTATGGATGTTTGTTAAGTCTCAGACATTCCTAATTATGACACTTCCTGTATACTGTCTCAGTACTATTCCGTCCTGACAAGTTACCTTGTACACAAGCCAGGAGGATAAGCACGACCTTACTTTTCCACTGACTGTATTAGTATCAGCCCAAGATTACAGACTCATACTACTGCAGTCTTGGGTTGTTAGAAGAAGACCATTTCTCACTGTCACCAAAGTGAATACAAAATATGAGATCTTAATGCATCTTTCAATCAAGACCCTCTGCCCAATTTCTGATCTTTTAGGAAATAATTTCAGTGTCAGTATAACAAAAACAAAGCACTATTCTTCACCCAGAATTATCTACTACAATAAGACAGAACATGTTTATAGACTCTGTTATCATATTTCATCTGTTGTACGCGATGTAATGTGTGTAAAAGTGTACGAGCTCAAAATTCTTCATCAAAAATACAAACCTTTCAATAAAAAATTAAGTTTGTAAGATATAAATGTATACATCACTGATTATTAAAGTATCAATAGGCTGATAATCCAGTGATATAGCAGTTTGGTCCCACTTCAGTCAACCCTCTCATGCAAACACATCAAGTTATCAAGGCAGGAACGTACACTTTTATTTCAATGTTACCAGAACACCAACCATGCTGTATTTATTTATTAGAATAACAATGGTGCATGGGTAATTCAAAATGTGAGCAAATACCTTTTCCCTGAACTCCTTTGCAACTTCACGGGCACCTTCAATGTACTTATCCACGTGACCATCCTGTTGTGAGAGGAACATGAGAAGGTGACTTTTTATATCACCACCAAATATTTTCTGTGCTGTTTCATGATTGAACTCAACAACCAACGGGAGAGACTGTGATGTAACAAACTTCTTGATATTCTTTTCAGTGATTTCACCCTCCAATTCAGCACGACCCTCATCAAACTGAAACAGGCGAGTACAGATTCTTTACTCATTACCATTTTCATCTTGTCATAAAATACACCTCCATAATGTAAATATGAGTACAGTACATTCAAAAACTCTGAAACACTAAGTACACTGAGCTTTTGGGATTAAATTGCGTTGTATATTAAAGTCATTCTAAAATTTCAATGTACTTTTGGGGGCAGATGAGGTTGAAGAAGAATGTGTTCCAATACAGTACATACGCATCACAGATTAGGCATATCCTAACACACAAAAGCTACATTTTATACAGACCACTAAAACAAACCCAGACCACATTCTTAATCCCCATTTAAGAGAAGGTGTTCCTTTGCAAAATCCAGTTTTCTACAAATTTCAGTAACACAAGCTTATCAGTAAATATTTCTTCACTTTGGCTGACATCACACAAACCATTAACCCTTTCAAGACGAAGCACAGACTGCGTTATTTAAAGATGCAGTTTGTACTGCGCATTACACACTTCTCATCTCAGTTATAAAAACCAATTAGTTGGCGTTATATAGGGCAAAAGTAGCTATTTGTTCTGAGATAAATACAAAACACACAAATAGTATGGCAGAATGTAAAATTCTTGAATGTTAAACCGGTTTGTGCATCACATAACCAGTAGGCTTTAACAGGTTAATAGCTATACCACATCCATGTCTATTTCATATATACTTAAATATACACATAAATTCTCATGTTACGTGGATTGTTTTGTCACCATGGCCTGGCATGTCTGCAGGTTGTGGATGGGGGTAGCTGTAATTATATTAAATATGCCATTGCAAACATCCAACAAGGGGCAGTCCTCCAGCCTGGGGGATGTTATATACAATCCTAAGTGCCTACTGGTGTCATTACTGTTTTAAATGTACCTGTATGTTTCCAGGGAGGGTTACAATGCCTCAAATTATCTCCATGTTTGAGCATACCCTTTCCACATTCATGAACTCCATTAGTTCTGTTTTATGACAAAATATGAATGAAGTTTTCTTAGTATCAAAGAAGATTAACTTATGTTACAGCTTGGACTTGAGGCAAGTCTCACTTGCAAATATAACTCACCATCTCTCTGTCAACAGTGATCACAGGAAAATGACAAATATACTTTCAGTCATGACAATCAGTAAACAATTTTACTAGCTGAAGGCTATGAATATTTTGTCAAGGCAGTGTCAGGCTCTGATAATTTAATAATGCATTTCTTTGTTAAATTCAGGTTTATAGTTGCAGAATGTGTGCGACATGAGGTAGTAACCACGCAGCTTTTCAATGCACTTTGTCCATCAGTCCAAAAACGTTTGAATTCCAACAAAACAGAACATTTTGCATTAACCTATCTTGAACTACTTCTCTCCCAAACTGACACCCATTTCAGACACATATCCAGCACCAGTAATACTTCAGTTGTTCCTGACACACTGATCAATCTGCTCCTTACCTCAGAAGCTTACAGCTGACAGCCATTCAAAATGTTCATCACCAACAAACAACACATTCATAATGGTTTGTTTGTCACCATTTTATGGCTAACACAACATGAGAGATTGTCAGGTAGTGGCAGTCCATATGTGGCAATAACATGTCGTGTCTCCAGCAGTTTAGCACTTCACTCTCATTTCTCACTTAGACAAACAAAGCGGCAGCCTTGCTGTATCAATGTGGCAATTGTTTACAACAGTTCCTTTGTTTTCATTTTATGATTTCCAAGTGCATCCATTAACAGCCTGAGTAAACGGAGGACCATTAACAGCCATAATGTACAATATTTGTGATAGGTCAGGCAGTTTTTTGCCAGATTAACAATGAGGAGGTCCACATCCAATCCCAGGGCTGCCAATGTGGAATTTCTGGTGGAATACATGGTACTGGAGCAGCCACTTTGGTTTTCTCCACTTTTTATTGTTCCACTAATCTTCTGCCACTGGTATCTCAATACTGGCAGTGTGGCTAGACCCCCTACCCCCACAGATTCCTCACATAGCAGGCCATTTAGATGTTCATACAAAGGGCTAATTTCAGATCTTAAAAAAAATCATAGATCAGCCTTTTATTTTGGTGAATTGTCACAGGTGCGGATACATAATACCTGTTAAACTGATCAAAGAACAAACACCGTACTTTATTAGTGAACTACTTAACTGCTGTGAACATCACTTGAGATTGGCTAACACTGTCTTTACTTTTTTACCTTCATCATACATTTTGGTTTACTTTACCTTCTTAAAGAGGACAACTGCCTCACCATCGACACTGTACTCGCTAAACACAGAATCTGCTGATGTGATACCAAATGGATAGTCATCAATTGCATTAGCTGCTGCTAGGAAGTTCTTGGCAGCTGGTGATGTAGTATCCTGTAATAACACAATGAAACCATTTAACGGTTGCACACAGAACGGTTGTATATAACTTTGTAAGTGGCCAAAAAGGGTCAGACCAGAACAGGAGCTGTAACTGTTCAATGTGGTTTGGCAACACAAAGTTAATAACAGTTCTCTAGCCACAGGAAATTTTGTAGCATCAATTCTACATCAGCTTCAGGGTTCTCTCTGGTGACTGTAGAAAATACTGTCTTCTTGGATATCACATCATACCATTCAGTAACAAGCAACTGTTATGTTGCAACATACCACCTCCATCTACTCTGAAGATGGAGTCAGCAGGTTCCTCTAAAACAATGGCACATTTCTACCAGGTTACAAAGCATCACAACCAAGACGACTGTATTTTTCTGCTCTGTAGCTACTAAGTCTAAGACTGTTGTGTTATTACTCTGTGCACCTGTGTGAAAGCAACATAAATGAGCAAGGGAACTACATTATTGTGTGCAAATCTGTGACCAGGATGGATTGCCATGCAGTATAAGTACAGTACCATCTGCACAAACCATCTGCCTGTTGGGACATTATGATAACTTACAAGCTTGCTGTTTGGATCGCAGACTGACAAGGCTACCTGATGTTGGGACGCATGTGTGGGACATCAGGCAGAACAGCATGCCACTGCATGTACCACAAAACATGCTGATAATTTGGGAATCTTCATCAACATTGATTTACAGTCCCTTCAGAATACCACTTGAATATGGGGGTACAACTGTTGAATCACAAACTTTTTGACTGGATGAAATGCATTAAGAAAAGACTACATAAGACCTCAATTTTATTGTTACAAGATCAAATTACCTTAAAGAATCCAATAACTGCAACATTACTTGCATCAACAAATCCTTTAGCATCATCAACAGAAGTTAGATCTTTTGCAACAGGACCAGTTTTTTTCAAAAGCCAGATCACGATCTCCTCAGCAGTCCGGCCTCCTGCAAATACAGTATTACAAATCTTCAAATATAGTACTGTATCACATACAACATATATTTTTTTGCATAATTAAATTAGTCTGACATACTGTTCATAAAAGGGACAATACAAAACAAAAACTTAAATACTTAACACTGTACAGCAGTTGGTACTGGGCCTTTCTGTGAGATGGACAATCCAGGATTTAATTCCCAGCACATCAAGAGATTTTTCTGTTCTCCAACAAGTACAGATCAACTCTGCAGACCACCCAGCCTCCTACTCAATAAGTACCAGGGATTCTTTACCTAAGCGTACAGCAGCTGACCTCTACTGAATGCCAAGGATAAGAATGAGTACAGCTTACCTATATTCCCCATACATGGCTTCATGGTGTACACAGGGTCAAGATTACCTTTTTTTTTTAACCTTACATACTGATAAGGCCATAAAGAAAGTGGTCGCACACAAAAAACACACACATACCTTTCAGTAAATAACCATCCAACCCAACTACTAATACATTTCAGTACATTTAACATTCATACGTCCGTGAATCATTAATATATTCTCAGAGTACAACCTATAAGATGCAACATTTCTCAATTTATTTATTTCTATAAGATGCTCTACATGTTTCAGACAGTTTTTCCATCCATCATCAGGAGCTCGAAACTGCACATAGAGCATCAGGCATTTGTCAGAATGTTACTGCTACCTGCTGCTAGCCGTCCAGGCTAGCAGCAGGTAGCAGCAACGGTCTGATAAACGCCTGATGCTGTATATGCAGTTTTGAGCTCCTGATGATGGATGGAAAAACTGTCTGAAACATGTAGAGCATCTTATAGAAATAAATAAATTGAGAAATGTTGCATTTTGTTGGTTGTACTCTGAGAACATTTCAGTACCGTGGTTCTACACAAGCCTATATCACCTAAATTGGCGGTTTCCACTTACTACATCCATTTTGAGGTAAATTTGTTCATGCAATAACAACTTGTGACATATCTTCATTTTTAAGGGACATATGAGTATCCACTGATCCAATGACTAAACTTCATCTTCAAAATTAATTTTCTGCAAAACCATCAACTTCTATTCCCTGAAACATGACTCTTTTTTTTTTTGACATGGGCTAGTGTTGCACAAAGGTACGCATTTCTTTGTACATTCAGCCCATCATAAACCGATCACTTAGACTGCCCCTAGGTGCTCCACACTTCTTACATTAACCATCGAGTTTTTTTTACAATAAAATTATGCTGACTTCAAAACTAAAACAGAAACATACATAATGTTAAAATTACGTTACTTTTATTATCTGGTAAGGAACACATGATAAATACAGTGTATACTTACATTTTAGTATTTACGTATAATATTTCTTATCACTTTCTGCACACTTTACTGATAACAACTGTTCTTGCTGGCATAACGCAGTCAAGAATATTACATAACATTCTTGGTATACGCCCACTTTGTAATTTTTAAACAACCCATTCAACATAAAGCCACTAGTAAATCAAA
>Ga0136643_10010080_pt1 | contig 13936 bp, 6 predicted proteins | sample TergutLab28metaG_FD_96883 | JGI IMG/M metagenome (GOLD analysis project Ga0136643, IMG submission 96883) | Labiotermes labralis P1 segment gut microbial communities from Petit-Saut dam, French Guiana - Lab288 P1 (version 3) (version 3) | ecosystem: Host-associated > Arthropoda: Insects >...
GTGATACAACCTGATGATGGCCCAGGAATAGGGCCGAAACATGTAGTTGTAAACCTTCCAATAATTAGCCAATAAAATAGTTGTGTTTGACGGTAAGTGCCACGCACATATATTGCCATGCTATGTATAGAGTTTCATAACCTATATTTTTAGGTATATGTGTGCGTTTTTGAACACAAAATTGATCCAAAATGCAAGGAATAAACAACTTTAAAATTTTTGTCACTTGGTAAGCCTTACAGTCTAAATTCAAAGAATAAGCGTCTGTAGCTCTACACCAAGGACTCTTAATGGACGTGTTTTGCTGTTGTCGGAAGATAGACTTCCCGCAAACTATTTTGCATACAATGTGATTATATAAACTCGATAGTTTCGGTAGTCAGACAACACTTGGATATTGTATGGAAGAGGCGGCGAGACTAACACATCTGTATCATATATGTGTATTAGCCCTACGCAACAACACACCGGAAATCATGCACCTTGGAAATTTCTTAAGATATAGCAAGTGAGAAATAAGCTTTTAATTGGATTTCCTATATGCAATATGCATTGTTGTTCTATTAGATGAAACTATCACAGGCTTTTGTATACACCACACGCAAAATTATTTGACCTTGCCTAATTGAGTATAGTGTACATGAAGGTATGCGGTGGCACAGCTGGTTGAAGCACTGAGTCACAAACCAGAAGTTCGCGGGTTCTATTCCCGACGGTGTCTTCAGAAACTTTCATTGACACAAATCCTTCCGCCCGCTCTATGGCCCTGGTGTCAACTCAGCCTCTAACTCGAATACTTCTTGGGATGTAAAGACGGCCGGTGCGTAGGGCTGACAACCTTACCACATTCATGGGCCTACTGTTATGAAATCTGGTAGTATAGACCTCCTCTAAACCTTAGGGCCTGTCCAGGCCTGTACTGGGATTGCCTTTACCTGTAGTGTAAATGACGGGACTCCTAAGACAGCGATGCGTTATTTGCGGTAAATAAAGCCCCTGGGGGTCATGAACCTTCATCCCATCCTTAATTACGGAAGTCTGTGTATTTAATCAAGCTGTCATCCGTATTGAAACCTGACTTCGCAGCTGGCAGATTACAGATTCACTCTTTAACATCTTTGGAGGATGGTGTTTATTCAAGTCCATGACATTTCTCTTATGGGCTTATAATTTTTCTTTTCCTTTGAAGTATGTAATGAGACACTTAATATTTCTTTCTTTCTCTGGCCACATGTCAGTGGCAGAATGTATGGTGAACTCATCGAATGTAGCTGGGAAAATATATTTCGTGGTTTACAACCAAAGTCAGTAACATAAAGAATATATTACTTTATTTGCGGAGAATACCTGGTATATTAAAACACCTAGCATATATATGCCCAGGTAAAAAAAAGCAATTCCATTACAGGCATGGACAGGCCCTGAGGGTTCCAGGAGGTTGAGGCTCCCACATTTCAAGACAATCGGCACAAGAACGTGGTAAGGTTGTCAGCCTTACGCACCGGCCGCCTTTACCCCCAGGAAATATTGCTGGTACTCATTTCTGTTAGAGACTGATTCAACCCCAGGACCATAGGACGGCTGGAAGGATTGTGTCAATGAAAAATTCCATTGACATCATTGGGAATCGAACCCGCGACCTTCCGACTTGTAGCTCAGTGCCTCAACCAACTGCTCCACCGGGTGCCTCATATATGTCCAGGTACACAACCAAATTAGACAGACAGATATTTTAGTTAGAAAAAGTATAATTTACTGTTGTCTCTATTTGACATTTTGGGCAGTTGTTAAGCGGAAGAATTGGACGAAGAATTTCCCAATATTTATAATGAAAAGAGAAAATATAAAATGAAATATTTGTTATGCTTTAATGTTTTTCACGCTTAAGTGGACCGTCTTAAAATTCATTGGAGAAATCCTTTGTATCTGTGATAAAATTCTGCTTCATATTCTCTGAGAATATCATTAAATCTAAGGTTCGTGGCTGCTTTCTGCTCTCTTTCATTACACGTTTCTCTCTGATAGTATATTGAAATACATTACGGTGTCAGGTACAGGCATAAGGGAAGTGAGATACTAAGATAAACATAAACAAGAAAGATAGTTACGAAAATTGTCAATTTTAAGATTTTTGTCTTTCTCACAATTTCCTTATAATAGTTATGTTATATCAGGATTCTGTGTTAATACTTGTTGAATATCGGACAATAACAGCGAAGGTTGTGTTAAAAACACAGTCTTTCGCACTGCATGCAAGTTTTCCAGGATAATTCGGCTTGTTTTAAGAGCAATCATCAGACCTTTTTTTAATCAAACAACAGACCCGAAACCAGTAACTTTTACAACTAACGTATGTGTTGTGTAAGAATGTGTCTTTAGTACAGCATTTGAGTACGCTGCGGGGGTAAAGAGCGGCCGGAGCGTGACGCTGACCCCTCACCCCCTTCTAGTGCCGTGGCCGAGAAAGAGTAGAGCTATATCTCTACTCCCACTATGGGCCGTACGGCCTGTACAGAGCCTCAGTGCCTGTACTGTAGAGCTATACCTCTACTCCCCCTATGGGCCGTACGGCCTGTACAGAGCCTCAGTGCCTGTACAGTACAGCTATACCTCTACTCCCACTATGGACCGTACGGCCTGTACAGAGCCTCAGTGCCTGTACAGTAGAGCTATACCTCTACTCCCCCTATGGGCCGTACTGCCTGTGCAGAGCCTCAGTGCCTGTACAGTAGAGCTATACCTCTACTCCCCCTATGGGCCGTACTGCCTGTACAGAGCCTCAGTGCCTGTACAGTAGAGCTATACCTCTACTCCCACTAGGGGCGTACGGCCTGTACAGAGCCTCAGTGCCTGTACAGGGGTGAAATTTACCTTTTTTTTATTACGATGAATGACCTTAAGATAGACCCCCCCCCCCCAGTTGAAACGTGATGACACACGATGACGCATGGGAGGGGAAGTGAAGGGGAAACTGGCGAATGGAGTGGGTAACCAGTACCCTTCACACTACCTTGGATCATGGTGTATCCAGCATTACTACCGCTGATGCGCACACCTCTGCTGCCAGTAGTCGACTGAACTGACGCCCCCGCTGATTTAAATGGACTCCTCCGTTTCGCCGAAAGACAAAATCTGGTTTCTGCGGGTGTGCCATCACATTTCAAACACAGTCTGCTACCAGTAAAATCGCCCAACCCCTTCCTCATAAGCACAAACACCTTCTCGTTGCTGTGTCCAGCTAACTCATGTGAATGTGTCCCAGAACCACAGGAAATGATTCAGATTCACTTACCACATTATACGAGAGGCCATTTTGTCATTATCCACACCCTGTATTTCATTCATATAAGCATTTTTTCAAACTACCTTTTAATGGACAATCCTATAAGCTGAGTTACACTTATTTATTAGCTACTCCAACGCGTTTCGACGCAAAGGCGTAATCCTCAAGCAGTCCACCATATATCTTTTGGATCATCCGACGCGCCAGTGACGCAGGTAGAATGCAACTTCGCATCAAACCACAGTTTCCTGATATTTGTAACTGTGCTATGGTTAGGGACAATATATATATATATATATACCGCTCTTTTACACTTTCCACGAATGTAATTATATATTAACAACTGTAAATTAAGTTCGCCCAAAACGTCCTGCAGTAAATGATTGCAACCTTTTCTGACAGATCTAAATATTCTCTGTGCGATTACTTCGTTAGTTTAACTTCTTATGAGACTTCATTGGTGTTGTTGTCATATTAAGCCAGATCATAAATATTAAGCTACCTTAGTTTTAAGCTGCATTACAGGAAACGCCCCATGAGTCTTATTAAGCCAGTCTCCTCTACTGCTATTCAGCATAGTTCCGACCTCATATACCACGAACGGGGATATTCAGTCAGATATTGTATGCATATATAAATAGAAGTAGTTCGCATACGTGATCCAGCTAACAGGAGACGGTGGCTTTCGGCAAAGCTTAATGCATATGCAAACAAATTAAAAGACACTCCCTGTGCGTGCACGTTGTAATGTATGCGCGGCCACCCAGGGGGCACAAGAGGGGAAGCCTCTTAATACGGCCGAACAAGTGACTTGATGTGTTGTGGATAAGAGCAAGTTTTCCACAACACTGAATATGTTGGGTGTGTACAACGACATTGGTAATGTTACGCGGTGTTGTAACTGCCTTGACAACAATGTAAAACCTGATATTCATCTCCGTCACTCAAAAGAACTTGATTAAACCCCATCCTAAGGAGTTAATTACAGCTGGAATAAGTATAAATTACTTTGTTTCGATGCACTGAAAGAAAAGAGACATTATTTTACCAAACGTCAGAATTAAACAAGAAAACTGTTTGTTTTAAGAGACAGAAAGCAGCGGGAAACTGAAGAAATAGCGCACTGAGAAAGTCGAAATTTGTTATATGATTGAACTAAGTAATGTGGATAATACTGCACTGATCATAAGTTGATGAGAAATATACATAACGCATTGTTCGGAAAATATATTCGCCACAGCACATTTCGAAAGGCTAGGCTTACATAATAGTCAAAATCAACGTTGAGTAAATCGGGTGAACTCTGTAGACTGGTTTAATTTGTGTCAGTATATGGACATGTGGCGGGCTCTTTTAAACGCGTTACTGAAACACAGTGTTTTGTGATATACGGGTTTTTTGTTGTTGTTGGTGTGACTGTTAGCTCCCATAAAAATGCTTAATAAGCAAATAACTGCGTAATTTTCCTTTTACTGCCACGAATGGTCAAAAGCCTTTTTTGGGGGAATTTTAGAATTTGGAATAACATTAGTTCGATGAATGTAATATTGTAAATTTAGTGCAATGCATCCCGTTTAGTCACTCATAATAAAAGTTTCTTAATTAAAATTCACCATAATTTTTTTTGGCGCTGCGGCCCAACACGGGCCATGGCCTCCCCATTCTTGAGGTTTCTTGATCACACACAACGACGCATCACAGTCAGTAGGACTCCTCTGGACGAGTGATCAGCTCGTCACAGAGACCTCTACCTGCCAACACAAAACATTCACGGCAGACAAACATCCAAAGCCTCTGTGGGATTCGAACCCACAGTCTCAGCAGGCGAGCGGCCGCAGACCTACGCCTTAGACCGCGCGGCCACTGGGACCGGCACAAATTTATTAATACATTATATTAATTTTTGACACTATAGAAAGCAGCATATTTGGAACAAAGACTTAATATTCAGGACTTATGGTAATATAAAAGGCAATAATTGCCAAACATTACATTAATTGGCGCGAACAGACAGACTGTGATAGCTTTTAGTCGTGAATGAGAACCCGACTGAACAGCGCCAGATAATATTCTATGAATCAGTTGAAATTTCTAAAATTAATGTGAATATTATTTCGTCCCATAAGGTGAAATAATAATTCAATATAGTCTCTATACAGGGTGAGTCTCTCGCTAGAGGCCCCAAACTATTGTCTATAAAAAATTATGTTATTGAGATAATGACTTGAAAATTTTTATACACATACCGGGAACGATGCGAAACAGGACCTGCTCAAAATCGAACTGAAACTGGTCTCCTTTTACATCCAAGCACATTTTAATACGTTTCTCCAAATTCTGGAATACTTTTCCCAAAGTGTCGACGTTGACGGCTTGAATCTCTTGGTGTATAGCGTCTTTGAGTTGTTCGATTGTGCGGTGTGTATTTTTGTGCACTTTGCCCTTCAGTAAGCCCCAAAGAAAGAAGCCGGCAGGCGTTAGATCGACTTCCCCTTGTTTCTAACTTTTTAACCAATTTCTGGATGCAACACTTCGATGGTGCACGTCTTTCACCAAATTCCATTCGAAATGCCGTCTGGCATGCTTTAAATGAACCCGTTTGCCAGTATTTACGAACGAGAAACCCGCGCTGTTCGACTGTATACATAGACAATAGTTTGGGGGCTCTAGCGAGAGACTCACCCTGTAGTAATAGGTCAGAATGTATTTACTACAATACTCGTCGCCAGTTCCACATGTATAACTATAGGTTGACTTTATTCTTACACAAGTATTGTTACGAAGTTATGGTTTTTAGTATTCAAAATCGGGACTGTTATACAGTCGGTATCTTGTACGATTTACATCCTAATATATTGACATCAATTAATGTATTTTTTAAAACTAGTTAAATTTTTTGTAGTGTGAAAAATCATCACTATTTTAAAAGGAAGTCATGGTGATGATTAATTAAGTGATTTTGATGCATGCAACATTATTAAAAGGCGAGTGGGGTAAGGCTCCATGCCTTCAAATTCATGCCGTTGTGTCTGGAACAATAAGTAACATGACAGCTGCCTGCAATGTAAGTAATCTGCACTCCTAGGGTAAGCTTATTATTTGTCATTTGTTTTGATGGCTGTAGCAGACAAAATGTCATTTGCTGCACTGAAAACAGCAGGATAAATTATCTCACTTCTTTTCCTTTTTAATAATATCTTGCTACTGAACCTATTATTAGTATAGAAGTAATGTGATATGTGTTTTCTGCAATATGTCTGTTTATAATAGGGCGATGTGTGAATTAGGCCTACTGGGCACACCGCAGTTATTCAGCGTAACAATACAGTTTTATATAATCAATTAAATAAACCTCACCTATTTCAGCCTGTACCTAGGCCACCCTCATGCAAGGCATTACAAGAACATTTGCAGGAAGATACAACAAAATATCTAAAACGACCGTTTATAATTTGTCTAATAGTAAACACGGCTGGATATTTTCCACAAAGATAGACCTGTTGGGTTTTTCTCCTTATTTTGCGCCTTTAGAGGTAGGCAAAAGCTAATTTGTAGTGCTGTAGGCTTTGGTGCCAAGAATGAGATGGGCTGGGCATGTGGCGCGTGTGGGTGAGGAGAGGGGGTTGTATAGGATCTTGCTGGAGAAACCGGAGGGAAGGAGACCACTGGGGAGACGTAGACATAGATGGGTGGATAATATTAGGATGGATCTCCAGGAGGTGGGATGTGGCTATATGGACTGGATTGGGCTGGCCCAGGATAGAGGCAGGTGGCGGACGCTTGTGAGTGCGGTAATGAACCTTCGGGTTCCGTGAAATGCGGGGAATTTGTTGACTAGCTGCAAACCTGTTAGCTTCTCAAGAAGGACTCTGCACCATGGAGTAAGTAAGTAAGTAAGTAAGTAAGTAAGTAGGCTTAGGTGCCAGTTGTGGAACCAAATGTGTGAATAATAAGTCGGATTATTTAACCCTTTATACGGCGAGTTAAATCCCATCTGCCATTTGCTGGCATTATTAGGAGCTCACCATATTTTCCACGTTAGCAGGGTAAGGATTAAATACTTAAATTCTTGTAACTTAGTATCAGCAGCAATTATTATTTACCAGGCAAAGTTAGAAGCCCATAATTTACGGTTACACTCTGGCGAAAAGTAAAAAAAAAAAATGAACCATATAAGACTCTTTGTTTATTGTTGAGCAAAGTTTTATTGCACAATATTTTCGTGAAATATATTTTCTATAGGAGTACAACGAGGCTGAGATGTAAGGAAAAAATAATTTTGTAGATATTAAAAAATTTGAATGGAAGCATCACGATATGCTTGTATCGTAATATAACACTAAATAGTGTACGTCAGCACAATCACTTTATTACTCGAGGTAATTATAAGGCTACATGTTTCGACCATAGATTATTCATCCTGAGGCCTATTTTGTCAATTGTGTCACAAGATGCTATGCACACTTTGGGATCCCATGGATGTAAACACGATTGGATCCCAAAGTGTGCATAGCATCTTGTGACACATTTGACAAAATAGGCCTCAGGATGAATAATTTATATTCGAAACATGTAGCCTTACAATTACCTTGAGTAATAAAGTGATTGTGCTGACGTACACTATTTAATATTACATTAAAAATTTTGTTGAAATGTATGTATTACAAGTACTATTTCATCCGTTGCGTCTGTGCACTGGAACTATTTAAATTTGCTACAGGTTTCTAAAATTTTACTATTCACGCGTTTAATTATCGAATTTTTTATAACACAAGTATTATTTCAAATAATAAAGAAAGTTGAAGCTTTGGACCAGGTGAATATCATCTTCTTGCCATCACTTCTGTTAGATCGAATGCTGCTTCGGAATAACTTTGACTCAAACTACATCATGTTTCATGTATAGCTAAGGAATATGGATTTTTTTTTCAGAATATCTTAAGGGGGCTGCGCAAAAAAAAAAGACATAAAGAACGCAGGCATGGTGGAGGCTAAATTTATTTTTACTTTTTAACGTACTTCTAATAATATTGTGGACCGCGGTGGCTCAGTGGTTAAAGTGCTGTGCTACAAATCGGAAGGTCGCTGCTGCGATTCCAGCTGGTGCCATTGGAATTTTTCATTGACATAAAATCCTTCCGATCGAACAATGGCCCTGGGGTCGACTCAGCCTCTGACATAAATTTGTACCAGGAGTATTTCCTGGGGGGTAAAAGCGGTCGGTGCGTATGATTGACAACCTTACCACCATCCTGTGCCGTTGTCATGTAATCTGGGAGCTTTAACTTCTTGGAACCATCTGGGCCACTCCAGGCCTGCAACGGGATTGCTTTACATTTTACTTGTAATAATAATGGTGATTGTGGTATTCTATAGACGAGATTAATTTTGCATTGCAAAGTTAACGTTCGAGTCCTGATTGCCATTCACTGTGACACCGGAATCAGAGACTTTGGCCAGTCGAACACAGTTCGAACACTTTTTTTTTTTGAGGTAGCATATGTCTTGAATACTGTAACAGACTTCCGGTGTAATCAAATCATCTGATGTTTCTACCCAGAAGCTTCCCTACAAACTTAGGTTTCTATTATCGTTGTCCATCTAACTATATATTTGCCAATACCACTGGTGTCACTATCACATTTCAGAACACGTTTTCTGTCCAAACCACATTTTCTTACTCAGATACCGGAAAATGTATCTCTTGCTTTTAAAGGACCGGCTGTCGAGTGGCATGTTTATAATGCTCGCCGTATATATTACGCTGAACCGGCTGGATTTAGCCCACACGTGACGCCTACGTTGCACTTCTACTGAGATCCGTCTTAATACTGTTCTGCATCTACAATGTGGTCCCTTCCCTCGAAGATCTCCAACTGGATGACCCTAAGGAAAGAAAAGGATACTGGAAATTTAAAGAAGAAACGCTAGATCGTACGAACAAGCTGTGGAAGAATGGATGGACTTGTTTGTAAGACAAACAGCAGAATAAAAAAAAAAACGAATGAAGAACGTGCCTAACGGTTAAATTATGAATGTCCACCTTTCTAATGTGTCTTCCCTTACTTGTACTAACTAAATCGTTCTCAGGTACGTATATTCTATACAAGTTTAAACACTTATACATCTCCATATGCTTGTATCCTTCTAGTAGAATGGAGAATCAACTTTCACACCCGCGTAAAAATAGTAAGAACCCGTGAAGATTAAAGTGTTCTTGGATGACGCCGTATTGATTTGTAAGTTGTTACCAGCGTTTCGGAATAATATTCTATCTCCATGTTCCTGTTCTAAGCATTCGAGGACGCAGTACAAAGACATGTTTTATATTGGACTTAGAGCCTGAAGAAGGAAGTAAGAAAATCTTCTGAAACTATGGTAACTATTTGCCTATTGACATGGTTTCCTATACAGAGAGACTAAACTAAAAGTTCGGAAGGCACCTCCTCAGTTGGGTCCGTTAGATGGAGCTATCTTCAGTGTCCATGTCCCACTGTTCTACCTGATGACGGAAAGGGATCCACTTTGCGAAATTTGTCTGCGGTGTTTCTTATTTTAAACAAAAGACAAAAACCAAAATCCAAAAGTCGAGCTTTTCGAAATATGACGTGACATTGTCATAGCGCCGTCATTGATCTATGGTCGTCGAAATCGCGAGTTCAAATTTCTGATCTCGTTTAAACGCATGTAAGTATACTGTATAAACACCGTATGCTTAAATGCTACAATTCACACTTCTGAACGTAATCAGGAGTTCCAATACCGTTTCTTTTTTTGGCCGGTAATAAGGTGTCAGTTCTTATGTTCGACTCAGCGACCTGATGTGGGAATTAATATGCATGCTGTTTTGTAAACTATACTCAAACGTGCATGATGATAGAACAGTTAGGCGTACTTGTTTCCTGATAACAACATTACATTTTAACCCCCCTGTAATCGAGACAGTTCTCTGTTCTAAGTCATTTACGACATAGAAGTTCGTTTAAATCTTATAATATTATTAAAATGCAATAAAACAAGCAAGACAGTGCTCATCTTTCATACAGCTTCTCTGCCGTTCTACTTTTCCCCTTTTGTGAATATTGTTGCAGGTTTCCTCGTTGCTTCCTATAAAGTTATATTCTCAACTTCGCCTCTTATGAAGCTTGAAGCTAGTTTTCTTTAATTACCTTATAGTACGCTTGATGTAAGTAATTAGAAAGTTGCAGACATGATATAATTTACGGTGAGAGTAGGAAGTTACTGAGTTTGAAATTCAGAACAAAATATTTCCTATAGAAATTGTAGGCCCAGGACGAGCCAAGTCTTCATAGCCTTCGACACATTTTGAACCGTGGATATGTGCAAAATGTGTATAAACTCAGGATTATACGGCGTGTTTGTTGAAAATGGATAGGACCTGAGCCTAATACATTTTCAAGAAAGATACAAGTACATGGATGAAAATTAAATTTCTCCTTGGTCTTATCACGAATAAATACATATACCGTGACATGATGTACTACACTTTCTGCGCTCCTTCACTCATCACCTCTATCCATGTTAAACCTTAAAGGACGGAACAGTATTTGTCTGATTTAAAGACCCAGTTCGTACCGCGCAGTAAACACTCTCTGCCTCGGTTATAAAAACCGATAAGTTAATGCTATAAAGAGAAATAATCGCTGATTGTTCTGAGATCCACGCAAAACACACAAATGCATTGTGGGCAGAACACAGAATTTCTAAATGTGTAAGCTGGATTTCCTTAACCTTTTAAGGTTAAGGAAATCCCTTTTTGCTAGGGGGTTGTGTGTGACTCTCAGACGACATTAATCGTTTGATGTTTGTTGTTTGTGTGACCGTGCATCATTGATATAATAATATAAACAGCCGACTAGGTACAACAATGACAATTTTATTAACAATTTCAATCAGCTAACATGTTTCGGACAATAATTTCGCCCATCCTCATCCAGGATGAGGTGGAAGATTTCCACGTCATCCTGGTCACCAGCAGGCAGCATCGTCGATGCATTATACCACAAGCTGTAAACGCAGTGTAGTGCTCCTGAGGATGTGCGAAATTATCGCCCGAAACATGTTGAGCTGATTGAAATTATTAAGAAAGTTATTATTGTTGCATCTAGTTGGCTGTTTATATTATTAGTCCTTAATCGTATGTAGAACGGGAAGATATTTTTTTCTTCCCGAGATCATTGTCCTGAATCCCAACCCCGTAATTAATCGATTTACTTAAGAAATAATTACTTGCTACTTTTTTTAAATATCTGCAAGGCTGAGCCGTATTTGCTCATTCATTACAGTTCCAGACCACTGTCTTAACTGTCATGCTCAGTCATCTTTCCTACCGCTTCTCTATCACTCAAAACGTAGACTGTAGAACCAAGTGTAAGTAGAATGAATCGCTTAAGGGATATAACCGAACATAAATATCCTGCTGAACCACCCACGTGTGCAGGGGTTCCTGTCCTTCAAGCCTCGCGTTCTACCCATGTCCCTCCGTACGTGACAATTTCAAAGCTGTGCGAAGACTCTTATATGGAAATTCTGTTCGGCATCGTGTTTACAGAATTTATGGTTTTATGTCGAAGAAGCAATTAGCGACTTTCGGTTATGTTGTGGGCGTTTTTATCTCTGGGAAATTTCACTTTATTTTCTGAAAATTTTAAATTGGTCCGACCAATCATTAGAGGGAAAGTGCTGGAGGTTTCGCCCTCAAGAGTGAGGGTGAAAGCTTAGTGGGGACTATTAGAAGGAATTTGGTGTTTTGTGGAAACGGAAATAAGCAGTGTAAAGACTGAGGTGTGTGATTTAAAAAAAATGATTTCAATACATCAGCTAAATTGCAAAGGTAAAGGGCACCCTTGTACAGGCACTGAGGCTCTGTACAGGCCGTATGGCCCATAGGGGGAGTATATATTTACAAGCTACGTTGCGTGGTCTGTACGGAAATATCTTGTTTCATAATGTTGTTCCATTTGTACGAACTGTGCGCTGTGTTACAAATCGGAAGGTCGCTGGTTCGATTCCAGATAGTGTCATTGGAATTTTTCATTGACATAATCCTTCCGATCGCACTATGGCCCTGGAGTTGTCTCAGTCTCTAACATAAATAAATACCAGGACTATTTCCTGGGTGTAGAAAGCTGTCTGTGCGTAAGGCTGACAACCTTACCACCATCCGGGAACCTTAACTTCCTAGAACCCTCTGGGCACCTCGGGCCTGTAAAGGGAGTGATTTACCTGTACGTACTGTATCATTGAAATTATTCAGCCATGTTCATCAGCGACATTTTAAAGAGTATGCCGGATACTTGAAGTACGAAAAGTCATTGTCGTGTGTACTAAAATCGTGGAGTGCATGTTCCCGCGATTCAAAGACCTTACCAACGCAAACCAGTGACGAAGTCGCTAATGCAGTTCGCTCCACCAAACTGCCTTGCAGTGAGCGTACTAAGCATAGGAGCTTTATTTACATAAAGGCATGAATACTTAATCAACTAGTACACGTAATCAATTTATCGACATTTATTGGTTCTAATTTTGCTCTGTGTGATGTTGTAAGCTTTATCTACAACTGGCAGCTCTGGTGTAGACCAGGCGTTATTCCACATTTCTACATAAAGTACCTCTGTAATAAAATCCAATATTGGATTTTAGCAAATACTTTTTTAACCATTAAGCTTTCGATCCCTAATTATAAACCGTTTCTAAATCGTTTGATCAGACCGCGAATTTCGTGAACGAAAGGGGGAATTTTAAACAGCCAATAGTGTTCCGCAGCTAAACCACCATATATGAGTGTGTGTGTGTGTATGTGTGTGTGTGTGTGTATGACGTGACCATAGCTTTCAGACACACTCAGTAGTCAGTTATGAGTGTTTATAGTGTAGTGGATTATTACAATTAGTATTCATTTGGAGTCATAAAAATTCCTTTTCAATTTGTTTCGACACTTTGAGAATTTTGAAATTGGAATACGGAATTAAATGAGCTGAAAATTATTTCTTAATACTGTGTTTTATCTTGTGATTCAATCAGTAAGTGAAATTAAGTACGGTCTCACTGGTAGAACGTATGTGATACCAGAATACACTTATGCGATAAATATGTTTGCAATGAATATTTTCTGCAGTAAAGTTTGTTTGTGTGAATCAGAAATGTAACAGCGATAAACGTTGATAAACAGCAATTTATATAATAGTAACAGAGCAGTCATATAAATTGTACAGTCTGTCTACGCGCCAGTCTATATCTATCTATCTGTCTGTCTGTCTATCTGTCCGTCTGTCTTTCTGTCCGTGCGTCCGTCCGTCCGTCTGTCAGTCTGTATGTCTGTCCGTCCGTCCGTCTATCTGTCCGTCTGTCTTTCTGTCCGTCCGTCCGTCCGTCTGCCAGTCTGTCTGTCTGTTCATCTGTCCGTCCGTCTATATATCTATTCATCCACCCATCCAACCAACCACCCACCCACCCATCCACCTACCTACCTACCTACCTACCTATCTATCTCTTTGTCTGTCCTTTGTTTTCTCCTCTCTAGTCACACACACACACACAGACACACACACACACACACACACACACACACAGAAATTATTTATGTTTTTTTTCCGAAACCGCGCTTCGTAAAAGAGGCTTTACAAAGGCAGA
>Ga0136643_10010081_pt1 | contig 13935 bp, 3 predicted proteins | sample TergutLab28metaG_FD_96883 | JGI IMG/M metagenome (GOLD analysis project Ga0136643, IMG submission 96883) | Labiotermes labralis P1 segment gut microbial communities from Petit-Saut dam, French Guiana - Lab288 P1 (version 3) (version 3) | ecosystem: Host-associated > Arthropoda: Insects >...
CATCTAGTCCAATTTGTTGTCTTATAGTTACATTTCTAATTCTTTCTTTTCTTGATATTCTAGTGGATCTCCTCAGGGCATCCATCTCTGTAGCTTTGACCTATCTTTTATCATTTTCTGTGAGTCTCCATGTTTCGGAACCACACAATAAGCTGCTTTTAATCAATGCACTATAAATGTTCAATTTTCTCTCCCTTCTTATGTCTTCACTCCACAGTATCCCGTTTAAACATGCTATACATTTCCTTGCTTGTATTACTCTCGATCTTATTTCTTCATCATCTGTTCCGCTAGTGTCAAAAATAACCCCTAAATATTTATGTTCTTATCAAAATTCAATCTCGCTGCCTTTACCCAATTTCAAATTGCTGTCCGTTCCCCAATACATAAGTATTTTTGTTTTATTCAAATTCATGTCCAGGCCCCATTTCTCATAAGTTTCTTTTAATTTACGCGTCATATATTCCAAATCTTCTTTGTCACCCACTAAAACTACTTGGTCATCTGCAAAATGGAGTGTATACAGTGTTGTGTTTTTCTAGAAGAATCGTTGTAATGAAATATTAATATACACAATAGTACAGGAGTGACTTTATTGCTAATATACATTGATTATAATGTATGGCCTGTGACTTTATCTGTAGACTTCATAAAGAACTCTTGCAAGATTCTTTTCAATGAACAATAATTTCAAGGCACAGATTTGTGGTGGACCTGCAGTTAGCTACACAGTGCAAGGTTTACTGAACTTCATTTATTAACCAACAATTGCACTCACATAAATTCCACATAAAAACACTTAAAATCACTTAAAATCACTCCGACATGTTTTGATATTTTTTAGATCATCATCAGGGAGCTGTGTTTCTCCTTGTTAAAGTTATATTATAACATTCACAATTTAATTCGTTTCTGTAAACATGGTGTTGTGGCGGCATGTCATGTTGTGTGGGAATACGCTCTTGAGAGTGCAGCTGGCTAGGTGTGTGTCGTATGCTACGTAATTAGGTACTGGTTTATAGTTCAAGGTTTGTTTATCCATCACAGATTGGAAAGTAGTGTGTGCTGACTGGGTTTGCTGATACGCAGGGTGTGTCTGAAATGCTTGGACAAACTTAAAGAGTGAGTTCTTTACACAAAACACAGAAAATGGTTCCTATAAACACATATCTGGAAAAAGTGTGTTTTTTTTAGCATAGTTGAAAGATATTTTTCTTACTACTGACTTTTGAAATATGTGTTCGCAGTTCAGCGACTGTTTGGTTCTTATTGTTTATTATGGCACAGTTAACAACATGTGCTCAGAATATCCTGCACCTTAATCCATGCATGCATACATGTTTAACTGTGCACTCTCACACCATGTAAAGTTTCCAGGACTGTTGGTTGTGGTGTGATGGGCATCAGAAATGTGTTGGTTCAGTGTCTTTTCATTTTAAAATGGAGCTGAGTGTACTAGGGTTTTTAATTATCCCCACAGATAAAAATCTAAAAGATTGAGCTTTAGGTTCCTGTGACCATGCATCATGAGCAAAGAGTGTAGAGAGAGAAAACCAACAAGATGCAAAAATCAGATGTTTATTATCAACTTCTGTCTCATCATGTTTCGGGCATCGTTATGCCCATCTTCAGGAGAACAAAGACCGTTTGTTACTGCATGTGGTGTGCTGTGCTGGTTCTGCTGGATGTGGTTGGTAGCGGTTGTGGGGTGCTGCGTTGTAGGGTGCGAGCACTGTGAAGGTTACTGTTCGAACAGTAACCTTCACAGTGCTCGCACCCACAAGGCAGCACCCCACAACTGCTACCAACCACATCCAGCAGAACCAGCGCAGCACACCACATGCAGTAACACACATCTTGTTCTCCTGAAGATGGGCATAATGATGCCCGAAACATGTTGAGAAATTGTTAAAAATAAACATCTAACTGTTGCATCTTGTTGGTTTTCTCTCTCACTTCACAGTCCAACCAATGTCACGGTTCTGGTACACAGACCAACTGGCTCAAGTGGTAACATTTCTGACTTGTTCTCAGGAGATGCTCAGTTCAAACCCCAGTCAGGACACTAACTATCCTGAAAAAGGTCTTCCCTTGTCTTCCCTTAGTTCCAGGTGAAGACAAGAAAGGTACAAACATGGCAAAGACAACTTCATTTCACATCATTGCCATTCCATGTTTGACTAACCATCCTACCATTTGATGCTACAGTCTGAGGTACCATACTGACAGTATCATTAATTAACTAGTTAATTAAACAAATCAGTATTGAAGCTGTCAGCAAATCTGTATGACATATACCATTGCTGTGTGTACAGTAAAAACTCCTGATGATGGACAGAGGAACTGTATGAAACATGTAGAGTTTTATTCCAAAAATAAATTTGAGAAATTTGTGCATCTAATTGGTTTTGTTATAAGAATTATCATGATGCACGGTCACCTGAACATCAAATAAATGTTTAGGTGCAAGATTCATTAGGCTAGTTCCCATTCAATCATGTTGAAACCCTGGCATTTCTGCCTTATAGTCTAATAGCCTCTTTCAATTTTGGAGTGTGATTTAAATCTGTGTTCAGAGCTGAAAGGAAGGTGTCTAGTGTGAATATCAAATATATATATATATATATATATATACATTTGATAAAATGAATGCATCATTTCTGTCTTGGCTGGATTTGTATTTGCAATGAATGCACAGGGACACCCAGAAGGCAGACAAAATCACACCGAATGCATTACTCTAGTCGAGTACTCCAATCCACTCTTGCGTATCTTCTCTTTGTATAAGGCAGTTATACTATACACACCATCAGTCTCACTAGGAACACTCACGCATTGTATGCCCGATATGTACACCGAAGTTCTCCCGTGAAAGCATCCCAGAGATGGATAGGCGAGTCTTTACTAGTGCTCACCAGGCTGGAATGCAAGAAACATATGAAATTATGTTCACTTCTGGGATGTGAAATGACAGTTCTGGTGAGAGATATGAGGCTCTCACAGAAGCATTGGTGAAGATTCAATCTTCTGGAGTGAGATGCTGTGTCACTGGGCAAGTAGTTCATGATGTTGCAAAGACTGTATTGTCCTCACCCTCAGAGTCAAGCAGTCCATAAACAATTTTAATTTCCCAACTTTACAGTATCTTATCATCATCATCATTAATTCATTCTACTTCTTTACCTTCACTCCCAACCTCCCAGCTGTCTCCACAGACATTGCCTCTACCATCCCCAGTGATTTGCCACCATCTGTGGCCAGTCACTAACCTCATCAGCAATACCTACAGCACACAGGCTGTTTGTTTACATTGCTACTCATCTTGGCATGCTTGACCCAGAAAAAGAACGCACTGTGATCTCTTGAAGTGTGGGGAGCTCCTTGCCCATTGATAAGGCATCACATCAAAAGACGTTAATCTTCTGTGTACACGATATCAAAACCAGGAAGACCACAGTAATAAAGAACTGCCAGATTAAGACATGAATTAAACGATTATTTTCCATTAAAATAAACACAATCAAGAAAGAAAGAGAGAGCATGTGGGGGGGGGGGGACTGGAAAGAATTGTCACAATCACAAAAGTGTTAAAGAAAGGGTTAGTGTGTGGTACATCTACCATCAGGACAATATAATGTGTGGTACACTTACCAGCAGGACAGTGGGTTCCATGAAGACATAAGTGGGTACCAGCAATAATCATACACCAGTCCACCCTCTATCACACGCAGGGCAGGCTGTAGCTCAGGTAACATCCTGCCTTTCTGCCAGAATTCCTGGCAGTGCAGGTCTGGTGGCAGATCAAAAATCCGTAACATATTGTCATCACTGTTTGTTAGGATACATGTACCATCCGGTGACCTGCAATGTGAAATCAAGTCATCACAGTATACAGTACCAGGCTAGGGTAGCGTAGCAAGTCTAGTGATACACTAGAGGCTGGGTGGTCCAGGAATCAAATTTGGGGGGGGGGGATTTTCTGCACACATCCAGGCTGGCCCTGAAGCCCACACAGCCTCTTGCACAATGGGTACCAACTCCCCTTCCTGGGGGTCAAGCAGCCAGGGCATGGTGTTGACCACCCACCCCCATACCCCCATCTGTGCCAAGGTTAAAACACAGAGAATAGCTGTACCTGTACTGCCCCTCTGGGCCTTCATGGCCTGTTCTAGGGTGAACTTTTATCTTTAAATTTTACTCTCACCATTACTTTCACCTTTCCCTTTACTTTTACCACTAAACAGTACCAGCACAATTGGTCTGTTACATTTTAATTTATATGGTAATGGTGACAGTAACTTGGGTTACAATGAAAGACCATGAATAAGATATAAATGGGATTTTCAATCTGTGGCAAATAAGCCAAATACAACCCAACAGACTGTCCGCTGGGCCACAAGCGAACAACAGAACCAAACAGTCATGAATCTTACTTCTGTTAAGTTCAGCTTCATAAATATTTAGTTCAATCAGATGTCACAGAGAGCTGACAAAAGATGGACCTCGAGCTTGGAGGTTGGGCAAGAAGTTGACAACTCTTTATCATAAGAAACCAGCACATTATGTAATGCTACATTCATTCCTTGGACTTGGGACACATTTTTGGAATGACCTATGCATTGGATCTTTTGTCTTCTTATATGCTACCTAAAAATATGAAGATTAAAATACACACAAACTCTAATTTTGCCTGTTTTATATGGGAATGAAATTTATTCTCCACATTAAGGGAAAAAACAGAATGAGAGTGACTTGAAAACAGGGTGCTAAGGGGAATATTTGGATGAAAGAGGGAGGAAGTGATAGGATGCTGCAGAAAACTATAATGAGGAGCTTCATGATTTGTACTGTTGACCAGATATTATAAGGGTGAGTAAGGGAAGGGGAAAGGGGAAAGGATGCAGTCCAGGGAGCCAAAGGTCTCGCTGGACAGTCCGTGAGATCTCGTATACAGTGAATGAAAGATAAGTAATTCCTGATTTGTTTGAATTTAATGTCTGCAGTGTGATTAATTTTTAACAATATTTGTGCTTGTAGTAATTATCATTTCAGACACAATAAACGGAAAATAATAAGAAACGGCTTTCGATAAGAGTTGGTTTTAAAAAATGGATATTCTGCAGTTGCAATACTAAGATGATTATCATGGGTGGGCATGTGGTAGACACAGGAGAAGAGATAAGCATGTGGCATTTTGAAGGGGAATGTGATATAAAAAGGCCATTTGGAAGACCTAGCCACAGATGATGGGATAATACTAAATGAATATTAAAGAAATTATATGGGAGAACCATGGACTGGATTAATCTAGGGACACATGGTAGGCTTTTGTTAAATCAGTAATGGAACTTAGGGTTCTGTAAAATGCAGATGATTTATTGACTATGTTAGGACCTAGTAGCTGCTCAAGGACTCTGCTCCAGGAGGTTCATTCTGCAAACATCACAAACCAATTTAAAGTCTAATTGTACATGTAAAAATTATACTGGTGTAACAAATATTAGAACAACAGACATTGGTCCACCTAATCTGTGGATCTTCCCAGGCCAACTAACTGGCTGCACAGTAGAACACAGTACAATTAAAGGCCTCCAGCATACTTAGTATAAGGAACATAATGTACAAAGGACATACAATTTAATTGGACTGATACATTATGGGGCAGAATATTTTAATGGTGAAGTGCATAAATGTAACATATTACTGTACACATTATAGCTGTTGCAATGAATAAACTATTTAATCATGACAGGGGTTAGTATAATGAAAACATATGGGTAAAGTTGTCACTGTGCATGCCAAAAAGGATACAGGGGAAGTACAGGTACATTAGCACTAATTCTTATATGAATGACCCAGCCAGCTACTTTACCCTTAGGGAACATGCCCATGGCACCCACTGCATATGAAGCACAGTTGTACTGCATAATAAGTTATGCAGTAAATTAGATTTTGAACTCATAACCATGTATTCCAAATACACAAACAGTATTCACTGGGGCTGCAAACTTTTCCATTAGTAAATGTGTTTCCCAATACATGTACATCATGTGGTGCTCAATGCGCTACAAACTGGAAGGTTGCAGTTTTGATTCCCGATGGTGTCAATGGAGCTTTTCATTGACATAATCCTTCCGGCCACACTAGGGCCCTAGGGTCGACTCATGAGTACCTAGAATATTTCCTGGGGGTAAAGGCGGCCAGTGCATCGGGCTGAAAACCTTACCACCTTCATGTGCCGAGTGTCATGAAATCTGGGCATTTCAACCTCCTGGAACCCTCAGGGCCTGTCCAGGCTTGTACAGGGATTGCTTTACCTTTACTTCCAGTATGTGATACTTTGTTGCTGGGTTAGTGGTGCCTCCAGTTCTGAAGGCAAGTAGTGTGTTCATTTGCTGGGGTTGAGGGGTCTATACATGTCAGGGAACAGTCACCAAACGACACTGTATGTTATTCCAGAAAACCTGAATCCTCAACAAAACCACTGTGAAAAATTAAAATCTTTCATAACTGCTATAATTATGTATATCTACCATTTACATCCCCTCATGCATATATCTTCCTTCTTCTGAAACTCCTTCCAGGCATTAGTTATTTCACTGCTATTTTCAAACTTGTATTCTTGTACAGAATAAGTAGTTTGTGGATCAGTTGCTGTGCAAATACTTTCACGTGCAGCGTCTTCAGCTGCTGTAGTATCAGTGTCTTTAAATTGTGTGGCAGTATGGGAATCTGCATCCTTGTCTGTCATTCCTGCTATGGGTACACTTCCTGTTGGAATTTCTTCTGGAGCAGGATTTACTTCAGCATTTAAGTTCAGCTCATTATATTCATGGTCATTCCCATGCAGCCGCTTCGCCGTCGTGTCAGTCTCATTACAAATTTCATGTTCTTTCGTTAATGAAGTATCACTCAGATTTAAAGTATCTTCATTATCGCATATGTGTATGCTGCTTTGTTCAGTTCCTGTAATTGGATCGGACAATGCTAACTGAATAGGGGGAGAACTGAGTTCTTCGCACGGAATAGCACTAATATCCCACTTTCCATTACTGCATTCAGATTCAACCATGATGTATTACAGAATGTTAATAACGTTTGTTTATACCTACGTTATCCTACCTTCAGACCACATAACCTCAAATATTATTATTTAGTAAGGTCGATTCGTAATAGAACAGAATATGATTTCTTCTTTATCAGGACTTCTGTGTCATAGTATTCGGAAAATTCAATTACAATGATGCTAACATAAAATGTTGTTCATAACACACAAGTTTTCAGCGCAGTAACGAAGTGGGGACGAAAGCACTGTTCACATTCGAAAACAAGCATGGCTCGAGTATACTCTTCAAATGATCTGTGCTCTTCAGGCGCGTTTGAAGCGCCAAAGTCGTATTAAATGACGGTGTGGTTTACAAATTAACTTGCGTTCCGATAGAAAGTGGATTTGAATGCATTAGCGTGGTTCAAATTCAGTGCCGCGGTTATAATACCGAAGTTATTTGTTGTGAATTTTAGCTAGTGTTTGCTACTCTAAATCGAGGGGTTCTAGGTCCCTGTCTCTGCCTCTCAAGGCTACATTAAGTGAAGCACAGCTGTTAAAGGGCTCCTGGTCTATATCTGACTTTCATACAAGTTGCGTAGCGTTCAGATAGCCTACAGTGACTAGGCTATACGCTGGATAATCGAGAAATTGTGGTTCGATTCCCGGCATGGACAGGAAACATTTTTCTTTCCCAAAGCGTCTAGATAGGCTGCGGGGCTCACCTAGCCTCCGAGACAGTGGGCACTGGCGTCTCTCTGCGGCAATGTAGCGGTCGGCGTGCGAGACTTACCAGGCACCTCTGCCTGGTGCCATGGTTAAGAATGAGTGACTGTGTACGTCTGCTACCCCGAATACCGTCATGCCGTGCACAGAGTCAACACCTTTTTTACCTCTCTCTAAAACTTATTTGGTGAGGTTTCAGACTGACAGCGGTGACTGTAAAAATGACTCTTCTGGGATGAGACACGTTTCTACCCTGGTCCATTGCTGCTTCACGTCCTCTCATGCTCCGAAGTACAGAAGTAATGGTGAAGGGGGACTGGAGGTACTGCTCCAGACATTTTTACCTCAACATTGAATGGAGGTGAGTGGTTAGCTTCACACCTGGGCCACTTTACCCACATGAACCATTGAATATGAGCCTGGCTGGGGTCAGGAGACCAGCCTTGAGTGGGTGAATTCCACGTGTGTTGTTATTTAATTTGTGTATACTGCTTCCAGATTTGCCATTGTCTTGAGTGATGTTGCCGATATGTATGTCCATATTCAGCCAAATTTGACCATAAAGACTAAGATAAATTCAGCTGAAGAATTTTCAAAGTTGTCATTGCCACTTCTTGCCTATAAATGTTTCTTGTAATTCTCCCTGCATCAGATGGAGCTTACTATGTCATTATGGGAATGTGTCTGCTGGACATAAAAACAAACTGCTGTTTGAGAATTTTGTCAGTGACTTCAGCAAACATTTATTATTCTTGTAAGAATCTTCAGAGGGTTTTCCAATAGGTTTTAACTTCTTTTCTGTAACTCTCTGTTTTATCTTTGTACATGACAAGCTCAATATCCTATGGGTATCTGCCTTGTATGGATCTGATAATGGATTGCATAATAAATACAATACAAATACTTACCACCTGCCTGTGTGTGTGCCATGTGTTGTGAACTGGGTGAGGAAGAAGAACTTTGTGGTAAGACAATAATAGCAGCTTGGAAGCAGTTTCTGCGGTAAGCTGAGGAATTGTAGAAAAATTAGAAACACTGAAAATAGAAGGAGTGTATTTCTGCTTTATGGAGTGAGAAACTGTTTAGAGGGACTAAGGTTTCTGACAGTGGAACAGTTGGGAAAACACAGCCCCCTAAGGTAAGGTACAATGTGCTTGTCAACAACTGAAGAGTGAGAGGACCACTTGAGTTATCAATTTTTATGTTATATCAGTCACATTTATTCCATTTTTTTTTTTTTTGCAGAGATAAGTTTTCTGCACATAGTGAAAGATAGTAGCAATTCATGAGTTGACAGCTAGTGGTTGTGTCCCATAAATCGCTTCACCAAGTCTCTTGAGTTAAGAATCACTGTTACTACAAACTGCTAGCATGAGTAAGCCTATGACATGCAGAATTAAGGCATTTGGTCTATCACCACACATTTCACAGGTGTTGTATCACCTGACTGCAGGATAGTTTTCGTGTGAGTGAACTATTCTATGTTCCCACACTTGTTACAGTATAAACACATAAATATGCTTTGACAAATTTGCCTCCCAGCTGGATGTCACCAACTGTCTTCATGTGTGTGTGTGCCCACTGCTCTTGTACTCTACAGAGATGTCTTCACTTTCATTTTGTCAATCCCATAAAATATACAGGCCTAGATTTGCTGTGAGCATTTTACTTTTGTGCATAACTTAACAAGTTTTGTGTGCAGGTGGAACTTTGCATTGTGTCTGATATTTCAGGGATACACCCTTTGCCTCAGGCTGCGCTGCGAGTGGGTTATATCTAGAAAACTAACCAACTGTTACACATCTATCAAGTGTATGGTGTTGTTGCATGCATTTTCGTCTCTTCTGTGTGAGGTTTGAACTTGAATTCTTCAGACGGCAGGAAAAACTGTATTAGCAAATGTTTTCTTATCTTGTAGAAGAAATTCTTGTGTGAAGATAAACAGGATTTTGATACTTGCATGAGGGCAAAGGACCTGAGGTCTGCCATCTGCCTAGGTAATGACTTGAAGACAAAATGCATGCTTTTCTCGTAACTTTTCTTTTGGATATTTAGTAATTCTGGGATATGATGCTGTGTCGTTGGTGTATTTAACCAAACATTTCAAACAATCACACCAACTTCATTTTCAAAACATGTGGAACTGTATATCCAACAGCATGCTAGTACATACAAGCAGACGTGAATCTTCAACAACACCACTTTGAGAACCTCGAAGCTGGTAACCTTTCTTTCCATATCCCTAACTTAGTCTATTATGAAGACTATCATGGAGGTTGAATAGATTTAGGATTACTGGCCTTCTGGATTTTATCTATAGAGTCATATTTCACACAGAACACGTTTCTGAAGCTGGAGCTGTTCCTGTTCTCAGGTGAAGGCCTGGGAGGAGGGATGGGGGTACATAATGAGTTGGGTCTAAGAGAAAGAGCTGTTGTTTGTGAACAACCTCATTCTATCAGTGACTGGCATGAATGTTGAAAATTAAATTTGCTCAGACCTTTAATCATAGCAATATTCTTATCAGACACATCTCCTCCTCCTTTTCCTTTTCTTTTTTTTTTCTTTTTCTTTCTTTCTTTTTTCTTCTTCTTCTTCTTCTTCTTTCACCACTATAGCCCTCAAAGGTTGGCCTTGACTTTCCTCATGATAGATGCCCATTCTGTTCTGTCAAAAGCTCTAGTTCTTCATCTTTTTACACCCATATTCCTCATGTTCAATTCTCCATCATCCATCCACCTTAATCTAGGTCTTCCTTTTTTCACTCCCTATGAATTGCCAGTACCTTCTTTACTGTCCTTTCACCACCCATTGTTACAACACACCCAAGCCTCTACATACTTTATTTACAGTACAATACCTGGAGATTTAAATTATTATGAATTTCTGATTCATTTTCATTTACTAGTAACTATTTTCATAACTTGGCTTGCATACCTTTCACAGGATTTTCAGATATAACTCAGACATTATAACTGAAGGCATGTATAAAGTAATAATTGTCAATAATCATTTAGCTTGTCACTAATTGTCATTACTCATTTATCTTGTGCAGTGACTATATCAATTTTATCGAATGGACCTACTCAGAAAGTGCCCCTAATCTATTTGCGTGATGGTGAAACCAGAACCAGCCTCTGAGTGCTAAATACAGTTGCAGTAAAGCTCTTGTTATGCATTTGGCCCCTGTGCCATTTGTCACTTTCATCTACACTATAATCAGAAGCAATCTATAAATGTTACCAAATTCTTGCTCCCATTTAGAATAGGAATTCTCTCAGCATTTCAATATGAAGGTCTGACATGGCTGACAAAGACTGTGTACAGTGTCTCTATTTTGTCCCTTCTCTGAGGATGGCAGCTTTATAATGTAGGAAGTCTTCATGTGCCAGGCCACCCCATGATATCTATACTGCTGAGAACAAATATGGAAGGGATGTTGTGTAAAAGCATCAGTTACAGCAGCAACTTGGGTAGGGTGCTTGCTGTGGGGGTCTAGTTTCAACCTTACCACAGTCCACGTGGGTTATGGTCTAATATGTTGGGTATGTCTCTGAAATTCTCAGACTTAATGTACTATTCTGTGGATGCCAGTGCAGATGTCATGGCCCCTCAGCTGGAATTGTCATCTGGGTAACGAAGCCTCCATTTACATTTTACAAGGTGCTGAGGCAAATGTTGGCAGTGAAGTGTAAGGAAGTGATATGAGGATGGTGAAATCTGTATAATAAGGACATCTTTGACTTATACTGTTCACAAATGCATTTCGGTTTATAAAATGTTATATGACATTACCAGGGCATGCAGTATGCTTCTGAGAGACAAAAAGTGCATAAAGGGTTTGGTAGGACAATGCAAAGGGAAAGATCACTTGGAAGACTAGGAAGAAGTGGGGGGCAAATTTGTACTTTTTCTACTCTTGTATTTTATGGCATATATAATTTATATTAAAAAGATAATATTAAAATGGTCTTAAGAACCTGGATGGGAGGGTTTGAACTGAATACATGAGGGCAGGGACAAGTAGCTGCCTTCTACAAACACAACAATGAACCTTAAGGTTGTGTACACTGTTATGATTGCTTTACTAGCTGCCAGATGCTCAGCTTTTCAAGAATGGGTACTGTACTGGTATTTACTGCATCTTATACTGTTTTATGACATAAGAGAAATTTGTAACATAGGTAAGTGGATTCACAAATATGTGCAGGACGTACCTTGCTACTGAACCATAAAATGAAGACGAAATATAAGAGAACAAATACGTTCTGCCCTGAAGATGGAGGTATTAGTTTGTTTAGAAACGTTGGTAAAATTCTACTGGACTACACGGCGTCGCATTTCAGAAGACAGTAATCTTCACTTTTACTAATGGGAGAACCTCAATTTTGATGGGCTGTGTGTTCACTGTACTGGAGACACTGCACTTGAATTCTGCAGTCCAGCCTTGATCATTATAGGGTAGCACAGAAACAATGAAACTCAAGACACGCTGGTCTTACATAGGCCATAAAACAGCAACATGTCATAACCCACCATTATACACTTTTACAGGAGAGAGAAACACTTGACTGATCATCAATAGACTGACACTTTACCATGTTTTGTTTTTACAAAAATAAAAGGGCCAGCAATTTTTTATGGGCCCAACTTTTCGACAGAAGGTGCATTTGTAACCCAGCTGTCTAATAATGTGTGAATCTCAGTTTGATGAATTGTGTGGGTTACAACAAACTGCCATTTCATGAACAGTATGTTTATCACTATCTCCATTGTATGGCAAATTGTTATCTAAAGAGGTTGGCTGTCTTATTTCTGATTAATGAACGATTGACAGATTTTACTGTGGTTAGGCATGAACAGCTGTGTCAACAGGAATCATGCAAATTTCAGGTGATGCAACAGCTAAAAATACAGTAACCTGTGTACTTTGTCTGTGGTTCTTGTGATAATGTAGGGTATATAAAGCAAGCTGCCTTTCTTGGTGAGAAAGTCATCTCACCTGCCTGCATTGAAAAGCATCAGCATTTGAAGGTAAGCATAAGTAACTAACTAGCTACCTCCATGGAGCACAGTCCTTCCTAACAAGCACACAGTTCCTCAGATAATCAAGAACTTCCCCGATTTTATGAACCCTAAGGTTTATTACTGCATTCACAAGTAACAATCAGCTGTCCCTATCCTCAGCCAGACCAATCCAGTCCATGCCTCCCCCATCACACTTCTTGAATATCCATTTTAACATTATGCTATCTATGGCTAGGTCTTCCAAGTGGTCTATTTCCCTCGTGTCTCCTGCCAAAACACTATGCACCTCACCTGTCTGCCATTTGTGTCACATGCCTAGTCTATCCCATTATTCTTTATGTGATAACACAAATAATATTTGGTAAGGAGTACTTATCATAAAACGTTTTGTACATAGTCTCCTTTACTCACCTATTAAAGCATAAAGATTATTGTTGTAGTATTTTAACTTGACAGTCCTATAATTACTTCACACTATATAGTGTTGAAATGTATGGTGACAGTTAAATTACTGACTTGTAAGTAATTTAGATATGAGCAGTTGTGACTTATCTGAGGTGCCCTGGCATGTGTGTGGATGAATTGAGGGAAACCTTATGATAGGCAGTATCTTTACAGATTCAAACTGGGTACCTCGCAGGTGCCGTTTTGCAGCGTTACCACTAGAGCAATCTGTTCGGCTACACACAATACCCGTTAGAAAAGTCATGAGAAAAATGCAGTTTGCTTAATGATACAAATTACAACAAATTCACTCAAATAATCATACATTTTGTCCACTAACATCAACTACAATTGTTGAAAGTGTCAGTCATTACACCATTCCTGTCATTTGCTGCACATGCTTTGTACCATACTTTGTCATCTGCACGGGTTAGTAACGTTCATAAAACTTTGTTCATTGATGTAAAATCGTTTCAACAGTATATAAAAACTGAGAGGAGATAATCAGTACTTTCCATTCCCAGCAATCAAGTTTGGCTCTTAACATATAATAGAAATAACAACAATATCATACACATGTATTAGTTGCATTGTTAAAGAGCATTATACACAGGTGTAAACCAAATTTTTATTAAGATTCCACATTTCAAATCATATGAGTGAAATTTATTTGTTAGAAGGTGCAGAAAGAG
>Ga0136643_10010082_pt1 | contig 13933 bp, 7 predicted proteins | sample TergutLab28metaG_FD_96883 | JGI IMG/M metagenome (GOLD analysis project Ga0136643, IMG submission 96883) | Labiotermes labralis P1 segment gut microbial communities from Petit-Saut dam, French Guiana - Lab288 P1 (version 3) (version 3) | ecosystem: Host-associated > Arthropoda: Insects >...
TCATATTTTGTATACATGTAAAATAACCACTGCCACCGGGTGACAACCCAATTGTAGTTAATAATAATAATTATTATTATTATATCTTATCCAAGGTTGAGTTCAGCAACACCACTTGAGACACGAGAAAAGAATATTTAAACTTTTACCGGAAATCCGAGATTTTAAGGGATATAAATTGCCTTTTTTTGAACCTCTAGTGTAATTTCGCAGAAAAATATATTTGTTGAACTATCTGCAGACATTATTACGACATAATCTTAATTTGCTTTGTGAAATACCAGGAGACCGCGGTGTTGATATTCGTGTCCTTGAGAAATAAAATGTCTCAGTCGTCTCTGATATTTCAGATTCTCATGGAAACGAATATTAATACCATGGTCACCTGGCTGTGGTTTTAGTGTTTGTTTAACAACGATAGAAATAGGGGGATCTGGATGGCTCAGTAGATGTAGTGACTATTGTTACTGGCGGAATGACCAAGAGGTCGTCGTTCAATACCCGGCTGTAGTAAGAGCTATTTTTCTACCGCAAGGCATTCATTCGGCGGTTGGATCCCACCTAGCATCCTGTTCAGTGGGTACTGGCGGATACATGCAGCTTGCCACTCAACTCCGTCTAGTACCGAAGTTAAAAATGCGTGGATTGTACCTCCACTGCTTTCATATTCCTTCATGCCATGCATAACAAATTTCCTTTCTGTTAATGAGTCCCTTGTGTTGTAGATACTGTACATAGTGTCTTCTGTGTTCTGACGTCCAATATTCTGGTAGGTAATTATCAAAATCAATCATACGGGTAGAACTGTAGAAGATGTGTAGCCTGTAGACGAGTGCAGTCCTGGCTTGACAACGTTGTTAAGGGGCGTCCTGGCTTGACAACGTTGTTAAGGGGCGTCCTGGCTTGACAACGTTGTTAAGGAGCGTCTACCAAGCTACAAGACTTTGTGACACACAAGAACTCATTACGGACTGACACAGCTGAATTGCATTTGGATGTATAAGATTAGAAGAAAGAATAGCGGGACGCTTGGATGGGTAAAGTTAGGTAAATATTACAAGTAACTTTGCAGCATATAAGCAGTAGGATATACTGAAGTGTACAAATGGGAGTAGAGGCCTCTCGTTAGTATGAAAACGCTGATTACAAGTACGTGTAAATATGTTTCCCTCCTTAAAATGCGCGTTTGCAGTACATATTTGTATGGAATCCTTGCTTGATTTATCTGACAAGTATCGTTTGTAAAGCCCACCCATCTTACCGCCCACACGCACGGCGGAATAGCGGCGGAAATAAAAGCGATGTTTGTGACATTAAGCTTCGGCTCTTTTTTACGGCACGTCTAACGACTCTGTAACTAAGTGTTATGTGGCGTTGGATCATGGACACTAGGAGTGTAGGCCAATAAATTCGGATGTGGGAGAAGTGGTAAAACTAAGTAATGCTATAGTTGCCTCTAGACACGGGAGTAGATGTATAGCTCCACTTTTTGCTGACCTCGACTCACCTTTACGCCGTGGTCATTTTACACCAAGGAAAATCCCCCATGTCTGTTGAATAGGAGGCTGGCTGGACTGCACACTCGATCTGGACGCTTAGGAGAAAAAAAAACCTGTTGTTCCTAATGGGAATCGAACTAAGATTCCGTGGTTGCCTCGCACATAAACTTACACTACTCCGACTTCTAGAGCAGCGTGATGGTGACGTAATTTGACGTATGCCTACTACCCTCGTGCAGCATTAAACTACGGAAGTCGACTGAGAGACATATTAAATTTCACTTCACCATCAGCTGGCCGCAACTAGCACAGATTCCAAGAGTTCGTTAATTAATGATTTGCGATGCTGTTTTTTTTGCGTTCCATGTACATGACGTTACGTAATCAGCGACGAAAAGGGCACAGAAAATGTGACTAGAAAACGGGAAAGGATATCAAGTGACAAACGAAAATTTTTTGTCTCTCCATGAGGTTGCTACGTACACTAAGATAAGCAATGGATGAATCAGTCTAATATCCGGAAACTTAATGTATACAGCAAGCCCTTGGCCCTGGAATTGTCGGATATAGCAGATTTTACTAACTACCTGCAGAAACGGAAGTAAAATACAAAACCTCGTTCAGGACAGCCGATTTTCGTGTCGAGATGACATATCGTGATTTTCCAGACACGAAATAAGTGAGATCTAATGAGCCGCAACGTCCGGTGCATATGTTGTAGTGTGTAACACAGAATTTGTTGAATCGGGGACGTGCAATTCATTGGTAGTGATGGGTCACGATTTGTAAACGGGAATAAAATATGCAGTGCGTGAGGATTTGTTCAGAACTGTACCTCCGTATCGTGATTAAAAAAATACACCTATAATTTAATGGAAATTACAGCTGTTTGACAGATTGACCTACATCTGTCCATCGTTCAGTCAACAGCGCTCTGTGGCAATAAAGACCATCTGTCAATTGAACTCCATTTAGCAGAGTCCTCCTACGTTGTCTACTAACCTTCTTTTAGGCAGGAAATTACATGTCTATTTTTAAACCTTTAAACCTTTCAGTTCAAAGTATGCCCCTCAACACATGTTCTTGAAGCCCCTCAATCTGTTTTCCTTCCGTGAGTTACGAGACCAGATTTGAAGTCTGTGCAAAACGAAGAGCAGAAACGCAATTTATGTATAAACTTTAATACTAATATCTACAGATATCGAAGTAAAAGCTAAAAGGGTAAAGTGATCCCGTTACAGGCCCGGTGTGGCCCAGAGGGTGTGTAGAAGTATAGCTCTACTCTTCCATGACCGCGAAACTAGAAGGGGGTGAGTGGTCAGCAGCACTGCCCGGCTGCACTTTACCCTCGGGAAAGACCCGGTACCCATATTATAGGAGGCTGGGTGGGCCCCTGGGCCGGTCTGGAAGGGCGGATAATCTCATCCCCCACCGGGATTCGATCCAGGACCGTCCATCCCGTAGTCAGTCAGTGTATAGGTATTTTATAATTGTATAAGACAACGCCAAAAAACGCACGATATTGTTTTATAATTTTACAACCAAAATATTCAAATAGAGGTGTTTATTCAGCATTCCGTCACACACAACACAATTATATTTCCAAGGTAACTAGTTTAAGCCTATTTATAGGCCGTCGTCAGACCTATATAAAAGAACAGGTGAAAGAAATTATACAGTCGTCCATATAACTTTTGAGAAAGAGAGCTCTTCATTTATATAAGTGTATGAAACTGGTAAAAGTGCTTATGATTGGTAAACTCCAACATGTTTCTACCCTGTTCGAGTCATCTTCAGAGGGCACGCATAAATTATATGTATAAAAGTAGATTTAATAAGAATAAACTGGGTTAAAAGTGGGTTTCGATGTTGTTAGTTGTCTTAAAGTTTGTAGTTTAGACAGATTTGCTTAAGTATTGCCTATGCAGTGGTTCTTATAAATGTATAGAACTACAATTATTGTAATTGTAGAGCAGATTGCGTACGGTGAAAATGTAAGAGGGTACTAAGTTTCTCTTTAATATTTTAATTGTAGAATTATATATAATAATTTTGTTCCATATTTTGGTGTTGTCTTACGTAAATATCACCTAATGGACGGAAAATGAATAACGTAAAATTTACTCTGTGTGTTCTTTGATTGGAACATTATGTAATTTATCCATGTTTCCTTGAAGCAATGCATTTCTTATTTCTATGTTTTTGATCATTTCAAATTCATAAGGTGTTTCTAACTTATTTAACTAATCTACAACTACATACCTTGTAGGAAAACTGAATTACTTGCCTTACTTTAATACATATCAACTAATGAATCCCACATTGGTTTTGTTCTAAATTCCTAATTATTCACTTCAGCCAAAATGTGTGGTCTGTCTGTGTAATGTTTACATACCTAATTGCTGGAACTTCCTGAAGTGAGTTAAGAGACATTTTCCATAAAAAAAAGAGAACAAAAAAAAACAAAATATAACTACTTATATTTCAAAAAGACTGCACTTAGATAAAGATGTGTCATTTCTTTGGAAGTAAAATATTCAATTTCTAGTGTAGTGTGATTGGTCTCCCAAATTCCAACCATTTTATTTCCACAGGTGATTTCGGACACTTGTTTTGTATAAAGTATATGCTATTTGTAAGAACACATAGTGTTTTGAAATTATGACATTTTCATAAACTTTTACTTCAGAGGTTTACAATAAGCTTACATTATTTCATCTTGAACAGGACGCTTTTTTGTATTTGTGTTATATTTTTCGATAATTAAATTTTTCTTCTTATAAATTTATTGCAACTCTTGTTTGCGTAAAACTGAAATATGAACTTATCATTATATCTCAAAAAACAGCGTAGGATACAAAAAAAATTGTTAAATTCCGTAACACATATATGACATTACATTTTTAATGCAATTCTGAAATATTTTTATGTAGATAGATTTTTGGAGGTATTGATGGAAGTTACTTTATGTTATTATCTGGTATACATGAACATAAAGACAGTTGAAGTATATAAAAATTCTAATAATATTTTTTCGCAAAATGCGTGTACAGTAATCATTGTAACTAGGACACGAGCTGGACAAGCAAGGAGACGGAGTTCGTGTTCAGGCAGGCCAAAGTTTGTCTCTCATTCCGAAATTCCAAGATCCACATTTGTTTGACCCAACTGATATATATATAAAACTTCATCCAGCTTTGGTAATTAAAATGAGATGAAGCATTACCTCCACTTTTGCACACGATATTCTTCCACGAGACAGACAGTATTTTTAATATAGTTTGCTAAAAAAGAAAAGACAACAGACCCAACTTACCTCAGAATTTTGTCAATGTCCTTCGTCTGGCTGTGACGTAAGGAATGTTCCTAAGTTTCTTCACTCGTGATGTAATTTTACGGTCGGCTGAATAACGTATATCCAACATGGTTGCTTTCTTGTACCCTGTTGTATCACGTAGACGGTCCGCGAGCGTTTATTTTGGCTAAGTTGTCAGAATTACCCGAAACGTTGTAGGTTGATTTTTTACATAAGGTGAGAAAGGAAGCAAGGAAATCATAATATGTTGTAATTATAGAGACACGGAATTTATAAATCTGTTGGGAGCTGTGCAACACCAAGCTGTCGTGTGAGAATAACAAACTTAAGAGCTGGTAAGAAGTGGTTGGCAGGCTTTATAAACTTCATCCTAAACAGTGACTGAGGCACCAACAATCCACAGTGTTGCTTAGAGCTGCTGTATTCAACATAGTGTTTGTCTTACATAATTTTAAGTTCTTTAGTGCGTCACTAATGAAGACAGAATTGCAACTGCCAGAATGTTCAAACTGGATGAATCTTAGCGTAAGCAGCGTCCAGAGAAGGTAATCATTCTGAGAGGAGAGCATTAATTACGAGCTGCTAGACCTTACGAAGGGGGACAGATTGCGACAGATGTCTATTCTGTTACTACCAATGACATTTATTTCCCGCCGCTGTTTCACGTCACTTGGAAAAGACCGAAGGAAAATCTCTCATTCGGAGCAACCGCCTGTAATGTTTCCGGGGAAGAAGATTTGAAAGGACACGGAGGAATCTTGTGAACTGACACAACACTTTATTTAGATGGAGAAATCTACAGACCAGCAGTTGCCGTTTGCTCCAGTGGCCACATTCTGTACACCCTCAGTCTCGCCGAAATCGAAAACGCCAAAAGACGTAGATTTGTTTTAAGGGCAATGATGGCCAAAAATATTTATCAGATTAATAGCTTTCACGTACATTAACTGACAAGTTCCTACTATTTCTTCATCAACGACTAACGAACTCAAAACCCCTATCTTTATAGGAAAACTCAGAAAAGCAGAAGTAAATAAGAATATTTCAAATGCTATTTGAACCAGAAATTTCAGTTGAAATAGGTTACGGTTTCCTGTAGAGCAACCGAATGGACTGTGGACAAATTTAATTGAGTCGGAATCACTTGGATGCTGCAAGGCAGATTCTGAGTTTCATTCGAATCAACTGAAATTAAGTAGTGGGAAAGAACAATATTGTGAATAAGAAATTACTTGAAATTTACAACATATTAGTGAGCCATAATTGATAAAAATTATCTGTTCGCAATTATTATGTGCCAGTGGATTAACAGAGAGCGATACATTAGGCTAAAATTCTACTTACCCGACGCAACGTGGAATATATCTGATCTTCCGAAAATACATAATTTGATACAGGATAATTTAATTCTTATGCTAAATAAAGCTATGTCACCACATCGCCCTCAAAGTACCTAACAAATAAATTTGCGTGTTAAGCATCTTTCACGTGGAAGAGCAGCACCTGACATAGGGTAACTGTGTTCCTACGTGTAAGACGTCGGTTCAACATCAAAAGCCATTCCCTGCATTTACCATCGAGACGTGTCGTTATATTCATTGCCGATCACATCCGTTCCACCATAATACTGAAAGAAACTCATAGTTAAAATTCGTGTTTTGTTGGCCGTGCATCTCGATATAATCGTGTACGGAAAGACCAACTTGGTGCACAGCTTCTTCTTAGTATATTTCGTCAACCTCTACATGTTTCGGGCGCGTTTAGGCCCATCATCAGGAGGTACGACAGTCATCTAAAAAGAATAATAAGTGCCAATTGTTGTGCACATACGGTTGTACCTCCTGATGATGGACTTAGATACGCCCGAAACATGTAGAGGTTGACGAAATATACTAAGAATAAGTTGTGCATCAAGTTGATCATTCGTTACGTGAGAAAATTAATTGATTTCTTCAGTTTCTGTTTTCCAGTTGATACCCACAGGCAGATTTTTGCTGTATATGCTATTACTTCCGTTCCTAAACACATGTTTTCGAAATTGTGGAAACTTTTTCCAAATAGCCAGGAAGCGTGTCGTTGTGGATAATGTTCATAATAAAGGAAGTAATGTGTGTATTTTCGTTGGTAATCATATAATTAGGGGCAGAAAGTTAGTAGCCAGCAGTACTCGTACTAATACATGTCGTGTAATGGGAACTGTCAAAACAACACACCCATATGAACACAGTAATCAGTCTTATGGAACCAAGGTCTTTGTTCCGCAGACAAATATTGACAAATATTAAGGACAGCGAACTACACACTTATGAACGTCACTAAGCGAGATTTATTTAAGTACATATAGCCCAGCATGTATTGTGATTTCAGGTTTCCATATCTTGTTTCACGCTTATGAGAAACTTCTTACTGAAATACAGATTCTCTAATGCATCGTTATGCCGGATGTAACCTGAAAGTTTCACATCGTTGCCTTATTCCAATTGCTGACTTGGAAGAATATTCCTAGCATGTTTAGCATATGTGTTTATGAAGCTCCTCCGCACCAAGTTTAATGTGCTTATCTTCCATCAGTCTTTAGTTATTCCCAAGAAACTGAAAGCCCCCCAAAAAAGTTCACCCTTCACCATGTTGAAATTTTGCGAAGTAGAGTAGAAATTTTTATTCGGCGAGAAAAGAAAAAAGTAAAAAGAACCTCGTAAGAAAGAAATTAATTTGTTAATACAAAGGAAAATGAAGATTGCTGCCTACTGGGATGTACAGGATACTAAATTTATCCCAGAATCTAGGGCGTGATATTCCAGAAAAGAAAATATAGTACACTTAGGTGTATGGCTTGGGTAAAGTAAAAAAACACAAGCCAATGAAGACTTGCCACTAAGGAAACATTCGTATCACAAACATTATGTATATTCTACGATGTTAAGGATGTAACGTATCGTTATTAAAATTATTTAATTATTAGACACGCCTTTGTGGACATGGTAGTGAACCTTCAGGTATAGTAGTACAATTTAAGGTCGAAATTTTCTCAAGTACCTGAGAAACTACCAGCTTTTTGTGTCCGAATATTCTCCATCGAGATTCTGTGTATAAATATTTAGTAATATAAGGTGTTTTCCTTTACCTATAATATGGATGACGTCTCCAAATAATTCTGCTTCACGAAGACATACAGACACACACACACACACACACACAGACACACGCACACATACAGACACACACACACACCACACACACACACCACGCACATATACACACACATCACATACAGACACACACACACACACACATACAAACACACACACACACACCACGCACATACACACACACAAACTACGTTCTATTATCGAGTGGGTCTTTGGATGGATCGAGGAAGTAGTTTAAGAAATCTTTCTTGTTAGTGCATAATTGGTAAGACACACATGTAGTTATTCAACCTACCGACTTGAAACATGTTCACTACCAGAAACTGCTCATTTCGAGTCAGTCACCAGCATAACAAGAAAATTGCGAGGCTGCACGCAGGACCGATTGTGTCCTGAAGTGGACGAAAGGATTCGTTTCTGGCTACCATGATCTGATGGCCAGCACGTGTAAACAAATACGAGGCGTTGTATACGCTCTTACGTACTTCTGTGGGCGTGAATTTGGTTTCTTTGTCCCAAAGTGTGTTCCGTGGATTCCGAAGGATACTCGACCAGTTCCAGGAGATCCGTGGATACATTACTGTAATAGCTGCTTTGAAGATTACTAAATTTCGATTAAAGGAAAACTTTTTTTGTTAAAAATAATCGCGGAACTTCTGTAATTGGCGACGTGTTTATTTCGTATGACCTTTCGAATAACTAAACAAGAAACCTCCTGTACCTACGTATAGCCAGCGACAATTGGTTTAATTAAGGCAAAATCATGCAGTGCATTGTTACAAAAGGTACTGATGCGTATTCGTATTTCTCTAAAATCAGTTCTGAGATATAAATGCATGCCATTCTAAGACATTCTGCCACATCACCTAATATATATAACGACGTAATTTTGCCGAGTATTTTAACATAAATATAACTTTAGTTAGGTCGGTCATTGAAGACCGAAACATGTAGGAGCGATATTATTGAATATTTGAATGTAAATTTTAAACTTTTAACCAAGTTAATAAATAGTGCATTTGTTGGTGAGTGAACTGGGTAGATTTCAAAATGCACGGTGCAATGATGAAACTTATTATTATTATTATTGTGTGATAATAGAGAATTTTACTCAGAAATGCGAAGACAAGAGTTAATTGAGAAGAACTAGTCTTAACTTGGAGATGAATAAGACACGATGGCTTGGATTGCGCTAGTGTTGCTCAAATAAGGGCTAGAGAAAACTGGGGTTCTCGCTTCAAAGGTCGACAAATTTTTGGTTTCCACAAGGGAAAAGTTTCTTGCCTATCCATTTATGAAGCAGATCTCTGCTCTGTTGAATTTGTTAGTTAATATTGTTTTTTTTCAGTGCCTGCAATATTTACAGGCTTCTGTTTTTTTGTCAAATTTTGTTTTCGTTTACTGCTGTTTGAGACACTTAAACCGAAATTGCTGCAGTATGGGAGAGAACGGCCGTGGTTATGTGAGCTGATACAATTAACTGTGTGATTGAATGATCCGAACTGCTTTTGTTTCGCAGTATAAGACGTGTCCTATATCATTTCCAAGGGCATTGGATTCGAGTCCCGCCTACAATATTTGTAGGCTATTTATCATCATTTTCCCTTGTCTCCTTCTGAATGTACGGAGCTGGCAATCGGTATTTCATCCTGGAGTTCTTAGCTGTTTGTGAAAAGATTTAGTATATTAATAAATCCGTTCGATAGCAGGCTGAATACCTTAATCTTTGTAGGAGACCAAACTTAAATATAAAAATTACAGAGAAATTGATCATTTTTAGAATTAGGGTCTAGGTTTTTAATTTTTTAGATACTTTTTGAAATAAAGGTATAAATGGGAAGCCCTTCCTATCCTATTGTCTGCCAATCCACATATTTCCTTCCTGAAGTTACTCTTCTCACTATAGTAAAACAGATGCTAAACATCTACATGCAGATTGGTTTGGTGGATTCTATTTGGTCTCTTATGTGGCGGGTTTAACATAAGTTTAATTCTTATGACAGCTAATTTTATTTTCACAGTCAGACATTCGAAATTATTCATTTCTTAAAAGCTCTCTTCCTTAAATAATATAAAAGTAGAAGCGATAAGATCGACAATGATGTTAAGATGTTTTGTTTTTACAAATATTCGATGAGGTACAAGAAAAAAAACAAATGTCTCAGGTTAGTCGCAGTTTGCTTTTGCTTACGTTTTCAGCTTCATATTTGTGCCTGTAATGAATGTGTGACACGGACTACTGTTGTACACACTATAGGGTAACGTTTGGTAAATACAAAACGAAATGTGATTCCACAATAAGTTTCGTTTATTCAGCACATGAGTGAGTCCATTTCATTGAGAACTCTTTACTTCTGAGTGGTTCGGTACCTACATAACATTAACTCATAGTGGCGTCACGGTATGAGCATATGCCAAGGTTCATGACAAATTCGAGCGTGTGGAGATTTCCTAGCTTCTTAACTGCTTCTACATTTCACGAAGTATGTGACTATATACTGTTACAGGAAAGCCTGATTTCCGAGAATCGGAAGGGAACAAGTGAATTCTTTAACCTATGTTCCACAGACGTGGCATACTACGATTAATCGTAAAACAAAGCTCCATTACATTCTTCAAAAACTGATAAAGGCTATTGATTATGATAAAGGTCAGCCTGTGTTCTAAATCAGCTTATTTCAAGTGGGATTTCGGCAGACCCAGTATTAAACAAGTGATGTATTTTATGGCTGAGTGCCTTGTAATTAAGCTTCTGGTACACTTTGTACCTAGAATGGCTCATAAATGGTATTGATATTTGATGTTTTATTTTTGTGAGGTAAATTTTCGTCTTCCGCCGCCTTGTGGTTGGTGCCACTGTGTAAGTTAATAGACGGTAACTGACGTTTCGGCACATATCCCGTGTAGTAACCAGAGATTATTCTGTGTTTGTTGCACTACATCTTCTAAAGGTCGGTCCCTTGCATTTTATCATTTTATCAATGAAAACTTCTTATTTATTGTCAACAAGAAGAAGGCACAACGCTAAGCTGCACTCTGAGTTTGTCAAATACTTTAATGCGGCTAGTGCTCTGTACAGGAATGTTGATATTCGTAACACCAATTATATTTCGCTAAAGGACACAACGAAACCTATTGACAATTGAGGATGTCCTTATAACATTTTTTAGTAAATAAATACATATCACACATTATTATTTTGTATTCCTGTTATTCCTCTTATTTGTTATCGTCAATCTGCTTATTTTATGTTTTTCTTTGTTTGCTTTTTCCTGCACGTCATATGCTAATCTTTCTCTTGTAAAACGCCAAAATTATTATTATTATTATTATATTCTAGTGGTGGGGAACCGAGATAGCATACTTAGTGCAGAGACTGGTGTTCGAATCCAGACAAGTGCATGAGATTTTGTTCTTCGCTTAAAAGTCCACTAGTCCTCTGAATTCTACCCAAATTTCTAAACAAGTAAAGAGCCATAGTGTTGAACTGACCACTTGTATCATGTGGTACTGAGTTTAAGAATGAGTGGAGGTGTACCTCGACTCTTCCATGTCTTAATGGAATGCATATGGACGACTCTAGCTTTAAAACTTATCTTTATATTTTTATGGTGGAGTGAAAGTATATCTCTTTTGGAACTGCGATCTCTAACGGTCCCAACTTTCGTTTTGCATGTGATAGATGAATATGGAGCTGTGATGAAATAATAATGAGAGGAGAAAACCTGTCCCATTGGAATTTTACCCATCACAAGTCCCACACACGAGTCCGATGGATAGAAAACGTGTCCCGCGCAGTGAGAAGCCAGTGACAAGCTGCTTGAGTCATGCCACTAAGCGCAGCGTTTACTGACTTAGAAATTAATCCGAAACCAACAGGCCAAAGCAATTCATGTTGCATGTGTAAGTACAGTAAGTGTAAACTCGTGATTCACGTTGTGCATGGAGAACATGTTCAATTTAACAACTTTTCTTGAATGTGCAATGAACTGGATGATCGCCGTACAAATGGCGGAATGCCTGTATTTGAGCTGAGAATGGGCAGAGGAGATGTGCTACTTTGCCTATCCCGTTAGGCTATAAAGTGATTCAACACTTAGAACACAGCATTCCGTGTTAGTTGCACCCACATTGATTGTGTGCAGGCAGTGGCAATTAGGATGGCAGTGCCAGTCATAGGTGTGGAACATGGCACAGTGAACTTCAACATGAACAAATTCTTACGAGTCTGGACACACTTTACAGAGTGCTGTCGATAAAATCAAACAGTTCATTGCCAAGGTCATGCTCACGTCAGTCGGTGTGTACAAATCGTACTGGGTCCAGCGTGCAATGTGGGATACAAACGAGATATCAGAGGGACAAATGGCACTAGCAGGGAAGTTTTGACTGTGCGGACAAGAAGTCAGCAAAAGACAGTGTATGTTAGCTTTTCTCGACGTGCAGCCAGAAGAATAACATATCTTACGGACAATGACGTTTCCTTGAGCAGATATTAGTTCCCATCTATCCGTTTCCTTGTTCCACTCTTCCATCGTTGCTTGTTTCTCTTTTGCAAGATTTAAGGCTTATTCAGCGATGAAATTAAGATTTTCGCTCTTTTGCGGGTTTTACACGGCGTAGATGGTAGTTAGTTAGTTAGTTAGTTAGTTAGTTAGTTACCGGTGTTTCGGAACAACTCTCTGTCCCATCATCAAGGGTCAAGCAGTCAAAGCAGTCCCCTTACACTGCTTGAATCTTGAAGATTGGACCGATAAGTTATCCCGAAACGTCCATGACTGACCACCAATCTGCGCTGCGTAACATCCAAGTAGAGCGAATATCTCTTGTTTTTCTGTTCTATTTATTTCCTTCTTTGTTTTTGGTTGGCTTCTTTTCCCCTCTCTCTCATTTTTCAATTTCTTCCTTTCAGTTTATGGGGCTGTCATATAGCGGCAATAATTCAATTAAATGTAATTTAATTAAGTACTGGTTTGTTAACGTACTGGATCAGAAGCACAAATTCCGATTACGAATTCTTATAATAAAACCAACTAGATGCACTAATTTCTCAAATTTAATTTTGGAAAAAAATCAACATGTTTCGGACAGTTCCTCTGTCCATCATCAGGAGTTTTTCACTGTACACACAGCAATGGTATATGTCATACGGGTTTGCTATGTGTACAGTGAAAAACTCCTGATGATGGACAGAGGAACTGTCCGAAACATATAGATTTTTTTTTCCAAAAATAAATTTGAGAAATTAGTGCATCTAGTTAGTTTTATTATAAGAATTTATCACGATGCACGGTTACCTGAACGTCAAATTCCCATTACGAAGTCAGCATAAATGCACAAAATACAATATAGATACATAAAAGCAATCGAGAACAACACGTGTAAGCAACGCAAGCAAATAAATCAGGCTGTCTTTCTACATTCTACAGCGTTACATAGGACTAGACGACAGCAAAAACAGCAGCAGCAGCAGCGGCAACAACAACAACGACAACAATAGCCTTCAGGCACGTGCCGAAATGACCATTTAAACTGCGCCACAATCTTGCACTTTTCGCATGCCTCCCAAATTTGAATATACGACACTACACATACTGAGACACTGACAGAGACAGTATGTAAACCACGACATAAAATAGTAAACATAACAATAATAACAACAGCCAACCACAGAAGTATTTTGGTGAAGGTCTTGACCCACTTGAACATTAAGTCGTAAGACTTTGAATTCAGATCACAATGTACGTGTTTATACGCATGCGTGCGTGTATGTTTACTACATACACTCTGCATAATTATAAATAAATAAATAAATATATATATATATATATATATATATATATATTCGTGCGTCTTACGTCGTTCCGTACCTGCATAATTTGACCCAAGATCCTGTATATTAAACAACGCGCAGAGATTTTTGCTCACGGTGCTGTAAATGTCTTCGAGGTCTTGAACTACCATTATCA
>Ga0136643_10010083_pt1 | contig 13933 bp, 6 predicted proteins | sample TergutLab28metaG_FD_96883 | JGI IMG/M metagenome (GOLD analysis project Ga0136643, IMG submission 96883) | Labiotermes labralis P1 segment gut microbial communities from Petit-Saut dam, French Guiana - Lab288 P1 (version 3) (version 3) | ecosystem: Host-associated > Arthropoda: Insects >...
CCAACCCAACCCAACCCAAACCAACCCAAACCAAACCAAACCAAACCAAAACCAAAACCAAACCAATCCAACCCACAGAAATTCATAAGTTTGTCATAAAGACAGTAGGGTGTGGAACAAGTCACAAAAAAATATGCAAAATTGCAGTGTAAAATACTACAAATATTTTACCAAAATCTATCTTTTCATATAAAAAAATCATCTACAGTGTAAAAAGTGTTTGTATTTAGGTTTCATCTTAAGGCTGCTTTAAATTTTGCTTTGTCTTTCTTGAGGATTGTAACACTAGGTACTAAACTGTTGAAAATGTTGGTGCCAGCATGGAATGTAATTTTTTGAAAACAAGATAGGTTGGCATTTGGACTGTGAAGATGATGCTCATTCCTTGTATTAATGTTGTGTATAGATTAATTTGTTTGAAAAATTTCCTGATTATTAATAATGAAGTTCATTAATGAGAGTATATATTGGCATGGAGCGGGTAGAATCTCTGATTGTTTAAATGGACTTCTACAGGAGGTTCTGGGTTGTGCACCAGCCATAATTGTAACACTTTTCTTTTGTAAGGTGAAAAATTTCCCGCTGTTGGAAGAGTAAACCCCGCAACAAATCATTCCATATTTTATAATAGAATGAAAATATACATAGTAGATTGATTTGAGAGTGTTAATGTTACTGATATGGACCATCGATCTAATGGCATAACACGCTTCACTTTACTTAAAATCATTTTCTGCCTGTGGTTCTTCCAGTTGATGTGGTTATCAGTTTGTAAACCAAGACATTTTATATTCACTGTTTCTTCTACATACTTTTCTTTATAACCAATATGTAATGTAGAATGTGATGAATTCCTTGTTATGAATTTCATTATATTCATTTATCTAAATTTAGAATTAAATTATTAGCAGCAAACCATTTAAACATGCGAAAGAGAACAAAGTGTGACCCTGAACAGAAATCTTTGAAATTACTGCTTGAAATTATGGCACTAGTATCATCAGGAAATAATATTAGTTCTGATATAGAATTTATTATGAGGGGTAGGTCATTTATATATATTATGAACAATAGATTTCCTCGAATTGATCCTTGGGGAACTCCATGTTTCAGTATATCCCAGTCAGAGAAAAAAATTTGAGTTGAATTAAGTAATTTTCTTCAACTTTCTGTCTTGTATTAGTTAAATAGGACCTGATCCAATCTTCAGATTCCCCTCGAATTCCATAGAAATGTAATTTAGGTGCCAGAATTTCATGATTCACGCAATCAGAAGTGTATCTGCCATAAGGAGAATATTTTCAACTCCTACTTCAAATGTGGTGAGTAAAAGCCCAATATTGACAGCGGTACACATTAAATGAAACTTCCTTCCAACTTCATTATATTGACTGTAATACACTGTTGCACCCCAACTCACGGCAAAATAGAATAGCGATGACACTACGCAGCCTGCTTTTGCGCATAGCGGTCTGAGTGATGTAGTGATGCGAGATGTCGGATAAAATAATGTCTCGTTTTGTGTGCACGAACTAAAATGTTGTGCATCAACTTTTAATTTATACCTTCATAGTAGGATTATGTTGAAATTGGTTGAGAAATTTCAGGTATAATTCTGCATGTATTTCAATTCAAGATGTTGATTATAAAGCATGACTCCATACACATGATATAGTAATTTTTATGAGTGTGTTCCAGTTTAATTCATTTTGTCTTTGTTTTATAAATATCTTCGTCGTTTGTGATGATTACATGTTGGCGATATCCCATGTTGAAATTGCTCTAACTTGCGTATTTATATTAAAATCCACTCCACGGTAATTTTTATTATAGCTTGTCAGGAATGGACACTTAATGATTAGTGTAATTAATAAATATCATAAACTAACATTATGAATACGAACTGGTGTGTTGCTTTAATCATACTTAATATTAACACGGTGATTCGTGATTTAAATCATCCGTTCTCGTTGAAAATATTCCATTAGAAACCCTTGTTTAAAAATGGTGATAAGAATAATGTTACCAACTATAGACCTATATCATTACTTATTTATTTTCAGAGGTCCTTGACAAGATTATGTATGAAAAATTATGCATTTAAAGGCGGATCCCCGTATCCACGGATTCAGTATCGGCGGCTTAACGCGGCCCGAATAAAAAGGAAAAGTAAATGAAATAAACGGTTCATAAGTTTCAAAACGCGCGCCAAGCGAGAACGGGCCGTAACATGGTGAAATCCAGCAGGTCCCCGTACCCATGCTTCTCCGCAAACTTGCCACCGTTCCGCATGTAGCGTTCTCGCTGTTCGAATTAGTTGCTGTGTTATCGCAGTGTTTGTGTTAGAAAACAACGAGAAGTTGGAGAAGTCAGTGAATACCCACAATAAGCTAAGATTTTTTAAAAAATAACATTTTCTTATTACAGGTAATGTACAGGTACGTACGTTTGATTTTCATTTTAAGATGTGCAATAATAAAACTTTTTTTTCATTGCTTATGCAGCGCTTTGATGGAAAAGCATGCTTTTATTGTTCTGTCATCCCTTGAAACTCTACATGATACTGTACAGTACAGGTACTGTATTTTTTCATTGTTCTATCGTCTCTTGAGGATTAGGCTAAAACGTCAGAATCGCTTTCATACGTACGAGAGGGAGAGCAAGTACCCTTTAAATGTACAATGTAGCGTACAGTACACTTAATTATTACTGTATTTAACGTTGGTAATGTCTTACTGTGCGCATTTATCAATTAAACTTTACTGTATTTATGTATGTTACACGAATATCACGTTATATATTGCGTTCGGTATTATCCGCGGTTTCACGTAACCGCGGTAGGTCTTGGAACGTATCACCCGCGGATACGGGGGAACGCCTGTATAAATGCCAATAATATATTACTTAATGGACAGTTTGGTTTTTGAACTAAGTCATCACCTGAAAAGGCTTCCTTTAAAGTACTTAATGAAATATTAAGAGCTTTAAACAACAAACTCGTGGTTGGAGGTATTTTTTGCGATTTAGACTGTGTTAGTCATGATATTGTATTGTCAAAATTAAAGTTTTATGGAATAATGGGGAAAACCTTTGTGTTACTTAAATCTTATCTAGAAGATAGACACCAAAGGTGATTTTGAACGATAAATACGCCAATCATAATACTTATTCTGACCGGGGAAAAATAAAAAATGGTTTCCCGCAAGGATCAGTTGCTCTTCTTACTTTACATTAATGACGTACCAAAAAATACAAATAAACATTCCAAATATTTATTCTTGCAAATGACACTAGTGTAATTATTACTAACCCCACCCCATTAGCTTTTTTAAGTGAAATGAATAAGGTACTTAAACTCATAAATGTTTGATTTAATGCAAATTTATTGTCTTTAAATATTGGTAAAACTTACTTCATACAGTTTTCAACTAAGAATATTTCGCTTACTAATTTTAATATTACTTACGATAATAAAGTAATATCTGATATCTCCAATATGAAGTTTCTTGGAATAAAAATTGCCAACGCAAACTTATACAAAAGTCATATCGATATGACTGTGCATAAATTAAGTGCAGCATGATTAGCAGCTGGAACAGTTAAACTATTTATGTTTCTGGAAACTCAGAAAATTATATACTATGCGTATTTTCACTCCATCATGAATTATGCAATAATTGGGGGGGGGGGAGAGTGGAAATTCCTCATAGTAATACTATTTTTAAGCTGCAAAAGAAGACAGAATTACAATGGTTGCCAGAATTCGAGATTCTTGTGGGGAATATTTCAAGAAATTAAATATTTTGCCATTACAGTGACAGTATATACTCTTACTTGTACTTTGTGTAATTAATAATAAAAACTAATTTGTAGCAAACTCTGAGATGATAGAAACAAATATAATTTTTATCAGCCACTGTCTATTTTGACATCAAAAAGACCTGATTGTGTTGGTATTAAGGTGTCAGTTGTCTTCCAGACCATATAAAGAATTTATCTAATAATATGAAACAATTTAAATGAGTTTTAAAAGGTTTTCTTTTACCTGTGTTCTTTTTATTCATTGGGTGAGTGTTTTAATTATAATAAAGGTTAAATATTCGGGTTTTGTATAAACACTATTCAGATTTTTATACGTTTTAACATTTGACGTGGATATATTTGTTTATCTTCTCAATCTTGTACGTAATTATTATTTTCTTATCCCATTGTATACTCATCACTTTATTAAGCTTTTAATTAAATATTTTTTCAACTTACGAAACATCTCAATAATTTTGCTTGTATAATAACTAGTTTATGTTTATGCATCTATATGTTGTATTATTTATATAGCTATTACATTACATATACTAAGAATGACAAGCTGCCAGATTGTATAAACTGTAAGAAGAGCGTTTTCTGTCGAAGCCGAAATTTGATCCAGAAGTTCTGAGAATGTGCGCGCGCGCAAAGCCTCCTGAAAATCATGCGGCAGTCATGTGGTGATAGGGCGTAGGTTAGTACACTGTTCGGATTCTGTTGCTGTTTCTTCAGTCCTAATATGCAACCATTTTTTCCTTCGCCCGTTCGGGGACAGGGACAGCATTAAATTAAAAATTAGAATTATACACACGATACAGACTTGTTTTTTGTATCTTACGTACATGTTAACTGTTTCCTGTTTACTCTTTACTGCTACATGCGCACCACTGTTACCATCTCGTCGGTGATGTAGCCAACAAGATCCAGGAAAGGGTCCTTTCGAAGGAATATTACCAGAAAGGCGGAATTAAATCGCAAGAATAAAAAACCGGGGACAAAATTAGAATCAAAGTTATTCGGTGATATGTCTTATTACGAGTTCGTATTAAAAAATCCGGGATAAATGGTCACTCTATTTTACATGAGTATTCTAAGTGTCATAATTTGAAAATCCTGTATTAACTCCTTGTTTGCACAGATTTACCACCACAAAATAATAAGTAAATGCTGAAAGATACTACGGTATTTTGAAAAGCATGTATGTCTCAGACATGGGGGGGGGGGGGGGGGTATTGGTTTGTGGGCTTACATGCCATTTTCTGCAGTTGTCACTCTTCCTTTGCAAGGGAATTTCGCTCGGAGTGAGAAACCTGAAGGAGTTGGCTAATGGTGGCAGTGGAGCTAATAGTGAAGTATGTAGGATTCAGTATAGGGCCTATAGGTTCAAGTATCGTAAATTCAGACAGCATGTGCGTTACAGTGATCTGTGAAATGCTGTAAGAATTTAAATTTGAAATATGATAGGCATTAACATTATGTGAGGGTAATCGTGGCAACAGGGTTCACACGCTATAAGTCTAGTGTTTGACATTATGGCGCGTTAAGGTTAGATTAAGTCAGATTGTGGTACAAATGGTATACCTGGCCTAGTCTTTAGAATTTTAGAAGATTAATTCAGATATTCCTAGAGTGTATAATCTGTAATTTTAAAACAGTGAGAGTTGCTTTGGCATGTTCTTTTTTAATTCTTTAAGTCATAATTATCTGTCTTATTAATTTAAGGATTACACATGGTAGAACATTTTTATTGGGTCCAATAGCCCTAATCATATCTGTACCATTTAATCATTGATGTGTTTGGAAGGTAGGTGGTTATAATGGCTGTATGACATGTAGACAACAGACCTATTGGAAACCGACGAGTTTCACAATGTGGTTGTAGTTTCATTACAATTGTTGACCTCTTTAGTCATACACAGTTTAACCCATTCAATTAAATCTTGTTCCATTTCATTTCATTTCATTTTATTTTGCAGTCATGAGATCTATACAAGGCTAAAAGCCCACTAGATATAGAACCTGTCATGAAAGAATCATGAAAAGTCCATCTGGATTAACTTTCAACTGCTTTTATGAAACACAAATAAATAAAATATATTTGATTTGACCCATAATCATAATTTGCACTGTGGCGTGGGATTTCGCATAGACAATCATAACATATTCTCATTCATAAAAAAAAACCTTTTGTATCGTCACTGTATGTAGCTTATTTGTTGTGGCACATGTATGAGTACTGTACTGGAGGCATTACAACTGTTCTTGGGAGTTACCATCATTACACTGAATTATGATATTCTTGAGTCCAAACCCAGTTTGTGGGCATGGGAATTTACATGCCTTTTTATCATGTGGGTTTATCATCATTATTGTCATATAAGTAACATATGTATTGTATTTGTTATTTCATAAAGTTATACAATTATGTGTCAGTTTCATTGAATTTGATCCATTGTAACATACTGAAAGAGAACTATAGGAGTCATATTAGTTTGAACAAATTGCTTGAACAGGGAAGCATCTGTTATTTGTTCTCAGAACTTAGAAGTTAAAAAAAAAAAAAACATTTTGGCCAGGTTCAACACTCCTGCGTGACAGTTTGCTGAATGAGTTGAATCTGAAAGTGAAACAAAATGTTTAAAGTTACCGTCAAAACACAACAACAGTGTATAAATATTAGTATTTTATTATACACTGTTATTGTTTTGGTGGTAACTTTAAACATTTTGTTCATTTTTTTGAATCCAAACACAACGGGATGTCCTCTATTAAAAACAAAAGTTGAATCTAGTTGACAATGTGATGGTATTTTCCTAAGATTATCTTCTTTCTGATCTCATAGAGACCATTTTAAGAGGTTACATATGGATTTTCAGGTTACTTCAGTTGTCTGCATATGTTGCCCATTGTAAATTTTCACACCTAACAATTGTGAAAAGATTAACTAATGAAGCCTGTATTGCATTAGTATTCCATTTATAAAATTATGGAGGACACTGCACTGTCAGCAGGAACTGACATGCTTATTGTATTTTTCATATTATTTTTGTTTAATCTTAATTTGATGATACTTGTTCTGCTCATTGAGAATTTGTTTCTCTTAACCTCTTTCTGTTTAATTAAATTACTCATAATAGAATAGAACTAGTATCGAAGCCCACAACTGGACACGATCCTTAGCTAGTTCCATCCCTTCCCATTTTCACAGCATACTTTTCCAAGATTCTGTTTCATTCTGAAAGTATAGTTCATTCTATAAATAGTACATAATATAGCTGTTTATGATTTACATTTAGGTTCTCTTTTGTGTGTGTGTGTGTGTTGGATTCCTACAGATTATTAAATTTGTAATGTTTCAGGAAACAACAGAGGTCTATTTCCTTGGCATTTTCTGTGTAGAAGCATCCCTCAAGATCTTAGCACTAGGTTTTGTACTTCATCCTAGATCGTATCTACGCAACATTTGGAATATGATGGATTTTGTTGTAGTTGTCACAGGGTGAGTGAATATTCATAAGCAGTCTTTGTTAATGTTACTTATAAATTTATTTTATATTCCTTATTCTATGCTTTAACTCATTTCATAATGAGTGGGATATTAAAACTTATTTATGCAATTTTTGTCCTTGTGTTTTAATTTATCACATCTTATTTACTTTGACTGTAGTAATAGTGAAACTGCAAAATGTTGCTCATGTAGCATGATTTCATAGTATTTTAAAACTTAGCACATTAAATCTCATTATGAAAGTCTAAGCACAGACATTATTTTCCATTTGTTACTGTATAATTGAAATATTCATGCAGCATTTATTATGAAAATTGAATAGCCATGCTGTTAAAATGTGTCAAGACAGCTGTAGCACTACTATGGCTGTTTTTAGGTCGATGACATTATTCTTCGAGTCAAATGTGGATTTGGATTTGCGGATGCTTCGATCTTTCCGTGTACTGAGACCGCTGAAATTGGTCTCAAGAATTCCAAGTAAGTTGGTAGCAGCTTCAGTGAGCGTACCAACTCTACGCCAGTTGTTTGCTCCTATAGATATGGTCGGATGTTGCCTCATTATTATTATTATTATTATTATTATTATTATTATTATTATTATTGCATACTTGTGTATGTGATTGGAATGAGCCCCATTACTTACATTTGTGTTTTACTTAGGTGCAGTCCACAAAGCTAGATGGAGTATTTAAATATCCATATTTTATGTTTATTTAGATATAGACTGTGCCTATAGATGTTGATGACAAGTATCACCCATAAATGTTGTTTCATACAATTCTAAATTTAATTCTGTGGTATAGTCAAACTTCTTTATATGAATTAGATATTGCTGTGATTGTGGTATTAGCGGATATGGTAAATGATGTCGTATTGCAGTAGTTGTTACTCATATCCTGCAACAAATATTGCTTTCTCATACATATTGAAATTCTATTACTATTTACTGCTATATTGAAATTTTATTACTATTTACTGCTATAACATATACTATAGGTAAAGTTCACCCTAGAACAGGCCACGAAGGCCCAGAGGTGGAGTAGAGGTATAGCTCTGCTCTTTCTTGGACCTTGGCGTTAGATGGGGGTGGGTGGTCAACGCCACGCCCCGGCTGTTTAACCCCCAGGAAAGACCCGGTACACATTGTATAGGAGGCTGGGTGGGCCCCAGGGCCTGTCTGGACGGGTACGAAAGATGTTGCCGCCATCAGAATTCGATCCCCGGACCGTCCATCCCATAGCGAGTCATACATATACTATAGGCTGTATAATATTTTTGTTTATATTAAAGTCAGATAAAATGTAGATGTATGGCAGATCAGCATCCAACCTGAAATTATACAGTGAAGAATAAATCCACTTCTGTATGAATGGTGGCAGTTCACACATTAATCATACTTTTTTAGACACAGTAGTTCTGTTATTTGTTATTGATACTACTGTGTCCGTAATTTAATATCTCTACCTCTGTGTAACTCCAGGGTTGTTAATGTAGAAACACCATCTATGGATTCCTGTTTTTTACTTCCAGTTTTACAAGATTTCCTTGTCATAATGCAGTGATGCTGTCTGTGTAGTGTTTTGTCAGTTCTAGCCAACTTTTGACATCAAATTCAGTATTGGCAAGTGGATGTAGCATTTGTTGTGGCTGCTGTGTGGACACAGTTGTTGTGGCTGCTGTGTGGACACAGTTGTTGTGTTTGCTGTGTGGACACAGTGTTGTGGCTACTGTGTGGACAGAGTGTTTGTTGACATTAATATTAACTTTGTTACTGCAGGACATGACAGATTTTCTTTGAATCGAGGCACCAATTAAAAAGTTTAGGAGAAAACTTTTTTATCTTTTGTGGATGTATGTTGCAATGATTAGCGAACTTAAACTTTCCACTGTTGCTGTTGCTGATAGGGTTTCCAATAACTTACAAGAGAATCTTCCAAAATGATATGATGTTTTGCAAATTCCATCTGTCAAAAACACCCTGAATAGCATATCAATTTAAAATGCAAAACTACAGAGTTTCAGAAATACTCTTAAATAAAAGGTCTCATATTAGAATTCCCTATTCACCATTAAACTCCAAACAAAATTAACCTAAAGTCTACAATTCATTTATTCATTCCTTTACATTTCATGAATCTTAACAAGGGCAAAGACACCTTTTGGATATAGAACAGTCAATATGTGTGTGTGTGTGTGTGTGTGCTTATGAAAAGCTTATGTCTAATTTACAATAAGTGATTAAATTTGATGGTTAATATAGAGTATCATATAACACTTTACCACCAACCCCACATATGCTGCTCTGTACTCAGCACCAGTTGCAGCAAACCCTCTGGGAGTTCTGTCGATGCATTTTCATTACACAAAACTGATTTTAGTATTTATGACTGTTTATTGATAGTGGTGATCAAGCTGGTTATTAATGAAGTCTCATTGAAGTGGAATTTCAAACAAAGATTATAGGTGCCATAACAAGTTATCTAGGTGCTGTGGTGACCTGGCGCCAAGAATTTATTGCGCCCTGGTTGATGGTACTTGGAGGGAACTTTTCAGTGTGTTGTGTTTATGATTTTCAGTATAGATTACTTAGGTATAAGTACATTTATTAGAATTAATTTTAAACATTTGACTTATTACATGAATTTGTGGCAGAAATAATATCAAAACAATTATATGTAAGGTGGTGTACAACTTTTTCCACCATATTCCAATTTATGGAAGTCTGAGGCTGCAATTGTGAGTTGAATGCAGCTAGCTGAAGTACTCCTAAAAATTCTCTCTCTGCCTCTCTCTCTCTCTCTGCCCCCCCCTCTCTCTCTCACTCTGTCTCTTTCGTTACCTCACCCTATCTTACATATAATAGAGTGTTTGAACGTTTTAAAGCTATAATGTTACACAGTAACGACCTACAAAAACTCTTTGTCTTTGATATTACAGACACTTTTAATGATGAAGAAAATTGTAGGCTGTTCGTTTCCAGAGTCATGACTTTAATTAAATACTGCTAACTAGTTGACAGAGAGTGAGAGAATTTCTTTAAGTCAGCAATACCAAATGATTACATAATCATATGAGTATGTTGGACATCATTAATTCTAATATATTGCCCATATTTTGGAAAGGAAGTTATAATTTTGTGAAATACAATGTATAAGGATTTAGCATTATCACTTTTTTGATCATGTTTGTCAGTGAAGCCATCTCATTTCTCTTTTAAAAGGGATGATTTTGATTGAATTGTGATTCATTCTCAATATCAATATCACAGCCCAAATAGTATTATGCTGGAAATTTTAAAGCTTTATTTTTAAGATCATAAGGCTTCATTATCTGGAATTCTAGTGTACCCTCTATGTCACAGGCCACAGGTTTTTGCAAAAGAGTTAACAGATTTTAAAATGTGTGTAATTGAAGCAACACACAATGACTTTCTACTAAAGAGTATGCAACTCAGTAAAAAAAACATATACTTTGAGTTTACTGATTTGAAGTAATCATGTGCTGTTCATTTATGTGGTAGGTCAGAAGGTAGATGGGATGGTCATTCACAGAGTAACACGAAAAATTAGGACTCTGAATTTTATGCAAAAAGCCTGATTCACTGGCACAATGAAATGTGCAAGAACTAGTATGTGAATCTGATTCATTGATCCATTATAGGTGCTCATAGCCATTTGGACATATGTGTATGTTTCCAAGAACGTTCTTCTTTTATATTTAGAACATGTGCAGTTCAAAGCAGAAATCAAAGTGCACTTTCCTATTACACACAGGTCTCTAGTTTTACATATCTGCTAGTGATGGTGGTGTTGTATTTAACTGTAAGTTATAATAACGTACTGAAATATGTATACCTTGCGTTGTTGACTGGTATAACCTCAAAGTCACTGTGCTTGTAAACATTGACTTATATTAAATCTAGTACTACCAACTAGTCGGGCAGCATCATTAACGTTTCTTGTCTTCAAATTATAACATGGCCCTCAGTGTTACAAGCGTTATGTTGTAATCTCTAATCATTGAACAAAAGTAACAAATGCTATATTTCACAATTTCTTCATCCAGAATCTTCTTTAAATTTGTTGCACTGTTTATCAGTTCACCTATATTTAATGAGACAGGCTCCGAAGTGGAGTTATTGCCATAAATAACACTGGTCAACAAAATTTAACTTTTTTTGTCCCACGAACTTCAGTAGGTGAACTTAGCAGTACTTTTTATGCTGAATTCAGATATATATACAGAATTTTTCTATCAGGCAGGGTTTCAAAGGTACAGAAAAAATTTAAATGTGCAAAATAATACTTTATGTGCTCAGGAAACAGGCAGAAACTTTCCTCTAAAATGTTGAGGCTTACGACTTTCGCCAGTGTTTGGCGTCAGGTACATACTTCTTCAGTGTCCAGCAATGGTCTGCCAACATACTTGAGGTACACTTGCCTTGGTAACGCTTTTCCATAGCCATAAGGTCTTGGTGAAATCTTTCACTGTGTTCGTCACTGACTTCGCTGAGATTTTCTGGCAAAAATCCAAGTGTGACTCCAGAAAGTGGATTTTCAGACTCATTGCATCCCATAGCTTTGTATGAATGAAGTCAACAGGTCCTGCACAACATCCTGATATTTAGCTGCTTTATGATTTCCTAAGAAGTCCTTGGAAATCCTCATAAATGACAACCATGCATTTCTTGCAGTTTCATACAGGTCTTCATCGAACTGTTTGTCTTGCATCAGTTCCCTGATCTGGGGTCCTATAAATATACCCTCCTTGATTTTTGAGTCACTCACATTTGGGAACTTATTCCTCACATATTCGAATCCATTGCCGGTTTTATCCACACCTTTCACAAATTTTTTCATGAGGCCCAGCTTTATGTGCAAAGGGGGCAGATAAATTTTCTCCAGAAGAACAAGAGGAGGATTGACGACATTTTTCTCTCCTGGCGTCAGTGATATTTGTTTAGACCACAGTTTATTTACATAGTGATTCTTCTTGTCCCGGGTGTCCCACTCGTACAGGAAACTGCAGTAATTTGTGTACCTGAGTTGCATTCCAAGTAGCAGTGCCACAACCTTGAGATCACCATGTAACTTCCATTTAAATTTGTCATACTTAATCTTTCCCAACAGTGGCTACATGCTTTCATAACTTCCCTTCATGTTGGCTGCATGAGCCAGAGGAATGGAGGGGAATCTATTTCCATTGTGGAGTAGAACCACCTTCAAGCTCACTTTTGACAAATCATTGAACAAGCGCCACTGATCTGTGTCATATTCATGGCCAAGTACTTCAATAATGGAACAAACATCATTACAAAACACGACACCACCTTCCAGGGAGGAGAAATCCTTGAATTCTTCATTGCGCTCGTGGTAAAAACACACCTTAGTGTCCAAGCACAGAAGATTCTAGCCCTTTAACCTGGAGCCTAAAAGTTCAGCTTGCTTCTTTGACAGGTTCATATCATAGATGATATCATTAAGGTTCCTTTGAGTTAGCAGGTGTAGTTCATTGGAAGAACAGGCTCCTGCAAATGTTATATCACAATCCATATTGTTTTTAGCTTGGCCTACATCTTCATCACTTGCCTCAATGTCACTAAGCATCATGTTTGTTGGAGGCTTTGACACAGGTAACTTTGCACTGTGAGGTACTGGTTCATCGTAGATGGTAAATTAGGATATTGAACAGTGTGTTTGGACTTTGCTGTTACACCAGTGATACTGGTCAGGCAGAAGTAGCAATCTGAAACGTGGTCCATGGGCTCTCGCCAGACCATAGGAATGGCGATACAGCATGAACCTTTTGCCATGCTGCAAGAAGCCTGGCAAATGTCACACAGTAAAAGTGGGGAGTCCAACACTTGCCCTGATCACCCACTTTGCAGCCGAAATAATGCTCATAGCATTTCTAAATGAGGGGTGTGAAAGACCATCTTTGGGATTTGAATGTCACCTCAACGCAGATGTAGCAGAATGCATCTGATGAATTTACACACTTTCTTTGCATATTAATGGTCCAACAAACACTTTGTGATGATAACACATTGAGCTCTGGTTAGCAACCGGCAGAAGACTGTTAGTCACACATGTATGACAGATGAATGTTTGCTTGTTACAGCACGTCCAGGCTACCTCCTACAGGCCCCCAGTGACTCACATATGTAGGCTTGTGCTTCCACATAGTCTGATGCAATGCGAAGGGTGTGGGTGATAGAGAAATTCTGGAAACATACAAGGGTTGGATGCAAAGTAGTGGCAACACTGCTGTAACTTGAAGGATGTGCGTCCGGTGACACTACTGTCGTCTGTACCTGATAGCAGAAGTTCAGTTGAAGTAGTACAGTGAGTGGTGATGGTTGTGTTTGATTGAGTTGCATTGTGAATCGTCTTGAAGTGTAGAAGTCCAGTTCAAGCGCCCTAACAACATGTTTACGAAAGAAGACCAATGCTCCTGGATAAAAATTGAAGTTGCACGAGGTCGTAGTGCACAAACCTGTTTTCAAGGACTGCGAGAAGCATGTGGTGATGCTGCTTTGCCATATCACACAGTGGCACGATGGGTGAAATTGTTCCGTGAAGGGAGGGATTCCATTCAGGACAGCCATCGTTCAGGACGACC
>Ga0136643_10010084_pt1 | contig 13932 bp, 9 predicted proteins | sample TergutLab28metaG_FD_96883 | JGI IMG/M metagenome (GOLD analysis project Ga0136643, IMG submission 96883) | Labiotermes labralis P1 segment gut microbial communities from Petit-Saut dam, French Guiana - Lab288 P1 (version 3) (version 3) | ecosystem: Host-associated > Arthropoda: Insects >...
GCAGTGGCCGGCCGAGGTACGAGGCCGTCCGCGAAGGGAGCGAGCAGGAAGACCGACCGACAACCGAGGGCTGACGCCCGAGCTCCCGCAGTGGCCGGCCGAGACACGAGGCCGTCCGCGAAGGGAGCGAGCAGGAAGACCGACCGAAATCCGGCGCCCGACACCCCAACTCCCCCACTACGCGGCCCGGACACGAGGCCGTCCGCAGCGGAAGCGAGCAGCAGGAACGACCGCGGGGCGGTCGTCATTCGAGCTGCTGCTTGCGGCTGAGCAGGGTCTGCAGCAGCACGACGACCGCGAGGAAGCCGCCGTTGACGGTGTCGGTGAAGGCGGAGCCGTACTGCGAGAAGTAGTGGTCGATCAGGTTGTGGATCACCGCGAGCAGCAGCACGCCGGCCGCGGTGCCGCCGACCGAGCCGCTGCCGCCGGTGAGCAGCGTGCCGCCGATCACCACCGAGGCGATGGCGGTGAGTTCGTAGCCGATGCCGATGGTGGTCACGCCGGAGCCGAGCCGGGCGCCGCCCAGGGCGCCGGCCGCCGCGGCGAGGGTGCCGGACAGCAGGTAGACCAGCACCTTGCTGCGGGCGACGGGCAGGCCCAGCAGGACCGCCGCGTTCTCGTTGCCGCCCATCGCGGTCAGGGTGTGGCCGAAGCCGGTGCGGGTGAGCAGCACCGCGCCGAGCACGAACAGCGCCGCGGTGATCAGCACCGGGGTCCACACGCCGGCGCCCAGGTGCCGGAACGCCGAGTGCTGCGGCACCAGATAGGTGGTGGCGCCCTCGCTGGTGACCGCCTGGAGCAGTCCGCGCAGGCCCAGCAGCCCGACGAGGGTCACGATGAACGGCGCCATCCCGGCCTTGGCGACCAGCAGTCCCTGCACGGTGCCCCAGGCCGCGCCGACCGCGAGCGGCAGCAGGATCGCGAGCCAGGTGCCGTGCGTGGACCCGTAGGCGCCGAGGACGCCGCCGAGCGCGTACATCGAGCCGACCGACAGGTCGATGCCGCCGGTCATGATGACGAACGTCATGCCGAGGGCGAGCAGCCACACGAAGGCGTTGTTGCCCAGGATGCTGCTGATGTTGGACCAGGTGGGGAAGGTGGAGGAGGTCGACGAGGCGATGACGACCACCAGCGCCAGGACGGCCAGCGCGCCACGGCGCTGCACCTGGGAGGCGATCCGCTCGCCGAGCGTGGCCCGCGGGGCGCGGGCCTTCGCGGTGGCCGGCGGCGGCAGCACGGCGGAGGTCATCGGGTACCACGCTCCTGGGAGGCGTAGACCGCGAAGCAGATGATCGCGGCCTCCACGATCTGGGTGTACGAGGTGTGCACGTTGTGCTGCGTGAGCACGGCGGTGATCAGCTGCATGAACAGCGCGCCGGCCACCGTGCCGAGGACGCGGACCCGGCCGCCGCTGAGCGGCGTGCCGCCCACGACCACCGCGGTGATCGCGTTGAGTTCCATGTTCAGGCCCTGGTTGGCGGGGTCCGCCTCGGCGCCGTGGCCGACGATCAGCACGCCGGCGAGGGCGGACAGTACACCGGAGATCACGTACACGGTGATCAGCACGCGGCGCACGGGCAGCCCGGACAGCCGGCTGGCCTGGCGGTTGTCGCCGATGGCGACGAGTTGCCGGCCGAAGGTGGTGCGCCGTACCAGCAGCCCGGTGAGCAGCGCGCAGATGCCGCCGATCCAGGCCATCTCGGGGATGCCGGCCAGGCTGCGCGAGCCGAGGTCGAGCAGGCCGGACTGGGTGACCGGCTTGGCGGAGTTGCCGTTGATGATCTCGGCCAGGCCCCGCACGCCGATCATCAGCGACAGGGTGGCGACGATCGGCTGGATGCGGGCCAGGGCCACCATCGCGCCGCCGACCGCGCCGGACGCGGCGCCCAGCACCAGGGCCACCAGCAGGGAGGGCAGCAGCCCGTAGCCGGCGTAGAGCGGCACCACGGAGGCGGCCAGCGCGATCACCGCGCCCACCGACAGGTCGATGCCCTCGGTGCCGATGACCAGGGCCATGCCGAGGGCCACCAGCAGGGTGGGCGCGACCTGGTAGAGCTGGACGCGGATGTTGCTCATCTGCAGGAACGACGTGTCCAGGCCGACCGCGACGACGAACAGCACCACCAGCGCGGCGTAGACGCCGTACTCCTGGAGCAGGCGCCGGACCCGGGCGCGGTCGAGCGCGGGTCCGGTCCAGGTGAGGGAGGTCATGACCGGTTCTCCTTCACGGGCGCGGCGACCGGTTCCGCTGCGGCCTGCGGCGTCCCGCCGGGGTTCTCGGGCCCGGATTCCGGGCCTCCTGGTTCGGGGTGGTCCGGGGCGTCGGGCGACAGCGGCGGCGCGGTGGCGAGCGCGTCCAGCAGGCCGTCCTCGCTGACCTCCGCGCCGTCCAGGTTCCCCACCACGCGGCCGTCCTTGAGGATGACCACGCGGTCCGAGCCCTCGATCAGCTCCTCCAGGTCGGAGGAGATGAGCAGCACGCCGAGCCCGTCGGCGGCGAGTTCGTCGATGATGGACTGCACCTCCGCCTTGGCGCCGACGTCGATGCCGCGGGTCGGCTCGTCCAGCAGCAGCACCTTGGGGTTGAGGCACATCCAGCGGGCCAGCAGGACCTTCTGCTGGTTGCCGCCGGACAGGTCGCTGACCTTCTGGTCGGGGCCGGACGCCTTGATCCGCAGCCGCTCCATGAAGAACCGGACGACCTCGTCCTGCTTGGCCTGGGAGACCAGTCCGGCGCGGGACAGGCGCGGCAGCGCGGCGAGCGAGATGTTCTCGCGCACCGACAGGTTGGGGATGATGCCCTCCGCCTTGCGGTCCTCGGCCAGCATCACCACACCGGCCCTGATCGCCGCGGCGGGACTGCGCCGGTGCAGCGGCCGGCCCTCCACCTCGACGGAGCCGGCGTCGGTGCCCAGCGCGCCGACGATCGCCTTGGCGGTCTCGCTGCGGCCGGCGCCGAGCAGCCCGCCGAGGCCGACGACCTCGCCGGGGTGGATGTCGAGCGAGACGCCGTGCAGCCGGTGACGAACCGTCAGATTCTCTGCGGCAAGGACCGGTTCGCCGGTGCGCCGCTCGTGCCGGTCGGAGTCGAAGGCGGTGGTGCCCTTGTCGCGCACCGTCGCCATCTCCCGGCCGAGCATCAGGGAGATCAGCCGCAGCCGCTCCAGCCCGGCGATCTCGCCGGTGTGCACGACCTCGCCGTCCCGCATCACGGTGACCCGGTCGCAGATCGCGTACAGCTCGTCCAGCCGGTGGCTGACGTAGACGACCGCGATGCCCTGCTCCTTGAGCCGGCGGATCACCGAGAACAGCGTCTCGACCTCGCGCGGTTCCAGCGACGAGGTGGGCTCGTCCATGATGACCACGCGGGCGTCGACCTGGACCGCGCGGGCCAGCGCCACCATCTGCTGGGCGCCCAGGCCCAGGGTGCGCAGCGGCCGGGTGACGTCGACGTCGACGCCGTACCGGCCGAGCACCTCGGTGGCCTCCCGGTTCATCCGGCCCACGTCGACCAGCCCGAACCGCCGCGGCTCGCGGCCGAGATACAGGTTGCGGGCCACCGACATCAGCGGGACGAGGTTGACCTCCTGGTAGATCGTGGAGATCCCCGCGGCCTGCGCCTCCAGCGGGTTGCGGAAGTCGCGGTCGCGTCCGGCCAGCCGGACCTGGCCGCTGTCGGGGCGGTAGACCCCGGTGATCACCTTGATCAGGGTGGACTTGCCCGCGCCGTTCTCGCCGATCAGGGCGTGCACCTCGGCGGGCCGCAGGGCGAAGTCCACGTCGCGCAGCGCGTGCACGCCCGCGAAGCTCTTGTGCACCCCCGAGACCTCCAGCACGGAGTCACTGCGGGGGTCGAGGTCCTGCTGGACCATGGTCGTTGTCCGCCTCCTCGTACGGGGCTGCCGTGCGGCGGCCCGGGCGCCGGTTCCGGGCCGGCGGGACGCGGCTCGATCGCCGTGTCCCGCCGGCCCGTCGGTGTTGCCGGTGCAACGGTCGGTGGACTCAGTAGACGAGGCCCTGGGCCAGCGCCTGCTTGGCGTTGGCGGAGGTGAAGTGGCCGTCCTTGATGATCACCTTGTCCTGGACGCCGGCCGTGCCGTAGAAGTTCTGCAGCGACTGGAAGGCCAGCGGGCCGAACCGCGGGTTGGTCTCGATGTCCGCGACGGCCAGGCCGTCGGCGACGTTCTGCACCATCTGCTGGATGCCGTCGATCGTGACGATCTTGACGTCCTTGCCGGGGGTCTTCCCGGCCGACTTGATGGCCTGGATCGCGCCGAGCGCCATCTCGTCGTTCTCGGCGTACACCGCGTTGATGTCGGAGTGCGCCTGGAGCAGCTGCTCCATCACCTTCTGGCCGTCGGTCTGGGCGAAGTTGCCGGTCTGCGAGGCGACGATCTTGATGTTCGGGTACTTCGCCTTGACCTGGTCCTGGAAGCCCTTGGTGCGGTCCGTCGTGACGTTGTTGCCGGGCGTGCCGGTGAGGATCGCCACGTGCGCGTTGCCGCCGGTCGCGGTGTTCAGGTCGTCCGCGGCGATCTGGGCCTGGCCGTAGAAGTTCGAGCCGATGAAGGCGATGAAGTCGGTGCAGGCGGTCCCGGTGACCGTGCGGTCGATGGTCAGCACCGGGATCTTCTTGGCCTTGGCCTGCGCGAGGGCCGGGCCGAGGCCGTCGGAGTTCTCCGGCGCGACGATGAGGACCTTGGCGCCCTGCGCGATCATGTCCTGGATCTGCGAGTTCTGGGCGTTGACGTCGGCGTTGGCGTTGCGCTCGATGAGCTTGACGCCGAGCCGCTTGGCCTCGTTCTCGATGCTCTTGGTCTCGGTCGCCCGGAACGGGTTGCTGGTCGACTCCGACTGGGAGAAGCCGACGACCGTCTTGCCGTCGGTGATGTCCAGCTTGGGAACGCCGCCGGCGTATCTGTCGAAGGTGCAGCCCGGGCCCGCGGAGCTGTCGGTGGGGGTGGCCACCTGCTGGGCCGCAGCGCTGTTGTCCGTGGCGCTGCTGGACGGCGACTTCGACGAGTCGTTACCGGAGTTGGTGCAGGCGGCGGCGGACAGGCACAGGCCAGCCGTGATCATCGCGGCGGCCACGGCCTTGGCACGGGGAAGGGTCTTCATGCGCCGATCACATCCTCAGGGGCAGTGAAGGGTCGGGTGAGGGTGCGGGGAGCAGTCGCTGTCCTCCCGCGCTGTTTCCAACGTTGTAGAGACCCTGCGGCACCCACCGGACGCTGTCAAGCGTCCGTGCACAGATTTCTGTCCGGCGCTCAGAAAGCCCTTGCGTCACACGAGTTGACCCGCAGGATGCCGAACGACCCGAGATTCACAGGTGGATGGCGTCGCAGGGGGTGCCGGCCGGCCCCGGCCGCGCACCCGCGGGCGGTTCCGCCCCGGAAGTATCCGCCGCGGGTCTGGACAACAGGGGCGTCGCGTGCTGTCATTCCGATGCTTTCCAACGTTGTTACTTCAGGGCCGAGAGAGCCGCCGCGGTGTCCACCGGATCCGCGCTCGATGCCCTGCTCCCGACGCTTCCCTGCTTCCCCGCCGTTCCCCACCGATCGCAGCCCCCGGGCCCCGCGCGGCCGCCTCGTCGCGTCCGGACCCTCACCGCCCCTGTCCGGGTGGGCGATCGGAGCCGTACCGACGACGCCGCCCGGCGTTCGCACGCCGGCCGGCGCGACGTACCAGGAGGTCCTCGCATGTCCGAAAGCACCACGCCGTCCGCCGCACCCGGCGGCGCGCCCCGCAGCGACACCGGGGGCGTGAGCCGCCGCGGGCTGCTCGCCAGGTCCGGCGCGGTGGGTCTGGGCGCGGCCGGGGCGGCACTGCTGCCCGGGACCGTCACCGGCGCGCAGGCCGCGCCGGCCACCGCGACCGCCCAGTCCACCGGCGCCGACCCGCTCACCGCGGCCGCCCCGGCGCTCCCCGCGTTCGACCCGATCCGGCCGCCGGCGGTGCCGCTCGCGGTGCGCTCCCCGTACCTGAGCACCTGGCTGGCCGCCGACGTGCCGTCCGGCCACTGGCCCACCTTCTGGACCGGCCGGGTCACCGCGATGACCGGCATCGCCGTGATCGACGGCACCCCGTACCTGTTCTTCGGCGCGCCCAACGTGCCGGACCACCCGCTGCCCCGCGGCCTGGTCCAGCGCTCGCTCCAACTGACCGCGACCCGCTCGCTGTTCGTGCTGGAGGGCGGCGGCGTCCGGCTGAACCTGACGTTCCTGTCGCCGGTGGAGCCGGGCGACCTGAAGCGGCAGTCGATCCCGATGTCGTACGTGACGGCGGAGGTCCGCTCGGTCGACGGCAAGGCGCACGACGTCGCGCTGTACTTCGACATCTCCGGCGAGTGGGCGCACGGCAACTCCGGCACGAAGATCCGCTGGGCGCAGCAGAACATCGCGGGCACCGGGTCCGGGCCGAGTCTGACATCGTTGTCTTTCACTCCCGACAGCCCCCAGGTGCTCAAGGAGAGCGGCGACACGGCGTCCTGGGGCACGGTGGTGTGGAGCGCCGCCGCCCGGTCGGGCCTGACGTGGCAGATCGGCCCGGACACCGTCGTGCGCCCCGCGGCGCTCGCCGACGGCAAGCTGGGCAACACCTCCGACACCGACCAGCCGCGGGCGATCAACGACCGCTGGCCGGTGTTCGCCTTCCACTTCGACCTGGGCAGCGTCCGCAACGCGCCGGCCACCGCGCAGCTGTCGGTGGGCCATGTCCGCGAGCCCGCGGTGAGCTACCTGGGCGAGCAACTCCCGCCGCTGTGGCGGTCGTACTGGTCCTCCTGGCAGGACATGGCCGCCTTCTTCCACGCCGACTCCGCCGGCGCGCAGACCAGGACCGACGCGCTGGACCGCCGGATCAAGCGGGACGCCACCGCCGCCGGCGGGGCCAACTACGCGGCATTGTGCGCCCTTTCACTGCGTCAGGCGTACGGCGCCACCGAGCTGGTCAGCAGGAACGGCAAGCCGTGGGCGTTCCTGAAGGAGATCTCCTCCGACGGCAACGTCTCGTCGGTGGACGTCACGTACCCCACGATGCCGGTGTTCCTCTACACCGACCCGGAGTACCTGCGGCTGCTCATCGAACCGATGCTGGACTACGCCGAGAACGGCGGCTGGCCCAAGGAGTTCGCCGAGCACGACCTGGGCTCCGGCTACCCCAACGCGTCCGGCCACAACGACGGCAACGAGGAGGACATGCCGGTCGAGGAGTCGGCCAACATGCTGCTGATGGCGGCGGCCTACCTCGCCCGCGCGGACACCGCGACCGCGAAGGAGTTCGCCGCCGCGCACTACCCGATCCTGCGGCAGTGGGCCGACTACCTGGTCGCCAACGCGCTGGACCCGGGCTTCCAGAACCAGACCGACGACTTCACCGGGTTCATCGCGCACAGCGCCAACCTGGCGCTCAAGGGCATCCTCGCGATCGGCGCGATGGCGTCCGTGGCGACCACCGCGGGCAACGCCACCGACGCCACCCGCTACCGGGCCACCGCCCGCGACTACGCCGGCCAGTGGGTGAGCAAGGCGCAGGACTCCACGCCGGACCACCTCAAGCTCGCCTACGACCAGCCGGGCACCTGGAGCCTGAAGTACAACGGCTACCCGGACGCGCTGCTCGGCCTCGGCCTGGTCCCGTCCTCCGTCGCCCAGGAGGAGGGCGACTGGTACGCGACCCAGGTCAACCAGTTCGGCGTGCCGCTCGACCCGCGCCACGCGTACACCAAGGCCGACTGGGAGATGTGGACCGCGGCGTGGCTGCGCGGCCACCCGGTCAGCAAGGTGCTGATCGACACGTTGTACGACTTCGCGACGGCCACGCCGAGCCGGGTCCCCTTCACCGACTGGTACGACACGGTCGCGGGCAACCAGAGCGGCGGCTTCCAGGCCCGGCCGGTGGTCGGCGGCATCTTCGCCCTCCTCAGCCTGGACCGCTGACGTCGCGTTCCCCGGGCAGCAAGGGGCCCGCCGGCCTCCCGGGAGGCCGGCGGGCCCCGCGGGCCGTCGGGGCGGCGGCGAGTGCCGGGTGGCAGAGGGAAAGGTGGCCGCTGAAAGCCGTCCTGACGGAACGTCAGGCGCTGGGCGGCGCCGTGGACTCGCGCGCGATGAGCGTGTAACCGGGCTGGATCCGCTCGGGGTTCATCTCCGGGGCGCCGGTGAGCCGGGCCACCACACGTTCCACGGCGAGCCGGGCGATGGCCTGCTTGTCCGGGGAGACGGTCGTCAGCGCGATGGTCGAGAAGCGGCCCTCCTCCACGTCGTCGAAGCCGACCACCGAGATGTCCTGCGGGACGCGCAGGCCGCGTTCGACCAGGGCGCGCATCGCGCCGAGGGCCATCAGGTCGTTGTAGGCGAAGACCGCGTCGGGCTGCGTGCCCCGGTCGAGCAGCGCGTTCATCGCCGCGGCGCCGTCCCAGCGGCCGTAGCCGTCGGTGGCCGCCACCAGGTCCTCGTCGCACGGCAGTCCGGCCTCGACCAGCTCCTCGCGCCAGCCGCGCAGGCGCAGGTGCGCGGGCCGCCGGGCCATCTCCCGGCGGGCGCCGATGAAGGCGATCCGCCGCCGGCCGAGCCCGGTGAGGTGGCGCACCGCGGTGCGGGCGGCGGCCACGTTGTCGATGGCGATCTGGTCGTAGGGCGCGTCGTACTCGCGCTCGCCGAGCAGCACCAACGGTGCGTCGTCGCGGCGGCCGAGCAGATCGGAGGTCTCCAGCTCGATCGGGCTGAGGATCAGGCCGTCGATGACGTGTGCCCGGAAGCCCTGGGTGACCAGCACCTCCTTCTCCCGCTGGCCGGCCGTGTGGTCCATCAGCACGGTGTAGTCGTGGCGGGCGGCCGCGTCGATCACCGCGCCGGCCAGCTCCGCGAAGTACGGGTTGCCGAGCTCCGGCACGGCCAGCGCGATGATGCCGGTCCTGCCCTTGCGCAGATGGCGGGCGGTCAGGTTCGGCCGGTAGCCCAGCTCGTCGATCGCCCGCTGGACGCGCTCGCGCATCCCCGGGGTGACGTGCGGATAGTTGTTGACCACGTTGGAGACGGTCTTGACGGACACGCCGGCCAGCTGCGCGACGTCTTTCAGGCTGGCGCCCACGGAGTTCCTTCCCTCGGCTTCCCTACGTCAGGCACGGCGTTCCTGGCTCAGGTTTTACAACGTTATATATCCGCATCAGGCCACCGCAAGCCCCTGACCGCGGGTTCTCCCCGCAGGTGACGCGGACACGACGACCAGCGGACCGGGGCACTTCGCTACCGCCCCACCAGGCACAGCGACGTGCCGTGGCACCCGCCGCCCCCTTCTCCGCCACGTCGGAACACCCCTGCTTTATAACGTTGAACGCCTGCCGGGTCGTACCGGCCCCCCTCCGCCCCGCCCGCGCGGAGGTCGGAGGATTAAGGCACGACTGTACGGTGTGCGGGCGGTCTGATTCGCCGGAACCGCCGCGTCCCCCTCCGGCGGCCGGCGGGAGCGGCAGCCCGGAGACCGCATCCGGGCAAGTGACCCCCCAATTGCCGGCTGGACGCGCCTCGTGGGGCGGTCAGAAGGGGGCAGCCCTGGGGCGGCGGGAGAAGGCGTTCCGCGCAGACAACGTCGGCAGCGACGGGCGACGGACGGCGCACGCGCAGCAACCGTGGCCGTTCATGCGGCAGTTGACGTCCGAGAAGCGGCGGGCCGCGCAGGCGGCGACGCGGTGCGGGTCAGGGCAGGGTCACGACCGTGCCCGTGGTGCGGGCCTGTTCGGCGGCCCAGACGACGCGGTGGCCGGCCAGCGAGATCGCGGCGTCGGACTTCAGGAGGCCGGGGTCGCCGGTGGCGACGGCGGCGAGGAAGGCGTCCATGAGCCCCTCGTCCCCGCCGCCGTGGCCGTCGGCCGCGGACGGGCCGGCGCCGGCCCGGCTGTCCAGCACGGACTCGGTGCCCGTGCGGAAGTCGGTGCGGGTGACGGTGACGCCGTCGCCGTCGAGGTAGCCGTGCGTGCCGAGCAGGCGGGTCCTGCGGTGGCCCATGGGCGTGAACGCGGACATGGTGAACGAGCAGGTGGCGCCGTCGTCGAACTCCATGGCGACCACCTGGTGGTCGACCACGTCGTTGTCGCAGGCGTACACGCAGCGGCCGTACGGGCCGGTGCGCAGCGCGGCCAGGACGCCCTGTTCGGTGCGCTCGGCGGTGACCGCGGACAGCGGCCAGAAGTGCTGCTCGGGGTCGGCCAGGCAGTCGAGGTAGAAGCGCCGGGCGGAGTACGGGCAGGTGCTCTCGACCGCGCAGTCGGTGCAGCGGGTGCCCGCTCCCTCGGGCGCCGACTCGGGACGGAAGTGGGTGAGGCTGCCGAACGAGCTGACCCGGCGCGGCGCGCGGCCGAACAGGTACATCAACCAGTCGATGTCGTGGCAGGACTTGGTGAGCAGCATCGGCGCCGAGGTGTCGGAGCGGCGCCAGTTGCCGCGCACGAAGGAGTGCGCCTGGTGCCACCAGCCCACCGGCTCCAGGTGCTGCACGCTCACCAGCCGGCCGATCGCGCCGTCGTCCAGGAGCTGTTTGAGCAGCCGGGTGTAGGGCGTGTAGCGCAGCACATGGCAGACCGCGAGCATGATCCCGTTGCGCTCGGCGGCCGCGGCGATCTCCGCCGCCTCCGCGTCGGTCGGGGCCATCGGCTTCTCCAGCAGCACGTGGTAGCCCAGGTCGGCGAAGGCGACGGCGGGGTCGCGGTGCTGCCGGTCCTGGGTGGCCACGATCGCGGCGTCGGCGAGCCGCCCGGCCGCGGCCAGTTCCGACCAGTCGCCGTACACCCGGTCCGGCGGCACCGCGAACTCCCGTGCCGCGGCGGCCCGCCGGCCCGGGTCGGGTTCCGCCAGCGCCACCGACCGTCCGGTGCCGGCGGCCAGCGCGTGCCGGGCGTACGACTGCCCGCGGAGCCCGGCCCCGGCCAGGACCAGCGTCACCTCTGCCATGGTCTCCCCTCCCGTCGGTGCCGCAGTGTCCACGATCCCCGCTCTCCCTCCGCCCCGGGCAGCCCCTGCCCGGCCCGATCGGTCAGCTGCCCAGCACGGCCCGCAGGCCCGGCTGGAGCAGGTCGGCGTGCGCGCGCACCATGTCGTCGCACAGCTCCCAGATCCGGGGCACGGGCAGCGCCGCCGCGGTGGCCGGGTCGGCCATCAGGGCGTGCCTGATGTGCCGCGGCTCGTCCTCCAGGGCGGCCCGCACGACCAGGTCGTTCATGCTGAGGTAGGTGCGGTTGAGGGCGGCGCACTGCGGCGGCAGCTCGCCGACCGCGGTCGGCTGCACGCCCGACGCGTCGACCAGGCAGGGCACTTCGACGGTGCCGCCGGCCTGCAGGTTCGTGATCAGGCCGCGGTTGGGCACGTTGCCGTAGACGGTGCGCGGCGTGCCGGTGACGATGCTGTGCACGATCTGCGGGGCGTACTCCATGGTGCCGGCCACCGGCAGCGGCGTGCCGGACCGCAGCGCGTCCCGGGTCTTCTCGTACTCGGCCACGTTGTCGTCGACGATGCCGAGGTAGGCGCCGACGGGCAGCCGCAGCCGCTCGACCTCCTCGGCGTGGCCGAGGTACCAGGGCACGTACTCCGAGCTGTGCTCGCTGGTCTCGGTCGGGTAGTGGCCGAGCCTGCGGTACATGTCGATCCGCACCCGGCGGCGCAGTTGGGGGTCGCGCTCGATCGCCGCGTCGAGCACCGGGTAGAGGCTGCGGCCCTCGTGCTCGAAACGCAGCACCCATGCCTGGCGGTTGACGCCGGCCGCGAGGTAGCGGACCTCCTCGTAGGGGACGCCGACCAGTTCGCTGAGGTCGCGCATGGTCCAGTAGACGGAGTGGCACAGGCCCACCACCCGGGTCAGCCCGGTGGCCTGGGCGAGGTACTGGACGTTCATCGCCATCGGGTTGGTGTAGTTGAGCAGCCAGGCGTCGGGGCACAGTTCGGCCATGTCCGCGCCGAGGGCCTTCAGCAGCGGGAAGGTGCGCAGCGCGCGGAACACGCCGCCGGCGCCCAGGGTGTCGCCGATGGTCTGGCGCACGCCGTAGCGGGCCGGGATCTCGAAGTCGGTGCGGGTGGACTCGCGCATGCCGACCTGGACGATGTTGACGACGAAGTCCGCGCCGTCCAGGGCGGCCCTGCGGTCGGCGTGCGCGGTGATCCTCGGCGCGGCGCCGAGGTGGGCGGCGATGTGCCGGGCCGCGCCCTCGGCGGTGGCGAGCCGCTCGGCGTCGATGTCGTGCAGGGCGATGTGCACCCCGCGCAGCTCCTCGAAGGCGAACAGGTCGGCGAGCAGCCCCTGGGTGAACACGACGCTGCCGGCGCCGATGAACGCGATCTTCGTGGTGGTCATCACTGGCTCTTTCCGTGGTGGTGCGGGTCGTTCGGGTGGTGCGGGGCCGTCCCGCGGTGAGGTTCGTCAGGGCCGGTCGGACCGTCCGGGCGGGCGAGCGCGGCCCGGGCCTCGGCCCAGGTGGGCTGCGCGGTGGTGCCGCCGGGCGCCCGGGTGGACAGCGCCCCGCAGGCCGCGGCGAGCGCGACGGCCTCGGGCAGCGGCAGCCCGGCCAGCAGTGCGGCGACCATCCCCGCGTCGAAGGTGTCACCGGCGCCGGTGGTGTCGTGCGCTCGCACGGGGACGGAGGGGACGCGCAGCGCCTCGCGTCCGTCGTGGACCAGCGCGCCGTCGGCGCCGTCCTTGACCACCACCAGCGGCCCCTGCTTCGCCAGGTGGGCGGCGGCCGCGGCGAGGTCGTCCAGGCCGGACAGCGCCCTGGCCTCCTGGGCGTTGGGCAGCAGCACGTCGGTGACGGGCAGGAGGGCCGCGAGGCCCGCCGGGTCCCACTCCCCCGCCGGGTCGTCGTCGGTGTCCAGGGAGGTGGTCGCGCCGTGCGCGCGGGCCTGCGCGAACAGGGCGGGCAGCGCGGCGGCCAGCTCCGGCATCAGGAAGTACGACGCGGCGTGCACGTGCCGGCAGCCGGCGAGCAGTTCCGCGGGGACGTCCGCCCCGCTGGTCGCCGGCAGCGTGCCCGGCGCGGTGAGGATCGCCCGGTCGTGCTCGCGGTTGAGCACGGCGGTGAGCGGCGAGGGCAGCGCCGGGTCGGTGCGCAGCGCCGCGGTGTCGACGCCGCGCGCCTGCAGCGCGCTGCGGACGTAGGCGCCGGTGTCGTCGTCGCCGATCCGGCCGGCGAAGGCCACGGACAGCCCGAGGCGGGCGGCGCCGCAGGCCATGATGGCCGCGGACCCGCCGAGGGTGATCAGGCCGGTGGGGACGAGCTGTTCGCGCTGCCCGAAGGCGAGCGGCCCGGCCAGGGGACCGAGGACGACGTCGGGGTTGGCGTCCCCGACGACGAGCAGGTCGAAGGTGTGCGGCATCGGCTGGACCTATCCCTTCAGGCCGCTGGAGGTGATGGACTGGATGAAGGACTTCTGCGCGGCCAGGAACGCCACCAGCACCGGCAGGACGGTGATGACGTTCCCCGCCATCACCGCCGACCACTTGGTGTGGTGCAGTCCCTGGAACGTCGTCAGGCCCAGCTGAAGCGTGTAGTGGGTGTCGTGGTTGATGGCGATCAGCGGCCAGGTGAGGTCGTTCCAGGTGGTGAGGAAGGTCAGCACGGCCACCGTGCTGAGCGCCGGCCGGGACAGCGGCAGGACCACCGACCACAGCACCCGCAGCCGGTTGCAGCCGTCGATCCAGGCCGCCTCCTCCAGCTCCCGGGGCAGCGACAGGAAGAACTGCCGCAGCAGGAACACCGCGAACGGCGTGACCAGCGAGGGCACGATCAGCGCGCCCAGGCTGTCGATGAGGCCGAGCTTCTTCATCACCAGGAACGTCGGGATCATGGTGAGCTGGAACGGGATGGCCATCGTGGCCAGCATCGTCACCAGCAGCAGCCGCGACCCGGCGAACCGCATCCGGGCGAAGGCGTAGCCGCCGAGCGCGCCGAAC
>Ga0136643_10010085_pt1 | contig 13929 bp, 7 predicted proteins | sample TergutLab28metaG_FD_96883 | JGI IMG/M metagenome (GOLD analysis project Ga0136643, IMG submission 96883) | Labiotermes labralis P1 segment gut microbial communities from Petit-Saut dam, French Guiana - Lab288 P1 (version 3) (version 3) | ecosystem: Host-associated > Arthropoda: Insects >...
CAATTTGATAGAGATGTTTTGTTGACAGTGGTATTCTGGCTTGAAAGGCTCTTGATCATGTGTTTGGAGAATGCTATGTATTACCTTTCAAAATATCATTATTATTTCAGATTTCATACACAGATGACGGTTTGGAAGCTGTAGTGTTCAGAGCCCAGGGTGACATGCGGCAAGCACTGAACAACCTCCAGTCCACATTCAATGTATTTAAACATGTCAATAGTGAGAATGTGTTCAAGGTAAATATTATGTAACTGTAGAGTTGTCACAGATGAAGTGAATGGTTTATATATAATTCTGGTCAAAATAATAAAGTCCATACAGTTGAGCCTCTCAGAGAAAAGTTTTACGATTTGGTGAAAACATGTTTTATAGTTTAAAATGTGTCCAGTTTTAAGTCATAATTATGTATGTTGGCATGAAACAAAAACTGAATTGTCTCCAAAGGCAAAGTTAAGTAAGTCTCTTGTGCCACTGATTGTGACTGTGATAGTAGAAGTAGAGCTCCTGGGTTAAACTTTTGTTTTTATTACTTCATATTGTGTTTGTATTTCAGTATTTCTTGCTCATGATATTATTTCAGTTCTGTTTACTGTTATGAAATTCAGCAAAGAAAAGGTTAACTGTTAATTGAATCTCTAGAGTAATATGAGAGAAGACAGAAGCAGGCAGACAGCAGGACTAAAGTAAATTGATTAAAGATTTATTGGATCAGTGAACTGAACTTGTGTTACTTTCGTAGATGTATGTATGGATATTTGCATTTATTTCATTTCAGGTCTGTGATGAGCCTCACCCACTTCTAGTGAAAGAAATGATGCAGCACTGTATTAATGGGAACATTGCAGAGGCTTTCAAGGTAAGCCATATTTATTTGATAGTGAATCCAATTGAAGGTAAACCTTTTGCAGCCCAGTGGCATCACACAGTGCATGTTCCTGTAGTGATCTAATATTTCAGTTATAATTTCCCTTACACATGACATCTTATTTTTGAAGGGAGCAAAATGGATTCATTATGTGGTGTATTCATTTTTTTATAGAAATGGCATGTGTATACAAAATTACAATCTTGAATAATTTTGGAATGTGGTTGTTACTGTGCAGTCCCAGTTCATTGTTCCTATATGATATAATGATTTTGTTTAGTAAATAACCTACATTTATGTAAGAAATTTTTAGCCTTCCTGAACTTGTCTGCGATTTGGTGTGATTGTGGTCGAAATCGTAATCTGTATTAATGTTTTTTGTGAAGTGAGAGAGAAAACCAACAAGATGCAACAGTTAGATGTTTATTGTCTGCTAGAAATTGTTTCCACACAACCATCTTTGTTAAATGGTGTCACATGAAAAAGGCACTGAAGTCACACCACTTTTAATAGAGTAAATTCTCAGAATTCGCGAATCTTGATGCTTTGAATTTCAAACTTTTGTGGTCACCTGTTTTAATGCCATTTCTTCAAACTATTGTGACTGTGTCAAATGGGGATGAGATCACGTGGCTCCTAAGTTGGCTACCTCCGCTGTCCACCAATTTTGCAGATCACTGTCAACACATTTAAGCTGTCTGAAAATTATTGGTACTACAAAATTAAATTGTTGAAACTTACAGAAAATATAAAATCTAGTAACCTAAGTTAGTGCTTTAGTCCACATTGTATTCTGTCCAAACAGGTCTGTTAGTATAGTTATCTTGTGTTGTTTTGGTGTAATGTAAATTGTATGTTGCAGATAATGGCTCACCTGTGGAAACTTGGTTATGCAGCAGAAGATATTATTGGAAACGTTTTCCGTGTCACTAAATCTATGCAGATGTCAGAGGAATTGAAACTTGATTTTATAAAGGTAGTTACAAACTCCTAAGAATTCTGAAGTCCTTCTTCAAAGTTCAGGCAGGTTGTACAATACAAATAAAATCTTACAAACTACAAACCTTTATAACAATTATGATAACAATTTAATAAAAAACCAAAGGATATCAGACTGTCTCATTAGAACATTACAGTGTGACAATAATAGAATAGTGAATCTTCTGTAAATGGTTATTGAGTGCAGGGGTGTACTAGTTTTTGAAAACCTAGGAGCTACCTTGAAATTTCAGGTGCCAGAAAGGATGCATGAAGCAAGGCCCATATTGGGGATGAACAGTGTTAGGTGCCACCATAAAAAATCCAGTTGCCACAGCAATCTGGCACCCAGTATTTGTGCACCCCTAATTTAGCATGTTCACTTGATTATACTGTAGGTCATGGTTCACTGGCAATCATTACTTATGACAATGCAACTTTGATAAAAATGTGAGTATGAAAGACAGGCAAAGAATTCAGGTAAGACCTTGCACTGGAGAATAGCTTATTGCTGGAAATGATTATGAATGAACAGATATTTTGAACTTAATAAGTAATGGGCATGTGTCATTTGAGGGTTCTCATTATTTTTCTCTCCCAGAAAATTGGAATGACACACCTGAGGATAGTGGATGGTGTCACAACTCTTCTCCAGCTTACAGGCCTCCTAGCAAATTGTTGCCAGGCAGCAATGGAGGCAACTGGAAATATATAACAACAGAATTGCTAATCAACAAATGTGTGTGAGCTCATGGAAGGGACAGGAGTTCCTATATTGGTCCTTCATTGTCTCCCCGGTAAGATTTTGGTCATTTGTTGAGAGTATAACGTAATATTGATTGTGTTTGATATGAATAATTAGACTGAAACATTTCAGAATTCTTATGTGAATAATTTATATTTGGTAATAACTTTTGTGTACAGTTGACATTAATTTTCTAATCACTGCTGATTTTTCAATTTCACTGCCAAATGAAATGTATAGAGCATTGTTTTACGATGGATCTAAAATTTCTAGCTTTCTGCTGCAGTCACTTCCATCATGTTGGTGATTCTTGTAAATGTGTTAGACTCTGCCTTTGGGTGTGAGGGGCAGTCATATGCCATCTCTTAGCACAAGGAGATGAGTAAATGAAGCTTTATGGTACCTGAAATTATGTTAGTAACTTTGGTCATATTTAATGTTCAAAATGTTACACAGTATTAAAAGTTCCAGCCACAGTAAGCATATCACATTCGATGATGCTACAGTGCCTGATGTGTTCACAAGCCTTGATTAACAAAAATGTGTATCTGTATTAACTATAACCTTCAGGGCTGCATAAGATTATGCAGCATGTTCTATATGAAAGCCATGCATTACTATTCTATTCCATTGGCATGTGCATAATGCAACGATTCCTTGCCGTTCACAGGAGCTTCTTCCTCTCCTCTCTGTTACATACTTTTCCCACCCACCCGTCTCCATCAACTATTCTTCCATCCTCCCTCACGTCATCTTGCCATCTATTTCTTGGTCTACCTCTCAGTCTTGTTGTTTCCAAATTCATATACATACAATACTCTTTTAGGAATTCTGTTTTCTTCCTTTCTCTATACATGCCCAAACCAACGTAATCTATTTAACCTTATTGTGTCTGTTATAGTGGGTTTTTGAACAATTGCATAATTTCTTTATTGATTAATATCCTCCACTTTTCTTTTTCATTTTCATATACTGGGCCTAAAATTCTTCTATACACTTCCTTTCAAAAATGTTCATTTGCATCTTCTCTCCCTTTGTTAGTATCCAGGTTTCTTATGCATATGTTAATGTTTTGTCTGTTACTGTGTTCGTTAGTCTTCATTTTAGTTTTTTAGATATGTTTTTATTTTTAAAAATTTTTTTGTAGCATAAAGTACGTTTTGTTAGCATTTTTTATTCTTTCTTGTAAGTCTGTTTGGTGATTGTTATCTTCATTGAGTATAACTCCTAAATATTTAAAATTTTCCACTCTTTCAAATTTGTAATTTTTTATTTTCATATGCCCTATTTCATTTTTCTTTAAACTGTTTTTCCTTTCCACCACCATATATTTTGTCTTTTCATGGTTTATCTGTAGTCCTAACTTTCTGGCAATGTTTTCCATTTCTACAAAAAGTTGTCTTTTTTCTGTTTCATTTTTTCCAATTAATACAATGCCATCTGCATATGCTAATATATTCACTTGTTCTTTACCAATCTTTATGCCACTAAGAGCCATTTTTATACAGGGTTATTCATAAGTCCCTCCGGGATTTCCGAACTCGACTGCGCAACAACCAATATTATATTTGACAAAATTTTGTAAGCTGCATATCCTAATACTATTCCCCTGTAATTCTCGCACCTATCTCTCTCATGCATACTTCACAGAATAAATATATTTCTATGCCTACTTTCCATATACCATCTGATTTTGGTGTGTTATCACTAAATAACATGATAAAGTGTGTTATCAGTATACAACCGTGTTGGTATGGAAAGTACAGTAAAACCCTTTTAAGGAATTTTGTAGATATGTTTAATGAATTCTGTATTAAAATTGACATTCCCTTCATAGAATATTTTTCTATATAAATTGCAATTTAGTGATTCATTGTCACCATCAAACTGCATTTCAGTTACTACTGTCTTTCTTGGTGTTCGCACATTCTTGAACAAAGAGCAGGATTAGTTTTTTAAAGCACAGGTGGTAGATAAAGAGCCTGATCTTGCTGAAACTATTCTATAAATATTAATTCTGTCACAGTATTCTCAGCTGTTCATTGGCACAGAGTACTGTTTCTTGTATTTTAATTAGCATCCATTGCTTTCTCAGTATTCATCTTTTCTTGAATTGAGAACAACTTACATTTTGTGCTGTATTTTGAAGTAATGTGCTGATCATATCTTCTGCAATTAATTGCTCTGCAGGATAAAAACTGTACACAAGCCATTTGAACTGAACACAAACCAAATATGTCTTTTGAACACATGCTATAGGAATGAAGGTAAAACAGTCATGGTAACAACACCCTCTATTTAAGTAATCCTGATGTACATTGTAAATTACACACGGACTATTGACATTTTGTCACGCTGTGTGAAATTTTCAGTTGGAATGCGACGTCATTTCTTGCCACATGTCTCCAGGAATTACTGCATTAGAGATGTGCCATTTATTGAGATCATTATTTTGTCACTGTATGTTGATAACATATTGAAGGAATAGGAAATTGTTCAAGATTCTGATGCAAAAACATATTAATTGGGTGAAAAATTCATTGCATTGTGAAGTGTCTGTGCATAGGCAGGAAATCCTTTTATGCAGGAAGTGTATTGTAAATCTAATGGGAACAATTTTTTATTAAATTATTTGGATTTATTAGGCAGAGATGTGTTAACCATGTTATTGCTGTGAGAGAAACATGCATCTGGACATTTTTATGGAGACAGGTGACACAAGAGCAAAAGAAATGGACTATTTTATGTTGTTATACATGCAAAAGAAAGAAGCTGAATTATACATATTGTATTTTTTGGACAGTAAGACAGTTTTTCCTGGAAGATGTTACCTAAAATTCCCACATATAAAGTCTGAATGTGAACTAGGTGCATACAGTGATTTTCTTGTTTTACAGCAAACACTATGTGCACTGTTGCCTTGAGTATCCAAATCAGACCTTATTTCTCACTAGAACTTGTCCTTTATTCCCAAGAACAATATCAATAAACACCTGCTTCTTTTTATAAAGCTTTTTTGGAAATAACTGCAGGGAATTAATGTGGAGCTGGACTCTGCCTTCCACATATGACACCTCATTCCACCTTCCCACTGCTTTGATTTATGTATGCAGCAGTCAGCAGTACACTCAGTCCAAATTAGTAGTGAGTGGTCAAAGTCATTCCTTTGAGATCAGTCAGCCTGTAGTCGAGGGAGGTCGTCATTTGTTCATTGGTACATTTTTCTCTGTTGCATTGCATATATACAGTAATCATTTTGTTATAAATTCATAGTCCTAATGCAATGGGTTCAACCATATGAGGCTTTTGTACACTCATTTCAGAATTGATTATGTTAAATTTTGCCAAGGAACACAGAAACAGGACAGTTGAACACTATGGTTGTCTCCCAACAAAGAAATTTATATATGAATGGAAGAAATCACAGAGGGAATTACAGTATTTAGAGAAGAACAAACACCATTTGTTAACATGTCACAAAGTGGCCACAATGAGAAGAAGAGATGGAAGAATGGATAACAGGCCACAAGGGGGGGGGGGTTCTGATGTCTCAACATGTGACCTTATTTACATCGAGATGGTTGTTAGTCAAATGCACTATCACTGAATTTGATGGGACAGTTTCTTGGGGGCTACAGATTTGTGAAGAGGCATGACCTAACCATTCACACTCAAAGTAGGATAACACAAAAATCCTGGCTGAGTTTTCGAATATGAAAACAAGATTTTGCAGTTTCAGCAATTTGTGATTAATACAAGCAACAGTTCATGATTGCAACATCAGGTGGATAGTATGGATGAAGTTGTAGTAATGTTCAGTGTTCCATCAAACAAGGATATTCAGGAAGATATAACTGCTGGCCACTTGACCTACCAAACTGTTCCCCACAATCAGAAACTGATATTGCTCTTATTTTCATCATCTTCAGTGGAAGTTCATCTTGCGTCATGGTTTGCCGAGATGAAATGTTGATTATGGTTGTAATATGAAAACCTACAGAAACATGTTCTAGTTCATGAACTGATTTTACCAGTAATGAAGCTGAAGTTTACCAATATGAAGGTGCTGATAAAAATTTAATAATGAATGATACATATTCATCTGCAAATAGTTTCCAGGCAGAAGAAAAGGATCTTTATCAGGTGTGTTTGCAAATTGGTTCCCACTGGATGGAGTTTCATGAAATTAGATACTTGAGGTTTTTTGAAAATCTGTGGATAAATTCAATTCTGATTAAAATCTGACAAGAATAATGGGTACTTTACATGAAAACTTAAGTAAAATTATGATATCTTGCCTAATCTTTCTTAGAATTCAGCATCAAGATGACAACAGTTGTACAGAGGAACACATTTTATGTTTGATAAATTTTTTTTCCAAAAATCATGCCTTTATGAGATAATGTGGAAAAATATGGTGGAGCCAGATGGGCCACAAATGCCAATATAAATCAGCATAGAAAACATGATTTTCATGCTGGATAACTAAGGCAATAATATTTGTTATTTTTAGCAGCAGTACAGAATATTTTGCAGCTACAACAGTGTAAAGGGAACACACTGTTGCATTTCCATGGCAACACTGAACACATATTGTTGACAGCCACATCTGTGCCAACAACAATATTATATGATATTGGCTGAAGTTTAGTACAACTAAATAAAAAATTACATCATATAGTTAGGTTTGCAGCAAATTTGATTATATCACAAGAAGCTGACTTGCAGCAGACATGACTACCACGCACGAGAAAATGATGCCATCAGTAAAAAGAGTAGTTTTAGTTCACAGCGCTCATGCAAAATGAAGTATCAGAGACTACAACACATCCACTGTAGATAGCGGAACAAAAATTTGTTGGCTAATGCTTCCAATGTGTTCATTTCTTACAGATCACAGCTTACTATTCCTGTAAGTAGGAGTAGCAGAGTTGTCTTTCTTCAGAGCTAAAGTTGGTGAAAAATATACTTTTCTGTGTATTAGGTTAGAGTAAACTGACCATACTGATGATTTTTTCAACAGTTACATCAGGTAAAACATGCTAATATGGGCTACTTAAAATTAACCCTTAAACCAGACCTACAGCATGAAAGTCATTATTTATGTTTTCTCAGTGTCAGCTGTTACAAAGCCAAGTATACAATTCTTGGATCTCTGAAAATGAAGTAGAGCTTGCCCCAGCATCCACTATGAATACAACACTTCAGTTATGTAAAAACATAGCTATTAACTTCTGCTGTGTATAACTGATGCCTGGGCCTTGGAAGCTGAGAAAATTCTGTGTGCCTGTTTCTGAAATTTTTAATGCCATAATTCTCTCTCTTTTATTACACCATAATGTATTTTGTGCAAAAAGAAACATGTTATATATATTTGGTCAGATTTTATTTTATTTAAGTAAAGGATTAAAAATACTGGTGTACATTCAGCTAGTAACAGGTAACCAAGACAGGTCATTAAGTACTGAATTGCACATAGATTTTTATTGTTATGTAATGTGTATGTGTTTTTTATGTTCTGATGTTCACAATTTCAAGGGTAGTGTTTTCCACCAGCCTGCAGGTTTTTGTTTCTCTTTTACATTATTATACAACACAAACATGTAATTCAAAATACCCTTCATGTGTAGGATTACTACAGAGAATTTTTGTGAACAGGTTTATCACAGTCATTAAAGTGACTGGCTAAGGAATGAATGACCATGGTTTGACTCCTGAAAGGAACATGGATTCTTGTCTTTGCTACAAGACAGATCAGCTCACTGGCTGACAAAGTTTCTTATCCAGTTGGTGCTTCACTCACACTAGACTGGGGCTGATCTGTTCTCATATCCATTTGGTACTGCAACACCCAGACAAGTTCTTGGGCCAGCCTAGTTTATTGATGCTGTGACACAGAGTGGCTCTGTGACTGAGTCAGTGTCCTATCCAGCTGGTGCTAGAGTAGAGTAGCTGGACTACCAAAATTAGGAATGCAAAGCCATTCTTCCAGACATAAACATGACACGGTTCTTACACAGAAGGATGGTACATTTGTCTTAAAGTTTTATCTTCAACAATCTCACTTCAACTATAAAGCTGCCAAGTTCATTGTTCACAGATATTCCAATGTCCATACATGCTACAATTTCAGTTGTTAAATTGCAATTGTTGTTTCTGCATTTGAACTTGAGAACCACTGTTGTTATATGCTTGCATCACTGTTTTTATACACTGGCACCAAGATGAGTACCATCGTATTACGCATCTACACCCACCACTTCACAAATAAATCAAAATCCTTATAATCTTAATTCAACTTCAATCTTTTAATGTCCAAGATCAGATGATGTACTAGTCAGTTATGCAGACTTGTGTGAACAAATACATTTTAATGGAGATGAAATTTTTTCCAGTAGGGTCAGTACTGTCCAATGTAAGACATGTACAGTGGACAATACAGGCCCTAATTTATGACAATAATGCATATCCTCTTTTCCTGAACAGGTAAAAAAAAAGTTCTGACTTTCCTTTAATATTGTCAGTCTTCTTTGTGTTAAATTTATGTTTCATGTAACTGAAAAGTGTTATGTAATATTGACCATAACTGATGAATACATTTTTATCTGCTACCTTGCAGCAACTCTTAGATCTTGTCAAATTGTGTTACCTTTTCCACTGCCACCTCTTAAGGCAGTTTATAAGGAATAATTCCCTTTATAATGGAAGTCCCTTACTCATCATCCTCATGATGAACATCCATAAAACTAACACCACTTCTCACTTGCGTGGCCTAATGGCAGTGTGCCACTGCGTGCTGTCTTAAGTATGACAGCCTGATGCAGAGCAGCAGCAGGCGAAGGCCACTGCAGAGCTGACTGACATGATTCTGCTCGGGATGGTGTCCTTGGTGGGGGTTGGGGAGAGTCCTTACTGATCTGTATCACAATGGGCGTTGGTGGGGCTTCACCTTTATGATTTCGTTTTGTTGGTTTCTTACTGCCCTGTGTGTAGTCTGCTGGAATTGGTTGGGTGACAGTAACAGATTGAAGGCTTGTTGCTCTGTGTAAAGATAATCTCAGAGGTTTCTTTGGTGGTGTAGGTCTTTGGGGTTTGCTCTCAGTACAGCTGCTATTTCCATTATGGTGGTTGTGACGTTTCTTGTAATTGTGAAGAACTGTGTGGCTTGTTGGCTCAGATCCATAATCCAGAGATCTAGTGCTCTGGGTGTCATTATTTTGAGAAATGGAATGTGACTGTTGATTCCTGTCATGAATGTAGTGCTGATGTGTTGATGTTTCAGAATCAAAATCCAAAGATCTTATACTTTGACCATCATGTAATTTATGGATGTGTTGGTTTCCTGAAAGAGAATCAGATGTGGAATCCATTTTTGTTTTCATGTCTGGAAGTAACTGGTGTGCTTCATGTTGTTGGTGATGTTCTTCCAAGTGTTTTCTGTGGTAATGTTTTGAATGATGAAAGCCAGAGGAAGTCTCTGAATTATATGCACATTGCTCACCAGGTTTGGCATTTCTTGTTGCTTCATACAGTCTGTGATGAGAATGATGTTTAGTTTTTGAATGGAGTGTGGATGTTCCGTCTGATTTGTTCATATCAAGTGAGTTGGTGCTCTGAGCAGTCTGCAAGTGGTGATGGCAGTGGCGATGATGTGAGTGTTTCTCATTTCGATGATGACGTTTCATTTCTCCAGTTAAAGAACAGTCTGATGCAAAATCTAGGGACTTTGTACTATGCACATCTTGGTTCTTTATTACACTATAATGATGCATGGTTCCACCTGATGATGAATTTGGAACATTTGGTTTGGGTCTAAGTGTAGGTAAAATGTGTCGGGACTCTGAAGGACTACTACTTCCCACTTCAAGTCCTGGGAGATTTGCAACCAGTGCTGTCACTTGTGGTCCTTTTTGGAATACCTGAACTTCAGGTTTACCTGTAGAGGGTTTTGTAGGTGTATGTAATAAACCAGGTGCATTCACAGATCCATTTGATAATACTGAAGATGATGAGATATGGGGACTGTGTGTGACACTGTTTGAATGTGCTGGAGTTTCTTCTTCCTTTGTTCTCTGCAGAAGTTCTGCAACTTGTTCTTCTAAGTAGGAGATCCTGTGTGTCAGGCGAAGATTGTCATTCCTGAAGCCGTCCTTAGCACGCTCTGCATCTTCTGCACGCCCTCTGAGACTACCCATCTCTTCACGGAGTAATAGCAGTTCCCGTGAATGCTCAAGCTGGTGCATAGTGGCTGTTGTAGATAGGAGGGATGTTGAAGTTGAGAGGTGTGTACGCATTACAACCAGCTGAGCAGGGTCAGGGGTCACTGCCAGAAGACGCAACATATCTTCCTTGGTCTTTGTTAACACCAACTTTCCATTCACCTCGAGCAACCTGTGTGTCAGATAAAAAGTTTTAGTATGCATTCCTTTGATGAAAGCACCATACCTAAGTAAAAGTACTGTGACATCTACATTTCAAAGAACTTGTTAGAAAAATATGGAGCCCCTGTTGGATATGTAGAATGACAGATGAAATACCATAAATGTTAAAAATTGTGAAGGTGAAATTCTTGGTGTCAGATCGAAAAAGACTGACAGCATGATTCATCTTCAAAAAGTTGAAGAAGCATTTAAACCTTGGAGGACTGTCATTACAGCATTGTGCCTGATGTAACTTGCTGTCAGAAATACATACTGTTCTAGACATCTTAGACTATTAGGAGTTATATTTTGTGGCTCAATAGAATGCAGATCATCCCTATGCTCAATTTAATTAAACACTATACCATGAAGGCGTATGGTTAAGTGGATGTACACTTCCACACATTCTTAGTATTGGCGCTAGGGTGGTAAGTGGGCAGCTTCATGTCTTGGGCATTTTTACCCTGGAGAAGCCCCCATTACCCACTACATAGGAAACTGAATGGGCCCCCGAGCATGTCTCAGCATGACAAATATCCTGCCCCTGCCAGAAGTAGATGCGCATTACTTGGTAGTCCAGCCCATAGCCTGGTGACTGTACTGAGAGTCCTGTCATGCCTCATAATATTGCTGACATCAACATGACAGTATTGTGTCCAGTACTGTTTGAAGATTAGCATTGGACAGAGATGATAACTATTAGGGATAATCAATGTGAATTTTGATGTGACAGGTCCAACTGCCAATGAGATATTCTGCATACATCAGATATTAAAGGAAAAATGAGAGTACTGTGGAAGGGAAAGTAGTAAGTGATGACAAGAGGAGTGTTGTACAGTAACATTCTGAGTGAATCTGAAATGCTCATGAAACTGTATGTTTGTTTCCTCATTTTTTTAGGTGCAACAGTACATTGCTGCATGAAAAGAATGTTTTACTTGAAACCAGTTCATTACATATGAAAATTAATTTTCCATTAATGTGTAGTATTAAAATCAGAGATACTTCATAATCAACTAAACTGAACATTCTCAAATTTGTGTGAAAGTATATAAAGGTACATTGTAGTATGTTTAACTGAATCTAAAAGTGATATGTCGTCATATTTTGAAGTGACCACTGTTCCCTTCTGGCAGATCTTTTGCTTATTCTACATAATACAATTTACTTTTTACACAGTAAATTTTCTGCCTGTGGTATACAGTGTAACACTGACTAGAGTTTGTGGATCGCAGTCTGCAGCCTCCTGGTTTAGACATATTCAGTTACAGTTCCTGATGTTCTTTTGAAAGTGCATGTGTCCTTGAAACCCCAGTTATGTCCCAGCGCACTGGTTCTCAAACTTTGCTGTTCATGACACACACACTTGGGACGTATTTTATGGCACACTAAAATCAGAGCATAGAACTAAAATTTAAGTAACAAAGGACCTACTCTTAAGTAACGTAATTCGGTGTATAACAACAAAATTATTATCAGGCAAAAAGATGATATTGTGATGTAAATATCCATTGAAAACCAAAGAAATTGCAGTGCATTTACAGGTACTTAATGGTGCCACTCAGAATGGCTAAAACTTCATCAAACCCCCCAATCTCTGTCTTAATTCTGTGTGTGCACATGTCTAAGATTTTTAATTGCATACTTGATTTTATGTAAACAGCCTCACAGCACACTGGTTGAGAACCACCACCCGAATGGTTGTGGCAGGGGTTGAATAATTTCATGAACATTATGTTGGGACATTGCCCATTCCTGAGATATGGTTGATAGACATGACTTTTGGGAATTTCTGTGTAATTTTTAAGTGAATTTTTGTTATGCTGAGAGGCTATTGTCAGGAGTTTCGTTTGTGGCAAGCCTGCAGTCAAACTGCTTTATCGCACATGCACAAAACGCGACTGCACTTCAGCTCTGTGTTTTCTTAACTGGAATACATCAGTGATTGATAACAGAGAAGGGACGGTCAGGTTTCTCCAACGCAAACAGCTGCAAACTCCTCAGTCAGTAACATTAATACAAAATTGGAAAAGGTTTGATGTAATTATGATAGGGAGACGGTGAACTGGTAACGATTCGAGTCAGCGCCACTTCCGTTTCTTTGTGCACCTGCTTGAGTTAGGAAGTTGAATTTCAGTGCGAAACGTATTACTCAGCGGAAGTGGCCTGGACACCTGACTAACAAAACCTCGTCGTGGCGTAATTCCGGTGCGTTCACTTCTTCAATGCATGCAGTGAGCGCAGCAGTAAGAAGCCTACTGTTTCTGCTGTATTCGGTGTTGTCGGCTGGGGATTCATGGCAAGAAGTGATGTTAGTCTAAGGGAGCTTTCTACGGTGTTGCCGTTCTTTACACAACGGCAAAGGTAAAATTTGGGGGGATGGGTAGAGGTAAATAATTAAGGTGAGCGGTCAGCTTCACGCCACAGCCGCTTTTCGCCCCCTCCCCCCGTTTTCACATTTAGTAGGATGCTGCTGGGTGGGCCGCAGTGTCGGTTACTTTGGAGGAGAGAGAGATCCCTTGCCCACGCCGCAATCCGTCCCGCGGACGTCCTGCACGTAGCCTAGTTGCTATATCGAAAAAACTAACTCGGCTGTCAGTTTTGGCAAATACTATAGATGAGAATATCAAGGCAGGCTATGTACGTATAACGTAACAATGGGGCGCGTTCGTGCAACCACTGTTGCCGTGGAAAAGCAATAAGTATTACATATCCTGAGTGTGTGTTTGTAGGGTTAGGTATCCAGCGTGCAATGCGCTGTGCGCCGTGTTGTCATCTGTGGCCTGTCCGGCTTCGCAGTATTCTTCCTCGTTACCTCATAAACGTCACATCCCCCCCCCCCCCCCAAAAAAAATCACCAACAAAAAAAATGTTTTTTTTTTTTTTTCAAACTTTTTTAAAAAAAACTTTTATTTTTA
>Ga0136643_10010086_pt1 | contig 13928 bp, 6 predicted proteins | sample TergutLab28metaG_FD_96883 | JGI IMG/M metagenome (GOLD analysis project Ga0136643, IMG submission 96883) | Labiotermes labralis P1 segment gut microbial communities from Petit-Saut dam, French Guiana - Lab288 P1 (version 3) (version 3) | ecosystem: Host-associated > Arthropoda: Insects >...
CCCGGTATGTTGCTCACGTATTTTCTAAATGACTTTGAAATAGTCCCAGTCGCCCCTATTATTACTGGTATCACCTTTGTTTTTACATTCCACATGCGCTGTATTTCTATTGTAAGGTCTTTACATTTTGATCTTCTCGGCTTCTTTTTTAATCACATTTCTGTCTCCTGAGATTGCAACGTCTATTAACATGCATGTTCCCTTTTCATTATCACGGATTATAATGTCTGGTTTGTTGTTGGGGATAGTTCATTATTATTATTATTATTATTATTATTTGTTAGGGAGCAATTATTTTTAGTGTGTCGCACTTCGATTCGCGCCTTTTTAATTGCAACAATGACGATTAATAAAAACAATCGGAAAATACTTTGTATTATGTTGCAAAGCGATTAGCTGGTGGCATTGTTGCAAGGCGAGCAAAAGCCTTGCCACGTGCATCGTCTAAGCACTTCCATCCATTATTAAGGGTTTCATTTATTATTTATCACAACATTTTGTGGGGCAACTTTTCAATGCTGCTAAACTTCCTCCCCCCCCCTCCCCCACACCCTAAACCAAAATTTTCCTTCCTTCAAGAGTAGAATTAGCTTCACGGACACACTCATTTTCTAAGTTCTATTAACTGTCTATCAAGCTGTCAAGGTATCTTTAGGTCGCTTACAGTGAAATCCGAAACTCAGAAAAAAAATAAGACTTTCATATGATGTTTTAATGGAATACTGATACAAAATAGTAATAATATTTACATTTATATTTTGAGTAATGTTAAACATTTTGGGTGGTAAGAGTTTATATAATCGAATTTATCTCGTACGCATGGGAAGCTTCTGCTTATAACAAACATAAAAAAAAAGTTTTCGAAGTAATTCGGTTACTTTTACATGCAGTAAATATACTTCTAATAAATACTGGAACAGTCATAAGCACAGAACCCACAATGAAACCTGTCCTAGGCGACGTCCTCTTTTTACCAACAGCACTCTTTCACTTTGCGTTCCCAACGTGTTACGCTTTGCACTACCATCTACAAATGTAAGGTACGAGTGGGATGATTACTGCCTCCTGGGACTTCCAACTGAAGATGGGGACATCGGGTTTATTTGAAAGGTCCCTACATGTATGTAGGCAACGTCACATTGCAGAACGCTCTAGGCTTATCTTTATGGTCTACAAACTTCATTTCAAACACAAGATTTATATTGTGACACAGGTGAGAACACACTGGAAAAGGTTTCTTATAATAAATCCTGTATGCTGGAGGTAATAAAAATAGATAAGGACGGAAAACTTAGTATAAGCATCATCAAACCTTTCGACGAAAATATAAAAAACAAGACATAAAAAAGAACCAGTAAATGGAAGCAAGAAGAGTTGAAAAAATATTTGTAGAAGCTGCACTGGAATCTGTATGTGCCATTTGGATGAATGTAATACAAATTGATAGAGATATTTACCTTGAATACGTAGGCTAATAAGGATATTTTAAGTCAATGCCAGCTTATATGAATTAAGAGTAAGCACCAAATTGGTGGGCTGCATTAGCCTCAAATTTTCCTTCTTGTCAGGAAGAGAAAGACTTACAAACGTTGAGTTCAGAATATGATACCCGAATTACAATAAACGCACAAAATCAACATTTTTCACGCGATAACTGTATTGTATTGGAGACACATCCTTTGCTAAATGAATGGAAGAACTTCTCACTCCGTTTGCGACGTGCTCGTAAATCAAGAATCTCTTCATTTGCGGTGCCAAATACTGTTGTCTGATTTTACATGTAATCAAAACTGACATGTGTCATCCAAACTTGTTGAAGCTCCCACATACGTATTGAGTTAGACAATCAGGTCTGTTCACCTGTACTACAGATGCTACACGCCGATGCAATGACGGACTGCCAGGCTAGTAACCATATCGAAGCAACTTCGTAGCCCTTCAAAAATGGAAGATAATGACGTAAGATATGAAGTCTCGCTTAGCGTAAGACAAATTGTCTACTTCCTTTGAACAAGAAATAAAATTATAGGCTCATAAAATTGGGCGCAGAAATAATTTACAGGCTATACATGTTACTACCGTCTCAAGGAGGTTTACTCCATGGAATTGGTATAGGTAAAATTAAACTTCCTATGTGTACAATTAATCATTATACCATGCAGGTGTATGGGAGAGAAGGTATGGTACCACACATAACTGAACTCGGTATTACATGGAAGGAGTGGTGAGATTCACATCCTCGCCCCCTTTACCTTTGCGATTCAAGAAATGCACACTTCCATAGGACGTTGTGAGGTCCGCAGACCCTGTTTGTTTGTTTGTTGTGGAAAGAGAATCTCCAGCTCCGATTCGCCCCTAGTCACTATACCTGCTGAGTAATTCCAACTCCCCTCTGGATTTCCCTACTTAGTTATGCATGAATATCAAACATTTGAATTGAGTTTCCTGTATCTTGATATGAAGGTCTCTAAAACAGGAGTAGGAGTGAATGTTCTAGTGTGATGCAGTGGAGAGGGGGTGTAGTAAGGTTAGTATAAACAGAAGGGGGGGGGTGTATGTAAGCTGCAAGACAAATGCGATGTCGCGACCCGCAACATAAATACCGCAGAGAGCTAAACAACAGAGCAGTGAAGTTCTTGGTGAAGCTACGCGCAATTACAAATTAGGTACGATAAATCACAAACCAGAGCTCCATTCACCCACCTGTCTTGTTAACTGTCCAGGTGCTCCGCTGGTACTATCTGCATGCACACCGGATTTTGCCTGTCAATTATCTGCCTACAAGCGAGATGTTTTAAAGCGACAATTGGCAAGTGAACATGATAACTCATACTTTTACTGTTAACTGCACGTGTCAAACGACTTGGTTTTTGTACATCGTTTGTTATGATTTTAAATAGTGTGGTGCTGCTTATAAATGAACTCCTAAAGGTTTAAAGCCTTGCATCAAACATACATATTAAATCCAGCTTCCAACTAGGTTATATTTAAGTAACGTAATACAATTTTGTTTTCCACGGCTCGACAGCTCTAGATGGCCTAGGTCTCCTTTTTGTTGAGGTGTCGAGATGACACTGTCAGAAAAGCCACGATCGGTAGGACTCCTCCGTACGAGTGATCGGCCCGTCGAAGAGACCTCTAGCTCACACCACACAGCACTTACAAGAAATAAACATGCATGCCTCCGGCGGGATTAGAACTTGCAACCCCAGCAAGGGAGCGGCAGCAGGCCCACGCCTTAGACCGCGTGACCAGTGAGATCGGCTAAAAATTAAATTGAGGTTCTCCAAAATTTTAATAATCGCACAAACAATTGTGTAATTCTTCGATTAAGACATTTATTTGACCTGTCGTACGTGCGCTATACAAGGCGGGATAACGTAATCGTCACAGTGAATTTTGTTTGGATTCTCGGAATGTGCAAGAGATTTTTCTGTCTTCCAAACCAGTTATGGTACCCATTCAGCCTACTTTTAATACATACCTTGCGGTCACTTTCCCTGGTGTGTGAAGCCACCCACTATCCCCTTCTCGTGCCGAAGTTAAGAATGAATGAACTTTGAACTCCACTCTCCACATGCCTTCATCGTGTGCAAAGGAACAACTTTACTATATTTTACTCCATTTATTTCACTTATCAGCGGTCACAAATTTAAATATCATTATAAACAGCGATGTAGCTGCCTAGAATTTTTAAATGATATATGGGTCATATGTAAATTACACGGAAGAAAGCGGCGGTGACTTGCTGAAAGGTGCTGTCTAATAATTAGGCTTCGGGTGTTCAAGAACATCTAAATCCTCAAACAATGCACCCGGTCTACGGCCCAACATCTAATTTGATAGAGGCCAGTTGAAATGTGATGGCACACGCGCAGAAACCAGATTTCGTCTTTCGGCGAAACGGACGAGTCCATTTAAAACGGCGGGGGCGTCAGTTCAGTCGACTACTGGCAGCCGAAGTGTGCGCATCAGCGGGAGTAATGCTGGATACACCATGTTCCGAGATAGTGTGAAGAGTACTGGCTACCCACTCCATTCGCCAGTTTCCCCTTCACTTCTCCTCTCGTGCGTCACCGTGTGCCATCACATTTCAGCTGGACTCTACCTCTCGAGCATTCGGTGGGAACGTCAACCAGGGCTTCTCATCGTTTGCTGTAAAATAGTGTAAGGTGATTAACAACGCGACCTAGGACACTTTGCATGCATGAGAGAATAAGAAACAAATTATACTGAATTCTATGTCGGAATAAAGTAATGGGCCATCGACATGGAAGAACCAGTATATACAGATTGAAACCCGACATTAAAAGGGATCTTGGAAGAATAGGTAAATCTGGGTTCTATTCTTTCAGGTTAATGAAACATGACGGCAGGCTTTCATAATCACGAAAACGAACCTTAGGTCTGCCATGCAAACAGGTGAATTAAATATTTTATTGTGTTTCATCTTTCGTACATTAATCGGACCATAATACAGGGTTATTCGAAATGATTGTGTCCAACTTGTCATAGGCAATACACTGTTTTTTTTGTTTAATAGAATAACACTCCCAAGTTTTTGTTACATACCTTACAGATGCTCTATATGTGCACCCTTTGTGATTGTACAAACATCAACACGATAATTGAGTTCGTTCTAAACTGTTTGTAACACGTCAGCGATGATGGTTTCATTGGCGAACGAACTCGATTATCGTGTTGATGTTTGTAGAATCACAAAGGGTGCAATATAAAGCACCTGTAAGGTATGTAACAAAACCTTGGAGTGTTGCTCTATTAAATAGAAAGGTACATGCACTCCTATCTCAAGTGCATTGTGCATGACAAGTTGTTGAAACCCCGACAATCATTTAGAATAACCCTATATATAAAAAACCAACACCGTACACTCCAAAGTTTGTGATGTATTTTATTCAACAAATTCTTACCAACATACTTCGGCAACTGACGTTTCCATCTACAGGGTGATGTTATTATTATAAGAATACGAAGATACAAATGTGGTGTGGTATTTTGGTTGAGTTCCAAACACGAACACTACACCGTCTACACTTCACCTACATTCTGCACACACACACACACACACACAACGATATCAAATCCCAAGATTTTAATCATTACCCATTTTTAACCTATATTTTTATTACTTACATAATTTTAACTGATCATATATTAACGTTTAATTGTTATGGGGTGAAGGTGACACAGCTAACCACATTTGTATCTTCCTAGTATTGTAATAATAAAAAAAACCTGAAGATGGCCGCAATAGCGGCCGAAACATGTTGGTGAGAATTTACTGAATAATATATCTCATAAACATTGATGCATATTTTGTTGGTTATTTGTATATTATGGAGGTGAATTAATGTCAGGAAATCAGGAAGATGGTACTAAATGGGGGCTTTCTCTTACTAAAATCAATTACAATTACGCACAGAAAAAAAGGTGAAACATGTTGCGGAGGCTACATGGCTTATGGGCAGCCACGGAGCGATAAGCTACATTGCTGTAGTCTGGTAGGTCTGTGCCGATGTTGTGTAACGATATGCTACTTTAAATCTTGAGGACAGAAGCCACGTTTGAGATAACAGATATATATTTTACCTAGTAGTACAGTAGGAATACAACTACATGTTTCGGCCCTATATGTGGGCCATCTTCAGGTTGTGATTTAACTTACAGAGCAGCTATACAAGATGTGTGGGGTGTTTTTGAGGGTGTTGGGGATTGGGTGGGGGGAGAGGGGGGAACGAGATCTCGTTGTTTTAATAGTGGGTACCATGACCTAGGACTGTTACAAGTGGATTATCATAAGTTGTTTACGTACACATGTCAAGTGGCTGAGCCTGCACTCGGATGCCACATCACCAACAGCCAATCCCGCTACATAACATCAACAAACCTCAAGTCAGCACATTACAGCCTACACAATAACGCACCAAGCAGTCGCAAGCTCCTGAAGATGGATGTATTAACATCCGAAACATGTTGAGCAGTAAATTGACATAATCAAGCAAATGTCATCAAGTGGGTCTACCTTTATGCAAATAAAAAGCCAAAACATTTTGTGTGTGTGTGTGTGTGTTTTGTACCACGTCTCATGTCTCTCTGTTTCTTGTAACTATTTTTTTCCCCATAAGGTGTGTTTAACGTTGTTATACTGTTCGCGGGATTTTCCAGACACGTCACCCCCGGTGCAAGGCGAGGACTTCGTGTACATTATCTCAGCATGTTTTCACAAACGCAAGCTAAGTAGTAGGCAGCTTACCTAATTTGTGAATGAGACGCAGTCTCTCACACTACACACTTGCTGCCGCACTTGTCTGCTTTAACAATTTGGGACTAAAGTCACATTTCAATTTCTCACAACTATGACTGCGGGTACTAATACAAATATGCGCCGCATAACGACGTTTCGGTCAACGACGGCCCGCATATACGAGAGTGGTCCCATAAGATTATGATATTATAACATAATATTATAATTCCGTTGTGTCAAAATTGCCTACAGTATTGAGTACAGTAACATGCTGTAAAGGTTTGCAGCCTAGGAGCAATAGGCTATATATGGACTAAGTATCTAGTAGACTATACTATCTAGGTTTGTGTAAGTACACTCGATGACGTTCGCACAACGACGAAATCGCCTAGCCAAGCATTTCTCAGAGCGTATCCCCGTTGTTAAGCAACGCATATCTGTATTATCGGTTTCTGCTTTGCTTAGCCTTGACTTGTAGACTCGTAGTCTTGTAGTCCTCAGCCCTAAGGGTGGAGACAGCAAGACTCATTATCTTTCGCACCTGCTCACTCCGTATGGCTTCACATCAGAGAAGACGGTAACGAAACCAAAAAATGCCAATGAATTTACGAACGCATCTTACATTATAAACAGAATATTCCTCGTACATTTGAATAAAGGTAGACCAACTTGATGACACTTGCTTTATTATGTCAATTTACTGCTCAACATGTTTCGGATGCTAATACATCCATCTTCAGGAGCTTGCGACTACTTGGTGCGTTACTGTGTAGGCTGTATTGTGCTGACTTGAGGCGTGTTGGTGTTATGTAGCGGGATTGGCTGTTGGTGATGTAGTCGCAAGCTCCTGAAGATGGATGTATTAACATTCGAAACATGTTGAGCAGTAAATTGACATAAGAAAGCAAGTGTCATCAAGTTGGTCTGCCTTTATTCAAATATCAAGATGATGCACTGTCCAATACGCATAAGATTCCTCGTACATATTTACAATATCAGATAATTTTATACATTTACGTGCATTTGTTAGTTTCGTTATGTCTAATTGCTCCATGCACGGTCATGGATAATAAAATTTATTTTGGCACCCACTGCATTTGTTAACCAAAGAGATAAAGAATGGAAATCACGCTTTTAGTTTATTCGCAATACGAGCTTCATGAACCTTTGGTTTTAGTCACAGCTATGCATAACCTCACTTAGACGTCCTTGCGTGGAATATTTGTTGTCCAACAGCAAATTACCCACACACTTCAAGAAAAGGACCCTCTAATGGGGAGATTAGTGTGAATACGGGCACGGAATAAGCAGAAAGGTCAAGGGACGCCGACAATCCGTGTTCCGTTTACCAGTCTCTACGAACCTCGGCTTGAAGTTGAATTACACGTGACAAAGCTCGTGGTTAATTTATTAGTCGCCTGGCTATACAGGACATAGAAGGGCCAGACTGCGAAATAAGTGCGGCGTGTAGTCTGGCACAATAGCGTCCCTGGCATTCACATGAGTGCAGCTGAGGAATTTGGAATATGTGGGAACCTTTGATTCATATGAGGAATCTGTTCAGTTAATCTGACAGAACCTGAACGTATCTGTTGCACCATAACAATACATAAATCCAATCGGCTGTGAAACACTATGTGTACATATTTTCTTCTCTTGTATTTCTCGTGCTTATGCTACTTGATTCAGAAACCCTTTCTGGACAGAAGTTAAGCCCGCCTGAAGGCTTGGTGTGGATATGGGTCGGTGTTTTTAGGTAAGCGTTTTTCATTTAGGTTCTTCAATTCTTCAAATGAAGCTGCGCATATGAATGCATGTTTGACAGCGTTTCTACCACCGCTAGCAATTCAATATACGGTTGTGGCCTGTGGTTTGCAGAATTTAATAACAATGGATATTTCCTGCATCAAGAGTGGTCTTAGGACAATTAACATAACCTTCAACTTCCATTGAGAATTAATGAGAATAAAATCATCTATTAAAAAGAGTAAAACGTGCATTATTTACTGAGTACGTGGTAAATAAAATGGCTCCGGCTTTCAGTCCAGGATGTGGTAACTTTCACGGCCAGATCACAGAACTGACAGTGGCAAATCTAAAATGACAGGTAAAATTCAGTTCATCGCATAAAAATAAAAAAAATTCACATAAACATGTGTCAGGAAATAAGTGGTTTTTGAGTTTAACTGGAAGATAAGGTACAAAAATAAATGCCTAACTCCATAATAATAATGAAATGTAAGGTAAAGTGCAACCTTGTACAGGCACTGTAGAAGTATAGCTCTACTCTTTCTTGACCACGGCACTAGAAGGGACGAGAGGTCAGCGTCACGCCCTGGCCACTCTTTACTCCCGGGAAAGACCCGGTACCCATTGTACAGGAGGCTGGATGGGTCCCAGGGCCGGTCTTGACAGGTGCAGAAAATCTCGCCCCCACCGGCATTCGATCCCCGGACCGTCCAGCCCGTAGCCAGTCGCTATACCGATTACGCACCCGGCCCACAACTCCGTAATAATAATAATGTACTTATAAACTACATAATACACCTGCAATACACGTTAACAATTTAATAAATGTTAATTCTTGCACAATGTAAAGCTTTCCCGGCGACTAGATCCAATAAAATATTCTCCGGCTAGCAGCCGTGTCGGGTGGTTGAATGGCGAGTAATTGCGAGGACCATCTCTGACCTCATTCTTCAGTTCGTATTGTTTACTAAGGCATAATTCACAACAAATGTTCGACATTTCCTTCACTTAAATCAATGCACGCACGGACCCGTCTGATCATGAATTTCGCACCTTTTCAAAGATCAAGGAGCAGATATGAATGGTTTGACAGGCAAAGGAAGTGACTTGGTGAAGTGTCTCTTCATTTTCAGTTGAACCTGCATACAACAGGGTCTCCAAGTGTCCCCACAGATAAAAAGATCTAAAGGACGGCGGTCAACACATTGTTGGGCCCTAATTTCGAGAACTAAATGTTTGTGGAAATGCAGAGATATGAAATATTTCCGCTGTTATGGCGTCCGGAACTCACTCCTGAAAGCTGCCGAAGCTTTTTAGATACACCTGCTTACTTGTATATCGCCAGGTTCTGCACCAGAACTCTATTGCGCACAACATTTGTTGTCTCAAGCCTATTCTTGTGATTAGCACAATGAACAGCGATTGGTTTCTTGCACAACACGCACCAGTATATTTTCAAGCGCAAACTCTGTGTTTTTCGTGAGGTTTGAACTGAATCCTTGTATGTTAAAATGATTAATTTTGGTCTTCAGTCCATTTCATCGTTCAGGCAGTTAGTAGTCGGCCTCTCACCACGAAGGCGTGTGTCTACTTCATTGGAATTTGTTGTGGAAAGTGTATAACTGGGACAGGTTCTTCTCCGGAAACTTCAGTTTGCTTCTATCAGTGTCATTCCACCGTGCTTCACACTCATCTTGATCTCATAACTACCATGAAGATTGGGAACTTTCCGTCAGACCAATGCGCTTTCGGATATCGTGAAGCACTGGACAGAAAAGCACTCACACGTTTTTCCTTCAGGCCAGCGGTTTCAAGAGTGGGCTGCGCGGATCCCAAGGGATCTGTGAACCACTGCCACAGGATCCGTGGGTACATTTCTGTAATGGATTCTCTGAAGTTTATTTATTCTTTTAAGTAAAGGAATAATGTTTTGTTAAAACTAATCGCGGAACTTCTTTAACTGGCGATATGTTAATTTCGTATGATCATTAAAATGCCTAATTAAGAAACCCCCTGTACCCACGAAACCAGCGACAATCATTTTAATTAAGTTCAAATCGTATAATGCATAAGCTGCTCGTATGTATTTGTATCTACATAAAATCCGTTTTGAGATAAAAAGTTTTAATTTTGGATACCTATCATCCGGACAATCCACCCTTAGGTGAAGAAAGAAGTGAGGGTCCGTGGTTATTTTTCGAATCCAAGAGGGTTCCGCGAACAAACACTGTTTTAGACCACACCTCTCGGTGTGAAATACGTATTGGTGACAAAAAAGATAAAAGATTAATGACAATTAAAAAAAAACACTCTTGTCAGAGAGACGATCAAAGACTAAAAACACAAGAATGTTGAAGATGGTCCCCTTGAAGGGCTCGACACTAAGCCAGGCCTGCAGAATGATCGTCAACTGCAATGTGACTTTGTATCTGACCTGGTTCTCAAAGGGTAGAATTAGCGTCAAATGAATATGAAGGGAAAAATAAGAAGAAAATGGAACAGTCCCAGATGTTACTGGACATCTCCCGTTGTTCCTTCACAGTGTTGCCAAGCGGGCAGTCTGTTCTTAACCTCAGTGCGATTAACATACTTTACGTAATTACGCATACACCTGGAAAATGTTTCTCGTTCTTCCAGACCGACGGTGGAACGTCGCTCGGACTGACTTCATTGTAACATTTACCGATCATTGTGCGGAGCTGTCAGCTCCAGAGAAAATCAGAGTAATTTGCTTTCCACATATAATACGCTTAATTGTGTTTCAGGCTACCAGAACGGACACGGATTGAATATGCGGCAAACATGTTGCTACGATCTACGCTGTCTGCAAACAACCCCGCCCTCTTCCTGGAAAACAGACCTTACTACAAACGCTGTAATTCTAGATTTCTGTGACCTGCGAATATTATTTACGGTCTAAAGAACTGACGGTCAACTCCGCACCCCCTGCTCCTCATTTCAACTTTTCACCCTGTATTTCGGGCAATTTATCTTGTCTTCTATCTGTGGAACTCCCAACGTCCATCAGCACACCAAATATTATACATGAAAAACTCCAATCTCTGTCTTATGTCTGCACAGAATACACCTCCAATGGTCAGTTGTTATACATAAAATCATTTCTTAATTCGATATGAATTACCAGCTACGGACAATCTCGTTTCGACAGTAACTGCTGTCTGTGATTCCTGCTAACGAGTGACCCTACCCATAATCACTAAGAATAACTACCCCACAACGACAGATAGGTTTGGACTGTCACTGCCACATAAAGTCAAGAATTTTTCGTTGCGAGAGGAGAGAATTGAAGAGAATTTCAAATCTTAAAATTTATATGTACTTACATAAAACATATGCCATTTATGTTTGTATCATAATACTCTTAGAAGGTCAAAGGCTTCATATTGTCAAATGTTATGTGTCAAGTCTAATAAATTAAGTTCGAAGGAATGTGGAGGGAGAAGGTCGTGTTCCAATTTTATCTTAGTTTCCTCTACAAAGAAAACTCACGAATACTCCGAACCATAATTGGTGAGCTTCCGATTTATATTTCGGAACTCTTATATCGCTTTTATTCGATTTCCGGCAATAATTATTAATACTAAGCTTACGTCACTCCTCGCACCTCAAACTAAAGTTGGCCACTCCTGAAGAATCTCTTAAAACCGAAGGTGTTTTACATGTTTAAAAACCTTCCATGTACGCACTTCAGCGTTGAATTTGTTACCCTAATTGTGCCATGTCGGAAGCCACCGTAATCATAGGAACAAAGTACAATTCCTCAAAACATAAATCTGTCGCATCAATCTGGTTTCTTACGCGACTCGGGTAAAATAATTTTATTTTGGGTATTTAAATAGTAGGCCTGACTAACGCTGTTTGTAAGATTGAAATTAGATCGGAAATCAAATGGAGTGGAGATAATTATTCTTCTTATTCAGGAGGTTTGGGTGCAAATGTCGGCCTGGACATCTACTATACTAATTGAGGACTTCAGAGTTTCCGTCATTTCGTCCGAGTCTATATATTTCAAGAATCGCCACTGCCTCTCCCTTCCATATTCTATTTATTTGTTACCGACAAATCACTCTATCAGTAGATGTTATATAATCTGATAAAGCACATATAAATAAATAAATAACCACTTTTGTGAACATCGTGTATTTATAATTAAAATTGACGACCAACAAAATGCAACTATTTTGATTTATTTACTTTTAAGCAGCTCTATATGTTTCGGGCGATGTTTTCGCCTATCATCAGGAGCATATCACTGTAACTACAGCTTCTGGTATTGTCCACTGATGTTGCTGCTGGCTGTTGTTGCGTACTGAATTGACTTAAGTCATTTCCACCCAACACGGAACACCAGCCAGCAGCAACATCAGTGGACAATACCAGAAGCTGCAGTTACAATGATATGCTCCTGATGGTAGTCGAAAACATCGCCCGAAACATGTAGAGCTGATTATAAGTAAATAAATCAAAATAGTTGCATCTTGTTGGTCATCAGTTGTAATTATAATAACGATGCACGGAAACACGAACATTAAATCGTGTATTTAATGTATGATTAGGAACATCTGGGCATATCGGAACAACCTGCTGCAGGTCACTTCGTCACTGAAGATTTTTTATTCCGTACGCAAGCTTTCCCTGCAACATTTATTCCTATGTACAAGAATGCATATCGCTATAACTCTGAAGATAGGAAATTTTGTATTCACTTTATGATAACCTCAAATCTCATACACAACACAGCGTCTCACAACAATTCAATACACGAGTACGACCACTTTCCATAATTACAATGGGTCACAGAAATGGACAACATTTTACGGATATTAAAAATATTATTACATAAATTTGTAAACATTCAGGAGTTAGAACTCATTTCCCTCAACCGCTTTAGTGAAATTCCAATGTCGGCAGTAAATCTGGTTCCCCATGGTTCAGCTACAGATCTCATGTACCAATTACGAGGATTCCAGACAAAAGCCTTGTTCTCCTTTCTCAACGTAAGACGACACAAACTCGTTTCCCATCTCCTTTTATTTTGTATAATGAGGTTGGCATTCCCTGCAGTTACACGTCCCCACCTCATAACTTCTTCCTTACGAGACGTAGGACCTTTCCATTATAATGAGTAAATCGATATTTGTGGTTTAAAAAAAATCCGACGAGACAGCAATAATTTAGAATCAGGGCCGAGACTCAAAAACAAAAATCAGACCTGTACTGCCAGAGTGCTACAAACAAAGCCGTCTTCAGTACTGAATCAGAAGTCTGAAGTCTTATGAAGGACCAAGTCCATGCAGGAAGTTCTTTTTGTGATAGTATGTGTATTCCCCCTCGAGGATCTTGTCATTGCCCATCATATTTCCCTACAATTAGTCAGATTAAATGAGTCCACACCCTCACACACTGTTTCTTTAATGTTCACTTTTATACCATCCTACAATTTTCCTACATTTCTCCTAAGTGCTCCATTCCCTTACCAGTCCTTTTCAATTTTACACTTCTGTATGTTTTTCCATTTGTTCCTTGAGGACTACCTGCTCCTCACATTTTATATTCCCCTATTTCATCACATCCATAACAGTTGATGAAGATTTACAATGTATGAGGCTCTTCTTCAATAGATATTCTTCACAATCATAGTACAATTTCTTCTTCAGATACTCTTTTCAGCACTTTATTCTTACACGTGCTCACATTCTTAACATTACGGCACTGTTCGACGTGGTAAAATATAACCTTTTTTTTTAAGCTCACGGTTCCGTTCATCGTGATTCAGTGTTAATAAAAATCCAACCAGATGCAACAGTATGCAGATATTTATTTACTGCAAAGTCACTCTACATGTTTCGGGTGTCACAGCACCCATCATCAGGAGTACTAAAAACTGTAACCG
>Ga0136643_10010088_pt1 | contig 13928 bp, 9 predicted proteins | sample TergutLab28metaG_FD_96883 | JGI IMG/M metagenome (GOLD analysis project Ga0136643, IMG submission 96883) | Labiotermes labralis P1 segment gut microbial communities from Petit-Saut dam, French Guiana - Lab288 P1 (version 3) (version 3) | ecosystem: Host-associated > Arthropoda: Insects >...
TTCCGAGTTCGATTGCCGATTATTCCATTGGAATTTTTCCTTGAAATAATCTTTCCGGGCTGCCTTTGGCCATTATATCGAGCCAGCCTCCAACAGAAATTTGTACCCGGAATATTTTCGGGGGGTAAATCCGGCCGGGGCTTATGGCTGACAACTTTAGCACCTTCATGAGCCAATTGTCAAGAAATCTGGGGGGCCTCAACCTCCTGGAACCCTCAGGACCTGTCCGGGCCTGTAAGAGGGATTGCTGTACCTTTTACCTTTTTTTACCGCTCGCATTAGCATTAAAATACTATCCATTTTTCTCCGAGTATGTATTTATTGGTTCGTTTTGATTCTCATAGCTCGAACCTCTGTTATTTAGTTTCCTGTACAGCCTTAACCTGTTAGTATTTGTAATTGAGGTGCGGCATAATTTCTGTGTTGTGGAAACTGGAGTTCTAAATATTCTATGTATGTCTTGCCGCCGTCAGAGAGGCTGACTGCATTAATTGGCTTTTTCCTTAATATCATAGATCTTTAATCAAATTTTATTAAATTTGATATGAAAGAGTGGACCGCATTGACTGTTAGCAATATTGATCATTTACAAAGGCCATAATAGGATTTTTCCACGTATACGATACACGGTCACACTTATTTTGTTTAAATTCTGCCGGGGAGGCTTTCACTGGAGGTTTTGGTGCAGTACCTCGAATTTTCAACTATGTCGAGATAACGTAACAGAGCTTACTTTACATAAGGCCCTAAATGGACTTTTTTTTTTTACAGCGGGCCCACGTGAGATTAATAAACAACAGATAACACTGCTGGGAATTTTGTGTATCATACTATGAAGCACACGCTCTCCAGACTTGCTCTGTTTATGCTGGTTTTTCTTGATCCTTCTATGCCGTCGATATGTACGTGTCCGTTCTTCCCCACAGTAAATACTAGTATGTTTCGTGGAATTAAAGAAACGTGTTTTATGAATTATATTATCTTCGTGCCATAATATTTCTTGTCAAGTATTTTACTTCGTATTTTCGAAGCATGAAGGAAACTTCTCATATTGTGTGGTTTCAGGCTTCGGCCGCGTTGGTAATGAGATCTTCGCTCTTCTGGCCTTTTCGACGAGTAGATTGGTAGTTTATTACCGACGTGTCGGGACGACCTATCGGTACCAGCTTCAAGGGTAAAGCATTACAAGAAGAATTTTTGGATTGCTTGATGAAGAAGCTTTTTTTGTCGTTCTGTCTTTCCTTGCCCCTTTTTATATTTTTATCGTTGCTTGTTCTCTTTATAAGCATGTTCCTTGACAAGGAATTAATGTAACTTGCGAGTTCATCTTGCTATGTGCGTGTCTCATTTCAACTTTTAACCACATGACCGACTTTCACAAAATGTTGAGTGCAATTTCTGGATACCCCTAAGTTGTCGTTTTAAGATCCTGCAATGTCTAATAGTAGAATGGTGGGCGCGTGAACTTCCGAGTTGGGAGCGACACTTATGCCACCTAAATTTTACGAACTGAGCTCATTTGTGGTGCTGGACCTTGGAAAATCTGCAGTTTTGTTTAAGACAGTATTTTTGTAGAATGTAAATTAAAAAAATGGTGGTCGTGCGGAAATACTAGCTCTCGGTTTGATTGCGGTGACTAATGAACATGGGAGCTATCGTATGAAAGGAAATAGATCATACACACACCTCTGTGTGTTTGTATATATATGTATATGGCTCTGTGTATTGTTCGTAAGTCGTCGGGTACAAATATGGCGAAGATGCGAACCTGAGGTTATATTTTAAGAAGACAGACAACGTACGTATAACGTAAAATTGAGGCGCGTTAGTGTAACCATTGCTGCAGTAGAAAAACGGTACGTATTACATATTGTGTGTTTAGCTTTAGGTATCCAAGCATGCAATGCTCATGCGCCGTATTGTCATCTTTAGCCTCCCAGGCTCCATATTGTTTTTACACGTAATATCATAAACTGCACCATTTTCCAAAATATGTTATTGAACATGAAATATGTGATTTGATTTTCACTACAACTTTTTTCTCAAACATATCACGTTGTAGGAACAATTGAGGGATATGTGATCAAAAATGTATGTTGGTCGTTATGTAAAGTACCCGTTTTTCCTGCCAGATTTTCAAGAAACTTGAATTTTCTCAACAAATTTTCGAAAAATACTCATATATCAAATTTAATGAGTGAAAATCCGTTCAGTGGGAGCCAAGTTGTTCCAGGCGGAGGGACGTTTAGACATGTCGAAACTAATAGCTTTTCGCAGTTTTGCGAATGCGCCTAAAAATTTAACGTTTGGATTTCATACGCTGTAGGCCTACTTAAGTGAAACGTTTTTTCGCAAAATTGAGATAAAACAGTGATAATGCTAATGAGTATGTAGAACTATAAATCGGTGCAGAGGGAATGGTAGGCTGTGTTCTTCTTGGAACTCCTTGTTTATTCCTATTTTTCTTTCGTTCGTCCGTTCTTTCTTTCTTTCTTTCTTTCTGTTTCACTAAACGAGTAGTTGTCAACAGCGCGGAACAAATAACGAAATATTCCGATTTTACTCTTTATGTACCGGTACATGCACCGAGTGAAGGGAGAGCAATGAAATTGCTGTTCTGTGCCGTCCCATGGGAACCTACATCCTGTGCAGTCGGTATCCGCCGGACCGTTACACTTCATGTGTCTGTAGTTATATGTGCTGCTTCTGTGTAAACGTTTTACCATTAACGTCGGTTTGGTGTCAACCCCATCCACACATACATTCTCCCGTAAATGTGGTTACGTCGATGTCACTGTGTCATCAGCAGAATGGCCACCAAGTGGGCTGACATATGTGCTTGGAACAAGTATACATTCTGTGTTGTAAACTTCCAGAGGTAATAGAATGAGCAGTTGCCCTCATTCCGAGTTTGTTTACAATTTGATATTTAGTTCCAAGGAAATTTATTGAAGTGCTGAGAACCTTCATCTAAACTAAACTGTTTCGACATACCTTGTCTAGAATTTCGTTTTTCTGTGTCCTTTATTACATATTGAGAGCAAGATTGCATGTCGTGTCCTTCGTGACTTAGTAAAAAAAAAGACTTTACCAAGGCGTTCTATACTTTGAACGTGACATACATTTTCACGGTACATGAATGAATAAAATGTAATGTGCTACTAGAAGGAAATCTTGATCATCCCATAGCATATTTCCATAGAACTCGGAGGCTGTCAGCAGAATTCCGTGCGAATCTCTTACACAGAATTTCACCCGCGTCTGACTTGATGTGTGGAAGGCACGGGTAGATCCATGCACGACGGTGAATAAAGTATGGCTTTCGTAGTAACCGTTTTCACGAAAGCTCACAATCGCACGATTTCTGTGGACATCTCTTGTGCCGAATTTACGCCCTAAACTAAAGTCTGGCTTTCACTGCATCGATTTTTTACTAAACGCGTATTTGAACAACGGCATTACATGGACATTTCCTTGCATCTCAATTCGCTCATATAGTTCAAGAAATAATAGAACATACGTGTGGAAATTCATTTACGAATGACTATGCCTGATCCGATTTCAACGAAATGCGCGTTTGCCCGAGAGCTTTAAAAAAAAAACCTAACCAATTTTAGGGAACCAACAATCGGTTATTGACACTAGCGCACACACGCACGGATGGACGTGATTGACACACACGCGCGTGCACACACACACACACACACACACACCGTGTACAACGCCTAAAACAGTTTCTTATAGAGGTTGTGCGTGTCGTTCTATAGGATTGGGGTTATGTTTCGTGGTTGGGAAAGAAATGGGCCCATGTTCGAAACACAGAATTTTTTGGACGCCGACATGAAAACGTAGGAGACCAGAAAATACGCGGCTACGAAAAGTTTACAAAATGGTTAGAGGAGCTGGGCAAAGAGAGGTGTACGATGCTTGAAAAAAAAAAGTGAGAAATGAATGCAATACTTTAATCGAAAAGTTTGAAGGGAAGACACCATTTCTATACCTTGGAATAGACAGCTGTTCAGGTTGGTTCCTATGGGGGTATTTTATGAACACGATAATTAACCTTTGTGTTGCGTAAAGTGTGGGTGTTCTGTTGAACATTTGAACGACTTCTAATTTCCCAGGATGAAACCTGCTCTAGGGCGTTGATTTAGAAAGGAGTAGCCCGTAATAAAGGAATTAGAAGGATGAGTATTAAAGGGTCAGAGATCGAGTAGGAGAAAGTGGTACATAGGAAAGTGAGAAGACCCTGTGAGGAGAAACAAGAATAAGGAGAGTTTACAGTTTCGTTGCGCATAATCATTATTTTTATTGTCGTCTTTGTTATCATCGTCATAATCATTGTTATGGACGTCATCAGTTATACTCGAAGGTGCAGCTCGCGAAGTAGGCTTGCTTAAGACATTTTTAAAGAACAGTATACCGACGTTGTAGCGGACGGAGTAATGAATTCTCGTGACTGCGTCAGCGCGGCTAATCAACGATGAGTACCTGTTATGTATCCAGCCAGGATCGATTTTGGGGGCTGGTTTGGTGCTATCAATCTGGGAGCTCATTCTCACTAGGTAAATAAGAGATACGTCTGTTCCTCTCGGGAAGACTGATGGTGATGCCTAAACGGAAGATTAATTTATAGTTTGTGGCTACGTTCTCTCAGCGTTCATCAGGAGAGACTTCCGGGCAACGAATAATCCCTCGCAGCTACGTATTGTGGCTTGCTGTATCAGAATATCCCCGTCGGCTTTATGGACGTGGATATCAGTATGTTTGTCACCAGCACTTAGAAAGTGCATACAGAATTATTGGTGGTAAACCTGTAGGGAAAAGGCTACTGGAAGGTCGGGTTGTAGCGTATAAGGGAAGGTAATATTAAAGTGAATCTTAATCAAGTAGGGTGGGATGGCATGGCATGGTGAGGCTTCGTCTGGCTCAGGATTTGTGCCAGTGGCGGACTGTTTTGAAAGCGGCAATTAACAGTTATGTTCTATAAAAGGCGCGGAATTCTTTAACCAGCTCAACGGTTGTTAGCTTCTGAAGAAGGTCTGTGTCGCACGGAGTTAGTTCTCACTTCCTCCTACCACCCCATTTATCGCCGTATAAAATGATTTTTGGTGTCTGTAATTGGCTGACCGTCCCGCTCCTTTGCAGGTAAAATAAACGGTTTGAGAACTAATTAGTGACTTTAGGCACGTGTGCGACATAGCGAAAAGCGACTGTTCGCTTCATCATGTCTGTTCATCAGCAAGAACAAGTCATTTTCAATGGACGAATTTTCATGAAATTTGATGGTTGAGGATTTTTCGAAAATCTTTTCAGAAGATTAAAGTTTTATTAAAATCCGTTCATAAAAACGGGTACTTTACACGAAGACCTATGTACATTTCTGATAATGTCTCTGAATTCTTCATAGAATGGGAAATGTTTTAGGCAGACAACGTGGAGAAAGTCAAAACATTCGTTTTATCTTTTGTAAATTTTTTCCGGAATTCTTGCCGTTCACGAGATAATGTGAAAAAAAAACACAAATTGCATTGTTGTGTTTTCACTTCAACAGTGGTTTCACGAACGTGCCGCACTGTTACGTGATACGTTCAGTCCCTATCTTGTTAGAAAATAAAAGCGTGCAAGGGTTTGGTGGGAAGACCTTGCAGGCATAGACCACTTGAAAGATACAGACATAAGCGGTAGAATGTTAAATGAACCTTGCAGGAATAGGTTAAGTTGAGGACGTTCACTTGATTCATTGGCGGGCTGTTTTGAAGACCGTTATGAACCTTTACATTCCATATAATTTGGAGAACTGTGACTACCTGAGCAATTATTACTCCTAGCTTCTCAAGGAATTCTGCTGGGTGGAGTTAGCCAGTGATTTATTCTAACTAGGTAAATCCGAAAGGTGAATTAGATATCTCTGGGAGGGTGGGAAAAAAGCAATGCCATACGAGGGCTCTGCATACTTTCGGAAAGTCTGGAGGCGACCTCAGAATTTTGGGAACCACGGGAGTGGTTCAGAAATGTTAGGCGCCGTCGTACGAACTCCAGTCGCCTGGTTGGCCTGGCGACCTGGCGACCGGAATTTGTGCACCCCTGTGCGTGAGCGCTTGTGTGCGTTACTGGCGGATCCCGAGGGCATATTGCGATGTGACCACTCGTTTTGTTGAAATCCGAATATTGTTATGTAAAGAAGCATATCATTCACGTAAATATTTGCCCGGACAAACACCGGGTTTCCCGCTCTTGCGCCATCCATGCAGGGTACTTCGTGTGAATAGACTGTGTTGTCTCTCTCGTGTTTGTATGTCGTATTTATCGTATTTCAGTCAGGAGACGACCTATCGTGAGTGAGGTTTCTTATGGATTTCTTCAATTCCTGTAGGTATACGAGTATGCCGAGATTATGCCACGACCGCTTCGTTTGGTATTGTTGTGTAGGGCTATTCATTGAAGTCATTTGCAGGTCCTAAAGGACTTAGTTAAAATAGCGGAACATCGCTGATGAGTGCTACTTATCACTGCCGCTACTCAGGAAGGTCCATTGGGCTGTCCTGGCAGAGATTTTGCATCCTTCTGCCTGGCACGTCGCAGACCCGCCGGTTTTACGCCCTTTTCATTCCTGCTGGATGCGTATTAAGATGCTTCAGTCCGTGTATCTACGTTCGTACATAATAACTCCTACATTAAGGGATTTTTTTATTGTTTTTATATTGGGGAGTAGGACCTATTACTACAAATTGTCGTCACATGTATAATTTATCTTATCGTTGGACGATATGAATGAGATCTTTAATTAGGCGGATCAGATTTAGGGATTGGCACACGGTTACAGGGACATTATTTTATACGACCAGCTTCAACCTTTGAATGGTTTGCACACGCTGGCGTTGCAGTGGTGGCGGAAAGTGACGAACGGTATTTTTTATTTTCTTTTGGAGCAACAGCCCCCCAGTAGGCCAGGGCCTACTCATTCACGAGGTTTCTACATCACACACAACGACACACCATAGTCAGTAGGTCTCCTCTGGACGAGTGATCAGCTCGTCACAGAGACCTCTGCCTGGCAACACACAACACTCACAACTGACAGACATCCGTGCCCCCGGTGGGATTCGAACCCACAATCTCAGCAGGCGAGAGGCCACAGACCTAAGCCGTAGACCGCGCGGCCACTGGGACCGGCGACGAACGGTATTGGTCGGACGAAATAATGACTCTGCATAATCTCCCAGTTACGCGTTGATCTTTGACCAAAAAACTCATAAAAGCCTGCACATGAAGGACTTATTTGTGTTATAACGCAGTTACTTAAGCAACTAGAAAGTATGTACTAAGCACGATAGTTGTCCTCACACTGCGGAGTACATTACCGAACACTGCTTTTTGATGGTAGCACTTTGTAATTCTTCGGAACTTCTCCAGTTTTGAGCGTCGGTTGAAGATTTAAGATCCTTGTTGTTGCCGTAGTTTTCGTTAAAACCCATCAGGAATTAACCACACTGTATTTCAGATTCGGCTATTGCCGTTCGCTTTCCAAAGCAGCATTTATAATCGCCCTTTCGTTTCTCCTTTCACGCTACGTTTGATGTAGGTCATAAGTGAATTCAGAAACAACTAAAAGAAGTCATCCCGTTGTGTTATTAAGAATATAACTTGTGTTATTAAGAATATAACTTATTTATTGTAAACTTATAATACAACTCTTATCTAATTAAATAATAAACCAGGTTTTTGTACTCACACATTGTAATGCATATGGGATCCCTAATGCAAAAGTTACATGTATAATACTGTAAAGGGTAGAGTGTATTAACGGTTCTTAAGCAATCAGCGTGACGACGACTCTCCCGAGTCGAAACATGTTGCAATGATACATTAATTATAATGTTGTTGTGTTGACGGAAAGACATATTGTAAGTTTACAATAAATAAGTTATATTCAAAAACAACTGTTTACACGTATAGCCTTTTCAGACACTTGCTTCTCGTACACATAAAGAAGTGCTTTTCTTGTTGGTTTCCTGTTTTCTTACCTGGGATAGGAAGAGGTAAAGTTACTCCGTGCTCTTGTTCGTATGTAAGGTCATTAAAGTCGTTAAAGCGATGTGTAGGCCTAAGTATTACAGTTGCGATTTTGGGTGCGATTCGAATACGCATTCCCTTTTTTTTCTTTTAGTTTTTTTTTTTTTAATTTTTAAGTAGGCATGCACTACAGTTTCTTAGTTGGAATTTTATTCCTTCCGTAAAGCTGTAGGTACCGTATTACTGACACGAAAGTAACCAAATTATGGATAAAGGACATATACTTCGGTTTGTTTATTAGCAAATATGATTCTGGAGAATTTTTGTGAATTTGAATAATGTAGATAATTTGTTGACATGACAGATTTCATGTCCTGGGGTCTGTTTCATTATTGAATGTACCATGGAACCAGAGCAGGTGGAGCGGGGAGGACAAGTTTCTTTCGTTGTTCTTTTATTAAATTTGACACAGGTTTGAGAGTGACACTTGCAGATTAATGCCTGTAATCTCGAACACAGATTGTTTGTGCTGAGTGTGAGATTGAAAACGGCGCTAGTAATCTTAAATTACTTTGTCGCTTTTGTAACGAGTTTTCAAAGTTTTGAAGCCAGTGCGATATAATCATTTGATTCTTTACAGTGTTTACATATCGAATACTGTCAAATACTGGACTGAAGTTGAATGTACTCTTATTGTTTAAAACATTTATCTAATGTCTTTGCATAATGGAATTACTTATTCGTATTCAGAAAGTTCAGAATTAGATTCTCTTGTCTATGAACAAATTCGAATTTCGTCTTTTTACTTAAGTCTTCTACCTGAATGATAGGGCATCGTGAAATTTGGGTTTTCAGAAGTGGTGAGGATTCATATTGTAGTCTTCCGGTTTATGATACCGTGTAATCTGGTATCGCCTTTATCACAGCGTTGTTCGGTTCTAGCGGTGCTGTATGTCATTAATGTATTGTAATACACACAGAACCATTATTTTAAAAGCCCACAGTCTGGTCGTTCCCGTCGTGTTGCTTATGTTGTAGACCAAGTTCACTCACCGACCCCGTCACTGTACTTATCTGAGAGTATCTTAACGCCACTGTGTTATCCGCAATCGCTGTGCGAATTCCATTGGAGAATCTCTTGTTTTGTATGACACGCCAAATGCATTTGATGCAGGAAGTATGGTCGGCAATTCAGACACGTTCCCTACAGGACGACAATTTAAAATTAAGTGAAAAGGTCTGGAGAACTAGATTCCTTTCTGGACAGTTAGAGAACACCCAGAACCCGTGTTAAATAGTAGTAACTGGTCGAATTGCTTGCTAATTTGGAAACCTCCAAGAAAGTCTTGGGCTGGACTTGCACAACTTGCGATAGTAGCAAACCTTCAGCGTTTATATCCACATACAACTGTGATTCACAAACTCTACGATGCATGTGATAAAACGTGATTGAATTTTGTGAACTGGTACCTGAATGGAATTCACGACGGAGAAGTAGACCCCACACTCGATGTTTTTAGCCATGTAGCGTCATTGAATACGTCGGCGATCATTTTGACAGGTACTTCTATGTAGCAGGTTCGCAGGGAATGTCATTATGTGACGTCAAGGTTGGTGTATGGTGTGCTATGAGTGCAACTAGGATTGTTGGGCCCATTTTTCTTTTTCTGAGACCATAAATTCACACCGATGTATAACGCATTCTGACACGTTTTTGAATGCCCTTGCGACTTCGACAGAACGTATGCCATTCTTCAGCAATACATTTGAACAGTTCACGTGACAGACAATTTAGTGCGTTGTTTACAGAGTGTTGGTTAACAGAGTAATAAGCAGGCGATAGTGACCTCTTTGTTCGCCAGTGCGATATTTCACGTGAGGGAGGGAATGTTAAAGGATGGAGTATACAGGATGTTTCGCTTGGAACATGTATGACAGTAGTCATATCAGCACTTAAAACGGTATGAAAGAAAGTGTTCACAATATAGTGTTTGCAATTTGACTATCAGGTCTGCAAATTGCAGTGAACAACATGTTAGAGTGACGCTTATCTGCGACCCGAAAGAAACCATTTCCTCCAACACTTTCGTTAAAAACTGTGCGTCAGAATTCTTATAGTGCACAGTAGTGTTTTGAATTAGAGTAGGGTCTAATGGTGGTCTCTTATGAACACGAAATGACCATTTGACTCCCCCCCCCCCCTCAAAGTAGAGAGTTCCCAGGCAAGAAACGAACTGACAGTGCCTTAAGAATATTCTGTTGTATGTGCATATGTGTGTAGCAGTGGCGTAAATAAGCGATAAGGGGCCTGCCGCATCCCGATAATACTGCGCCCCCCCTTCCCCTGCCCCTACAGTTATTCCCGAAGTTATTCCCAGATCTCATAACGGGAATGCAATAACAATTTTATCATGAAACAGTCAACAGGGAATAAGATAGTGCAGTCTCTTCTACAGTGCACCCTTGCACGAAAAATAGGCCACCTTCAAGTATGCTTGCGAATATCACAGGCAAAATTTTTGTGCCACTGTCTGTGCTGGAAACTAATTCAGAGTTGTCTGTGTATGAGAAGTATGTATTCCAGTTCGAAAGAACTTCCCAACATATTCTAGCATCTTGGATGTTTGTGCCCCCACCCCCCCCTCCCGACCCACGAAGCCCCCGCGCCGCGGAATTTTCGGACCCTGTCAACGTCTCAGATGTAGGTGGCGTTTTGTTCCTCCTCCTGCCTCATTTTCTTATGGTTAAACAGAAATAGTTGTGAGCATAAAAATTACTTCATCGGACAGTTTACCGTGGTGTTTGTTTAGCGCAACTTATGAATGGAAGGGATTAAAATTTGTATACATTTTTTGGTTAAAAATCTAAGAACTTAAATATAGTGTGTATTAAAGGAGAGCGGGTTTCATAAACAGCGCTCACAGCGCCTCTCCCACCCCCACCCCGCCGATGAAAGAATGGCTGATTCGCGGGTTCGAAACATGCTCGTTGTATGGATGAGCTACCTCGTCATCCTCATTCACGGAGTCACTTGCATTGTTTTTCTCAGATATATTTGTTCCGATGCATATAACGTCGCTGTCAGTAGCTCAGATTGTATAACGCCCTAAGGTAGATGAATACTAAGTAATGAATTTAAAACGAGGGAGAGAGAAGCGGTTGTAGTTTATTCCGCTGTACTGTTATTAATACTCCTGAACGGATTGAGGGAAAATCACGAAACTTATTGTATGACACTCAGTCTAGGGCAGAGATTTGAATCTTGGACATAGCGAATGGTCAGCGAAATAGGAAGTGTTAAACATTTGACTAGTGTGATTGGTGCTAGTATTAAGGAACCATGTACAACCGAGGAAGCAAGTATTCTCATAGTTCAGAACTTAGAATGACATTGAGCATTTTATAGTACAGTTATCTCTGAAGAAGCTAAAGGTCTGTAACGGAGCTTTGCCTGCAGTTTGGAAGTCGCGGTGTGTGCGTGTGTTGCTAATGCTGCTGTGGTATTCCCATTATGTTCTGCTAGAATATTCGAGCCCATATAGCACCCTTTATCCTCATAATAAGGTGGTCAGCTGACACATCAGAGGCTGCAACAGCTTGCAGCTTGGCTTGTGGTTGTACTAGATCCTGTTGGCCACAGCTGCCGGCACCAACAAGATAATGGGATGCAAGGTACTCATCCTGAATTTATGATAATGTGAACCATCGCTGTTTCAAATGAACTCCTCTCTCCACAGAGTTGTGGGTAAAATTTGTAGCATGGTGTGGTGTTTGTGACTAACTGTCCACACTTAATGTGGATTTGTACTGCCGAAGTTTTAAAAGAAGCGAATAAGTTAACGCTCTGAATCATAGTACATATATGGACGCGTACCTATGCTTTAACGTTCATGAACCCTGCATCCTGCATTTTTGTTTACAGTGTGTTCGTGTTTCTTCTCATTTCCCAGTATTAACAACGATTGCTGTCTTGAACGCTGCTAATAAACTGACGTTTGTATTGGAGACGTACCTTTTTTTCTGTGGGGTGGGGGGGGGGGGGGGGGGGTGGGGGTACTGAAATGTTAAACATTTTGTTTAGAGACCTACATGCTTCCAAGGCTGTGCCATGCTTGAGCCGGTTGCTCACCGTCTGTCGCCGCGGAGGCTCATTTAGACCTCTTGCTAGTCAGCGTGAGATTTGAGTTGGACAGAGTGGCAGTGGGGCAGGTTTGTCATCGAATTACTTCGGTTGTACCCTGTCAGTATCATTACACCAATTCTATATACTTACGTTCATCTACACGTTGCTGTTACCAGAAGAACAAACGGGCGAAGCGTGGAGACTTTCCAAAAATCATTTCTCTTTCGGAAACATTCGGTAGAATAGAACCTTCGCTTTTTATCGTGCTTGCAAATGCTGATAGTTCTTTCCTTTGTCGTGAGCTCGGTGGAAACCCAACGTTGACAGTAAGCCGAGATGATTACAGCGTCCCCACTATCTCCGGCTGGAGCAATTTGCTGGTTTCCTATCCGACCATTTTAGTCGCGTTCGCAGAATTGTGAAAAGTGGCTATTAGTTTCGTCCCGTTCGCCCTTCCACATGGGGCATCTCGGCTGTCGTTGGACGGATATGAATGAAATTTCATATGTGAGCATTTTTCTAAAATGTGTCGAGAAAATTCACGTTTCATTAAAGTCTGACAAAAATAACGGTTACTTTACATGAAGACCTATGTACATTTATATTAGTACCTCTTCGAATTGTTCGTAGAATGAGATGTTGCATGCAAAATGTGTAGAAAAAATCAAAACACACATTTTATGTTAACATTTTTTTCCGAGAATCTTGCCGTTTATGTGGCAATATGGAAAAATATGGTAGAGCCACAGAGGCCTCAAACCACGGTACACTACGGCGCAGAAAAGATGCGATTTTCATGCCGGCTAACTTAGGCAAGAATACATACTCTCGTAAATCTTATTCTTATTGCTTCATAATTGATTAATTCCGTCTGACCTCGTCAAATGTTTTACGGCAGCGCGAAACCGAGAAACTGCACAATGACTTATCTGCTATTACTGTCTGTTTATCCCAGTTGTACATCTAAAGTAGGCCATGAACAAATGAACATCGTTTGTTTCAGTGCAACATAGGGCACTTTACATGAAGACCTAAGTAGGTTTTATTGTTTTTGGCTACGTAAATTTGTCATAATAGCATTGCTGTGCAACACTCAAGATTTGTTTATTCTTGACAGTAACATGTAGCCCAGCAACACACACAGAATGCATTGTTGCATTTCCACTGCAACAGTGGTTAAAAGATCGCGTCACAATGTCACGTTGTACATACGTTCGTGTTATGCTTACATGCAGTACTGTAACTGGATAAATGGGTAAAGAAGTGTGGCTGTTATTTTTGTTGTGTTCGTTCAGTAACAAAGGCAAGGTTACTGACTACGGGTATGCGGAATAATGCCGAACAGTTATTGTTCCACCATAACCGGTTATCCTTTGATCTCTGATTATACTTGTGTAAGACTGTATATTTCGGAAATTGAAATTGAAGTGATTGGCTAATGTGGGCGTAATCCACCGCCTCATGTTCGTGTTTGTAAATGACACGTCTCATTCATCAATCATGAAACAAAGTTCAAAGATTAATCCAGCTTGTCACTTCATTAGTGTAAACGATTAACCGGGTTAAGCGAATTGTTAATCAAGCATTATCCGTCACTCTGAACAGTTCGAATTGTTGGTTATAATTCTCGAAATCGAATTGAATGTTAGGCTTATTATGAACGACTTTTTCTTTTTGTGACTTATGTTACATCGTTTTTTTTTTTTTTTGGTTTTTTGTTTTTAAATTTAATTTTTAAATGTTTTGGTTCTTCTTTTTGGGGTTTGACAAAATTTTTTTTCTTAAAAAA
>Ga0136643_10010090_pt1 | contig 13927 bp, 6 predicted proteins | sample TergutLab28metaG_FD_96883 | JGI IMG/M metagenome (GOLD analysis project Ga0136643, IMG submission 96883) | Labiotermes labralis P1 segment gut microbial communities from Petit-Saut dam, French Guiana - Lab288 P1 (version 3) (version 3) | ecosystem: Host-associated > Arthropoda: Insects >...
AAATACTGTACTGCCTCTAGTTTTTCAGGCAAATCTGAATCCTGTAACATCACCACATAGAGCAACTGCATAAAAATTTTCCGAAACTGGTTACAACTTTAACTTATTTGCATATTTAGCCACTATGTTCTGAAAATAATGGATGACAACTATGCCATTAATTGTGGTAAAAGGTACTGGGAAGCTAATGTAATATCCCTGTCTTCAGGATACAGCACCACCACTCTTACTGGCCAGCAGGATATGTAGGAAAGCATTTAGTACATTCCTAATTTATTGACTCATGTCTTAGGAAATTTCACTACAATATACACAATTTGTCATCACATTTTACTCCATAAAGTTCAACTTCCAAACAACTGGAGCACTGGAATTTTCATCCTCTGAGACATGACACCATGTAGTTTGCTGGATAGGTGCCAACGTTTCAGAGAAACATCCTGCCTCCGTCCTGCTCTCTGAAGATGGAAGTGGCAGGTTTCTCTGTCTTTGGTACATATCTACCATATTATGCAGCATCACATTCCAGAAGACCCATGATATGAACTCTCATGGTTGTGAGAATCTTAAAGCTCATACAATTGGATTACTGCTGTCCGATACGTAATTGGCAAAGCAAAAACCCCCAGCATGATATTGCTATTAATTGATATCTGTCAGACTACATCAGCAGTACAGCAACAACATGTAACAGGCAGTGTAGAACAATTTACTGTCCACTTTCTGGCAGCACGTAGAAATTGTTTTGTTGTAACAGTATTACAAATAATGTTCCTTATATACGTGTACATACATACTAGCATTTCAGAAGAAAAAATTCCCTTGGCCTTACTTAAAAGTCAGAAACGAGCTATATGACCACATGACTTGAAATTCGCTTGCAGCAAAGCGTTAGGAAAATATGGTTACATTAATTTACCACAAGTTGTGGACTGGGAACACACTCACAAGATGTTCTTCCCCAGCTAACCCAACAGCAACGTAACAATATTGCACTGGACAATGCACAACACTAACACAAGAATGGTCTGAGAATTTACAGGTGCCATAAAAATTTGTTTCAACAACAATTCACTTGTTAGTCATGAGAGTAGCTGGTGGCCGCACAAGAATTTGCAGGAGGATGCACATGAAAATCCATGGTATATACCATATTTACCCAGGTGCAGTTTTCTTCCAACGCAACCATATTGTCTTGTCTCGACATATATGTGGTGGAAAAGCAATTTCACTGCCTATGGCTCATTTACTATCGAGGGAGCAAAAAAGGAAACTGCTTTTTTAAGAGTTCCAAGTTATGTTGGTAGATACCCATGGTTGATTGCACAGGCAAACATTATTTTAATAAGGTGAACAAGAAGAATGGAAAATACTGTAAACGAAAAGTGGATGTTTCACCCTTTTGTGTATTCAAGTCTGTAGGACAGAGTGTTTCTGTGACAAGAGCATTTAAAACTCAAGTACTGCAGCGCACATTGTAAGATAAGAGCACAAAATTTGGACATAACCTGCAGGAAGTTTGGCTCAAATGGTGACTGTTTCCTTCCACAGCCCTGCCAGTCTCTTGCTCACTGTTATCTGGTCATATGATTATATATGGTATGCATTACATATAGTACTGCTCAATAAATTACATATAAATAAAGCAATGATTATAGATAAAATGTGTGTCATAATGGTTTTATAGAGTGGCCAGCTGATTGAAGTATGTGAGTGTCAATGTATCATGTGCACAGGGTAATTTTGTGGTAGCCTCCTGACGCTGCATGAGGATTAACCCTGTCCACATCTCTAACATTTCCACCTGCAGTATACTTCCCTGTATTCCCCTCTGACTGTCTTGTCACTCTGTTCACCTGGATGGCCTTAATGATAATTATATGATTACCATCATTAGCAACAAGTGCTGTGGTCAGAATGACATAGGTTACAGGACACTGGAGGGAAATAGAACAGTCAGTATTAAGTAGGAATTCCAGAGGGCTATCATCCATGGGACTTCTTTCTGTATCCTCAGTTTAGGAAGAGTTCTCTGCCCTTTCTCCAGCACTATACAGATATAAATTCCCTGATGCAGCACAACTGTCAGTCTCTCTTTATATGTCTGATGACCATAAATTTAAAACTGGCATCACAACCAATTAGTGGGAAGGCAGTAGCCTGCACAGTTGCAAGCCCCTCTTGAATCTGTGTGAAATCTGATGTTCACACTATGTGATATATTCAACTGTGTCAAACTGGGGCACTAACCCAACACATGTACCAAAAACACACAGCCTTAAAAAAAGTAACACAGATTAAATGTATATGTACAAGGGTCACCCAGCAAATGTTGGCTCTGTTTATGAGGTATATATTTCTTCACAAAATTAATCACACCTACCAATGTCACTGTAATTCCTCCAAGCCAGTGCATAAGATATGTACAATATATACATAACAGGCATACAGCTCCTTGTACTGCATAATGTGTATACAAGATATGATTTACTGTGTGACAGCTGTGGAGAAATAAGGAAAGATAGTAGAAACTGTCATTAAAGAATAGTTTTAAATGTATTCATTGTTTACTGCATACAATCAAAAACACTGAAAAAAGCAACACCTTTGACAAGATTTTATTTATACACGTAACACTTCTGACATGTTTTGGTCAACCTCAATCATCCTCAGGGATTTGTAAGTGATACGCAAAATTACTATTGGTTAATTGCATTCGAAGCACATTTGTACCAAATGGTGCAGATATATAGAAAAAATACATATTATTATTATTATTAAAATCCTAAAAATTCTTATTTTGCAGGAAGTTTTTGGATTTCAATAATAATGATCTGTTTTTTGTATATTTGCACCATTTTATATAAATATGAATACTATAAGCCAATAGTAATTGTTTAATGCCAGAAGAGCTATGTGGATAAATAAAATCTTGTCAAGGCTTATGTGTGTAGAGTTGAATGTGTTATTTCTTAAGGTTAAAGAATAAATTCAAAGATTTTTCCACTAGTCAGCCTTAACTTTTCACTTGTCATGGGTGATTTGAAGAGCCAGTTTGTTGAGTGCTATGTACAACTGTACATATACATATGTACACACATACATGTATGTGTGTATGTACATATATTATTCAATATTAAATTTAATACCATATGCAATGTACCTGAATTTAGTTCAACCAGCTGCCAACAGATATCACTTGACTCACAGAAACTAAGCCACATAAGGCAATGTGACTCACCTCACAGCTCATGCCCTGAGCATTCCCAAAGATGTGTTTTACTTGTTCAATCTATTTGGTTGAGCAAAAGTGAGGATGATGTGACAAATATTTGACTTTTTTTTTCATCTCATTCTAGGTCAAAAGTCCATAGTGCTTCCTTCATTAAGCAATGTATAAAAATGTATGAAACACCCTCTTTTCTGTCCAATGGATGGAGCTGTTCTCTGTCCCCATCCAACTGCTCCAACAGAGTAGCTTTTATAACCTGCATTTTACCTGACAATCGAAACACAGCCACCTTCTGAACCGTGTGTTTTTAACAAAAAACGAGATGGAAAAGTCAAATATGTGGGTAACCTCAACCACACACCATCATTTAAAACTTTACATGTAAAAGTGCCCAAGTTATAAACATGGAATCAGATCTGATAATTTGCCATTATGAAATGTACCTTAAAGCAGAGCCATTAAATCACATGGAACTAAACAATATAAATAAATGGCATAATAATAATAATAATATGGCATTCTTATGATGCACTTCTCCAGTAGCTGTTTATTTGAAATGATTTTTTAAACACTGTGTTTCATTTATGTACATAAAATAAATCGCTGATTTTGTAGGACAATAAATCATCTTGAATTGAGGGTTGGGCACATATGGCATGCTACCCATATATGTATCTGTTGTTCACATGAAAGTATGTGCACAAGTGTGTTCATGTGCATGCTCACATACACACAAATACAGAGACACACACAATTCTGTCAATATGACACAAGAAACTCATTAAAAGTTTCTAAAATAAAAGCCAGTGACATGAAGGGGAGACCTCGAAAGAACTAAAGTTCTAGGCCATATTTTTAGCAGCAAGTTTTTAACTTTTAACATGATACAAAGGAACACAGTTTCAGTGGTAATGCTAGTATATAAGTAATATTGCTGCAAACCAGCATGCTGCATGAAGGACACTGAACCATCCTGTTACAAATGGCTGCAAGATGGTGGCACAGATGTGGAATAGTAGTTTCACATTTATTATCATTCAGTATAATGTTTCAACAACACTTATTCTGCCCCCAAGGCACTTGAAGCACCTAACTGGCTGCTCAGCAACAATGAGCTTCTTGTCAAGTTCAGCATTATCACTTTGGCATGTACTTGCCTGACAGGTAGCACTGCATGCAGGTTGGCTTACCTAAGTCCTTCACTGTTGTGGGCTGATAATTCTCAGGCTGATGTGAGGACTGGATGAGACGTGCCTGACTGCCTGTGCTGCCTGCTGATAGAGTGGAGGTGGTGCTGAGGCTTAAGTGGTTTGGCGTACGTCCCAGTGTTGCCTTCACCTTGCTCTGTGAATCCTCTTCACCCTCTGACTTCGTGCCAGGATCACAATTCTTATCAATGTCTGACCGGTTCGGTGTAATTTCCTCTGGCATGATAACATAATAAGTCAGTTCTCACAGTCTACATCTGGAGACTATGTACATAACAAGAAAAAGTACATGAGTCACATTCTGATGGAAGTGAATATTAAGGTCACGGTTTTCTGGTATATGACGCTATGTTGTCTAGTTGATAGGCACTGCTGGTTACTCACAAAAAATTCCATGATTTTGGAAGAAAGACGGCATTCAAGTTGAAGTCAGACAGAACGCTGTTACTTTCCAGAAAAACTCCTATTCCAATTAAAAAAGTATTACATTCACATCAGTCACGTGTGAGCTAACTCTGTTATTATCTTTTGTTGCAAACTCTCAATGTCAAAGCTTGTCTCAGCATTAATGGGCACATAAAATACTCTAGACAAACCTTGTGCTTCCATTTTCTGCTAACCTCAAGGTAGAATCAGCAAGTTATCTAAACCACATCCCAGAAGACTAAGCTTAAGGAAAAGTATTAAAGATAAATCTGTCACAATATTCTATGGGGGATTCCTTGTGTCTGTAGAATCAAAATGTCCACAGTATTATTTAAGCTGTAGTAAGAATTTAAACTGAAAGTGTGCATAAGATTGGTCTATTAACCTTGAATTTGCAATTTAAGAGATGAGAAACAATAAATCAAATAATCTCTTACCCTCTTTGGATGCTGGGCTTTCTACAGTCTAATACAACACGATGGATCTCAGGTGGTGAAAGTATCCCCTTATATAAAACTAAACAATGTTTCATTCAATGGCCACAACTTTTCTGTTCATTTCTCTATGTGTAACACATTTCCTGCCTGGAGCTACATATGTGTAAATTATGTGACTGGCTAATAATACAATCAGTGAAAATTGAAATGCAAATTTTAGTCAAAATGTACATGCAAAAAAATGTACACATCTCACTCTCTCTCACACACACACATACACATACACACACACACACACACACAAACACACATGTGAGCACACACCAACGCACATACAGCATTTTAAGAGGTCAGTTCTTACATTTCAGTGAACTAATTAACTTATAAAGTCAGTGGCCTGAACACAACTGATGGTGCAGGCATAAATGGTGCATTTCCCTTCTGTGTAGTAAGGTCTACCTAGCTCTGACTGTGCAGTGTGAAATGAGAGGGCATTCAGCAAATAACAAATTGGAAGGGATGTGAAAAGAAGCACAGTTGCCTAATTAAAGGCACTATTATGGCATGTGCCTGGAATGAGGAGGAAAACTGTGGAAGCTCAGATATACAGAGTGATTCATGAATTTTGGAAATAACTGTAGCAGATGATCTCTGAACAAAAATCCACACATAAACATGTGTCCGATTTTGAAGAGTTTTGGGGTTATGACTGTTTGGAACTTAGAATGAAAGACAAATATTTTTGCCCTTTAAATGATCTACGTTGCATATGTGATTGCAGCAAAAAAACCTACAAATCCATTTTATATATTTAGGCAACAAAGAAATTACTACACGTATAAGACATGCTGCATAATCTCCGTTTTATTGTCCACTAACCATATGCTCAAATTTAAACACCAACTGAACTGTTTAAAGGCTAATAAGATATGAAATAAATAATACACAAACACACTACTGATAATTTAAATTCTAAATTTAACTTCATGAAACTGCTTTTCATTGACACTGACTCTGATTTAAAAAACTCCACCCTCAGCAGCAACACACCTCGTCACTTGGCTGTGAACAAGTGCTGTTTGCTGCCCAAGAACTGTTTCTGATGCAGCATACCTGCGGAACTACACATACTGTACAGCGTGTCACTTCTAACCCCCTCTACCGAACCACTGTAACTGGTGGAATACTTGTCTAAACTGCAACAATTAATATCCTGGATGTCCAAGTTGGGTGGCAAGAAAGGAGTGGAAGTGCAAGAGTTAACAGCAAGAGATATGTCTGAAATTTGTTTACATCCTGCACCATTCAATGGTACAAATAACGCCCATACCACTGCAACCATTCAGAATACTACCCACATTGATAAATCTTTTCTGATCTTGAAGACTACAAAATAATCTCCTACAGTGATGTCAGTAATTCATGAATTACTCTATATATAAAGGACACATCAATTACAAGCTCAGTACATATGAGTTTTGAGAATTTTTAGTGGTGTAACTGACGATTCCAGTCTTGTGGAATCTGATTCTGCATTCTTGGATAAGTAGGTCCCAGTGGTTCAGGGGATGAAGTGAACAAACTGACCCTTGAAAATGAAGGCAGGATATTCATTTCAAATGATTAAGCACTTGGGCTGTGAAATGTGAGACCAAAGTGTGATGACAAACCACATGAGCATGATATTCAGGTTCAAAAAATGTACATCTCTTAAGAAGTGCACCTACCTGTTCCATGACTGACAGTTTTGCTCCTGGATCGGAAGCTGCTGCCACCAGCTGGAACATCGTCCCCAGAGTCTCTACTGGTGTCAAGGTTATCATAATCAATGTTCCCTGCAGAATGCCTCTGAGGTCCCTTTGGTGGTTTCTTGGGTTTCCCCAAAGTGTGTGAGCCTTGGAGGATGACAATTCCTTTGCTGGTTGTTGGCAAAGCATTATCACTGGCTGTTGTACCTGCTGCAGATGATGTAGTGGTGGTTCCTGTTGCTGCACCTGACAGTAAACAGTAACATTCATTACAAAACAATAAAATCTTCTTGCACAATCAGCTGCGTGAAAGTGGAATTGCTGCCCAATGTTTTGTACACTCTCTGCCATCATTATCAATGGATGGTGGGATGAGTGATGCTTGATACTTTTTATTTTATATGTATACATGCTCTTGGTATGTGGAGCTAGTTAATTTAGATCAAAGTTTCAAATGACATGCTGTACACGTTAATCATAAGCATAGGTATCAAATTATATGTTTGTGTGAATGACTGATAAGGTCACTAGTATCTCTAAGGCATCTTAACAAAAAGTGTGTTCTGGCAGACACAGTCATACTTCAACTCTACTACAGTCATCATGTTCTGTCCCCTGTGGCCACTGGCATAAAACTGCCATTAAATTGCATTTGAACTTTCATTCTGATACAGGCTGGAAACACAGAATAATTCTTTTTAATCTTGTAAATTTGGTTCCAATAATTCATGCCCCTTTTGAGAATAAATGATTCAATTTTGCATATCATATTAGCATGTAAACTTATGGTAGTATATAATGAAGATGGTTTTTCAAATGAAAATGTTTGTATACAATATATTTATTCTAAGTTTATTACTTACATGTGCAATTGCTAAGATTATAGTGTCAAATGTTGGGCTAAATAGTAAATAATTAAATGGATGTCATGTGGATGGTACTGTGATGTCAATTATTTGGAGAAGCTGAGGAAAACAAAAAAAAAAAAGACCACGATTTGAACCCTGGACCAACTGGGTAAAAAACATGAGTTTTGATCACTCCAATATAACATAAAATATGTTTGCCAAATGCAAATAATTTTAGAGTACATAAATAATTGCAGACATACAAGGTAGTCCTTCTTTTCTCATGAATCACATTGTGTCAGCATCTGTGGCAAAACAAACAATTTGAATTAATTTGAACTCTTTAAAAATCTGAGATCTCTTGTACCTGTATTTGCTGTAACAGGTTTTGTTGCTGGGATGCTCATGTTTCTCACACTTTCTCTGATGATCTGTCGGACTGTCTTCAGAAAGGCATTTCTGAAGTCAGCAGTACTGCACATATAGAAAACACAAAGTACGTGAGGTGCTTTGGCAACATAAAATTGAAGTTTGAAATACTTCCTGGACATAATTTTATTAACACTGGAATCTTCAGCTCTGAAACAGTAAATTTTACCGTGTATTATGTTTACAAAAACAGGTCAGGTAAGTGTAGCATATTCTCCTGAAGAGAAGCGTGTTACATACTGGGAAAAATTAAGATTATGGCCTGGGAGGTGACTCCATGTTCCTTGGTACACACATACAACTGATCTGGGTGAATGTGTTGCCTCCATTTTAAGGAAGAAGAATCATTTGTGCAGGAAAATATCATACACAATACAGGGAAAAAGTCAGAAACCAGGATAGAAAGCCAGTCAGTGGGATAAAGTGAACCTACTAATGGCTATTTGTCAGTGGGAAAGAATGGTCAACAACTGAGGTGGAAGAAAGTGGAGACAGATTTTTGTGCAAAAAATACATACAGAAAATTCAGAAAAGATATCCATCCAATCCTTCCCCTGTTATTCCTCCTCTGAATTTCTTCACACCTTTTTCCACTCAGAAATATTTTTCTATTTTATTTTTGCCCATATTTTGAAATTTGACCACCATTTCTGATTTGCACCTTCATTCCCTGTATCATTTACCATCTCTACCTGTGTGGGTTGGTCTTCTACCCTGAAGATGGAGGAAGCAGATTCCTCTAACACACTAATGCCTGTCAACCACGTTATGTGGCGTCATATGCTAGCAAAGTGTAACTTTCAACTTACGGTGATATGTAAAAGAATCTTTCGTTTTGTTGTTAGATGAACCCAATGAATAGCTGCAGAGAGGAACAAATGTTACGAATGGAATGACAGGGCTGATACTCACCTGTTTGACAGGACATACACCTTTTCTGACCGTCTCTGCAGTTGACTGCGCAGGTGGATTAGCTCCCACAGAAAATGAGAGTCCATGTCTTTAGCTGAGCTTGCTCGAACTTGAACTTCTGTAACTGGGATCAGAACTTGGTACCGGATGATCTCCACTTCACTTGAGCTGCTCTTGCTTGTTACACCCTGTTGCAACAAGAGCCACTGAATATGAACCATGTCTGTAGCAACTTGCTGATTAGGCATTCCTTATGAAGCAAAATTAATGCTGTATATGTGCGTCTGTGATCCAGTATCAGTGACTACACCACTTGTCAGATTTTCATGAAATTCAGTTTAGGAATTATTCAAAAGCTGTTAAATATAGGTGCATTTTGTGAAAATTGGCTCAGCAAAATATTTTACCTAGGGGGTAAATGAATTTATACCCATATTTTCCATATTTCTTGATCAGTCTGGGTGAAATTAGATAAATAAGGTCACCAAGTAATACTACTGAGCACATGTAAGATTAGTGAAAATCAGTGTAGTGAAGCCTTAAGAGAGTGAATGAATTTTTGTCCATCTGTGATAGAGTTTCTGTCTGATAAGAATGAAACTGGCTAAGAGAGATGCTCACAAAAAGTACTGAGTGATTACAAGTTTTGTAAAAACTGGCTTAGTGGAAACACACTTTACAAAGGGGGTGGGGAGTAAATGAATTTTTATCTGCAGTTTCCTCATTTACTGCCCAATTTGGTTAAAATTTGGTACATAACATCTGCACATAATTCTTTTGATCACTTATGAGTGTCATAAAAATTGAGGCAGGGAAAGGTGTATTTTTCTTAAGAATGTCAATTAAATTACATGTAAGCATATGTACCCTGAAGCACGACATTGAGGAAGTATGAAAATTCCCTCATACAATCTGTGCACCACATCACATATCACACCACCTGTCATCATGTTACTACTTGCTGCAACAGGAGCCACTAAACGCAAACCACATCTGTAATAATGTGCTCATTAAGCCCTTGTCCAACAAGACCCACCGAATAAGGATCACATCTGCCATAATCTCCTGTTTTTTGACTTTGTTCATCCACAAGGAGGAGACTGTGTCAGTGAGTCACACACCATTGTCAAAGCCCTGTAGCACTGAATTAAATCTGCAGTAGCTTTCTTGTTATGCTCTGCTGTAACAAAATAAACCACTCCTATAGAACTTATATATACAGACGTCATTAAATTAAGACAGACAGATTAATCATGCACAAACCTAATGTAGTCTGAGAGTTCCTAAAAGGCTTACTTTAATTTTTGTCATCTTTTGGAATCTAGTTATTTATACATTTATTCATACATAGGTTATTTAACAAATAACTTTAAGTGTGTCTCCTGTCATCTCAATAGCATGCTACCAGACAATGTACATGGCCTTAGAGTTGGAGAGGTTCTTTGGAATGACCAAATGAACAGAAAATGGATAGGAGATTTGGAATTTGGAATGGCGGGACTCTTTACAGACCAGGTTCACTGAAAACAGTAGCAACAGAATTTGGCAAAGAACAAGGTGTATTTGTGGAAGTACTTGTACTGCTCAGCTGACTCAAAGGTGGCACCGAACCTACAGATTTATTCTTCTAGGGAAAAGGGGAAGGTGATCATCAGTATGGAGAGATATTTTTGTTCATTATGCAATCTTACTAACCAGACATCATATGTGTACAGCAGGTGGTCATTCATTTGATAATATTTTCCTGACTGAGGACTAACGTTATGACAAGAAGGGCAACTTTTCGGTGGAGCTGGAGAAAGTACAGGAGACCCTGTTCATTCATGGGTTGAGGCAATGTGGTTTAGCTTATGTTTGGAAGAATTATTGTGGCAACCCTTCTGCATCTCCATATAGGTCCCACACTAATCTGTGGTCACACTTGCTCAAGGTTGTGGAAGAATACAAAAGTGGCTACCCATCACACTCAGTAACTACCTAGATATCATGCCATGTGGAATGTACTTCAACCACACTTTTCACAATTTTCAGAACCAACTGTTTTCCCTTTATTTTAATTATGCCTGGAAAGAGTGATGCATGCACTGATGAAAAGTCTAAGGATAAAAGGAAAAAAGAGAGTGGTATCACTTTGAGAGAAAGTGGAGGTGTTAGACAATTTGGGAAAGTAAATGTGTACTGGTGCTTTGCACATCTGTGTGGTGTAAGTGAATCAATTATTTATTTTGTCAAGAAAATGACAATGTGATCAGAGATGGGTTTAAACCACTTCTCTATTGGGTGCAAAAATTTCTTGTTTAAGTTTTCATGACCCCTTGCTTCAAAAGACAGACAGGACCTTGTTTGAATGACTGCCAAGTGAGAAACAGAAATGACTGTAAGTCAGTGGTACTGTATTGAGGGAGTAGCCCATACCAGGAGAGGAAGGTTTGAAGAAGTTCTCTGAAGTCCAGGAATCTAGCATTCAAGGTCATCATCCTTGTGCTTGATAATGTCCCAGAGCATATGCAGGACCTTGTCTTACCCATTCATATATTGAAGCTAAATATTGCCTAAGAACACAACTTAACCCTGCAGCTGCTCAACCAGGGTATCAGCCATTACATTTGCTGCACATTCTGCCATATCTAGGATGCAGGTGAGAAGCAAAACATTCTTAATGTTAGTGGATGGTGGAAATTGTGAAACACCAATGACTGCATTGTAAATATGAAGCAGTCCAATAAAAAGGTTAAGTTCATGGCTCTAAATGGATGCTGAAAGAAGGCTTACATTGATTCCTCAACCAGCTGCACAAAATAAGGAATATCCTCATGTTAGCCTGCAAAGTTGCAGAGAAGATTCACAGATTTTGAGTAGGGTGGTATCCATGAAAATTTTGACTTTAATGCTGCTGAGTTATCTGAGGTGGACTTTCAAACAGCTGACAGTGCTCTGAGAACCAATAGCTTGCAACTGTTGTGGAGAGGCTACCAGTGTTCTACAACTAAGCATCCAGATGGAACACAACTTAGCCAACCATTTCTTTGAGGTTGACCATTTCACAGGATAATAGGAGGGTGCTCTCAAATTTATGAATGATGTAGTAGCTGCCGCTGAACCATACGAGGTGTATAAGGAGATGCAGAAGGAGGCAAATGAAGATCATTTCTTTATTCGCTAGGCCTTCGGTCTCCTGTAAACCATGCCTTCTACATCATTCAGTCACCGACAGCTTTCACCCAGAAACACTGACATTGTTGCAAAAGCCAATAAATGTTTTTGTTTTCATTATTCATTAATTTACAGATTATCATGTTTTGTGGGTCTTTGATTTCCCTAATCCACTGTCGCACAACATGGCCTCACTGTTCGCAAGATTTTCAAGAATGTAACCTTGCAAATGGCAAGAATTTGCTGAATTCATGTACTCAGTCAAGTCATGAAATATCATATGAAATTTCACAGCAAGATATTTTGAAACTGACAACTGGTAAAGAGAATTTACATGAAACAATGCAGTTAGGTTAGTACTATATGCCACATCAAAAGCCATAATTGTCATGAGTACAGTTCAGTCCAAGAAACAAATCTAGAACAAAATGTTATCCAAAAAACACACAGTTACAAAATGTAATTGAATTATGTTAACCACATCTGTACATGCAGATTATTATGGACTGTTATCCTGTTGCAGCATGGTGCAAAAAGAAAGACTATCATGAAAGTTGAAAGTTTTATTCCTCCATAATTCTGTTGTTAATATCTGCCATCATTGTAAAATCTGTTTGTTTATTTATTTATTCATTCCTACATTATAAAAAAATCATTTTAAGTTGGCTGTTCTCATTACTGGTACAAACATCCCCAGGCTACCAGATATTACAAAGGGCCTTAAATTTGAAAAGATTCTTCAGAATGACCAAATGAACTGAGAATGGACATGAGATGGAAGAAATGATATACATTTCTGGAAAAAAACACAGGAGATATTTGAAAGATAAAATTAGTAAGCCACAAACAACAGTAAAAAAAAGAAAGAAGAAGAAAAATTAGACTTGTATAGCTATATGAATGAGCTTAAGAAGGCATATCAACCTGAAAAGCAACTTGGTAAATGATGAGCCATCCTAATGATTAACTTTTATCTGTTCCTACTGGTTGGCCCTTAGCATCAGTTTTGGTCCATGTTTCCTATATCCATACCATTTTTCCCTGCAGATCGCATGCTTCTGCCCTAAAAACAGAGGCAGTAGGTACCTCTCAAACCATAAGCACAGCTACCATATAGCAAGAATATGCAATACACAGGGACCCATCAGCCCATCACAACAAATTATTGTTTTATACTAACTGAATACCACTGACTATCCACGCAAATTAAATGTATTTAGGAGAGCTCAAACAAGATGAAAGAATTCAAACAAACAGCTTTGTTTGAAAACCAAGTCTGTTGTCAACAGTTTATAACAAGTGGTCCACAAACCCCAACTACACTACTGCCTTAACCTCTTGGCGCCGGAATTATTTTTTTAATTTTAGCACATCCTGTATATAAAATGTGAATAATACAGGAACCAAATATGTTAGAATTATGAAACAAACTGCATTTTTAAGAGGAAAAAACGGAGAGTATATACCATGTTTAAAATATTCAGTACCTATATTTGTTGAATGAATATATAAAATGAAACTTTGGAGGTTAGCG
>Ga0136643_10010091_pt1 | contig 13926 bp, 16 predicted proteins | sample TergutLab28metaG_FD_96883 | JGI IMG/M metagenome (GOLD analysis project Ga0136643, IMG submission 96883) | Labiotermes labralis P1 segment gut microbial communities from Petit-Saut dam, French Guiana - Lab288 P1 (version 3) (version 3) | ecosystem: Host-associated > Arthropoda: Insects >...
AAAATATGTCCCCTAGGTAAAGTAATAGCTATAACAAAACTGAAACTTAACTTCTGATTTGCTATAATAGAATTATATTAAAAGAAACTAGGTATATCTATGAAATTTAATCATTTTTCATTTTTCGAAAAATCTTTTACTGAAAAGTTAGAAGAGCTTGATAAACTAGGCTTTTCATATTCTGTCTTTATGGAAGACAAGAAAATTCTCCGTGATTTTTTGATTGTTGCTCCTATAGATATGACTGTTTTACAGGCCACTGCTGAATTAAGTGTCCTAGACTTTCTCAAATCATCCCAACAATTAGACTGGGAGATTTACTGGACGATTGTTCTCCAGCTTATAGGATTTACCCCTCACTTTGAGTTTAATATAGAAGAATCTGTCAAATTTGCACAGTCTGTCAACTTGCCAATGATTGATGATGAACTATCATCTGAAGCATTGATTTCAGCCCTTTATCTCCTTCTTGCCACACGCTGTAAAAATGGAATGTTATTGGTTGAGCATTGGGTATCAGAAGGGCTACTTCCTCTTGACAATGACTATCACTTCTTCAATGATAAAACCTTAGCGACCTTTGACACTTCCCACCTCATTCGTGAAACATTATGGGTCGAATCCTCTGTAGATACTGCAAGTCGTGGACAATATGACTTGATAAAAGTTCAGATTATCCATCCACACTACGAAGGGCAACTCCCTGCTGTTCTGACAGCTAGTCCTTATCATTTGGGAATAAACACCATTGCTAATGATAAACAACTCCATGATATGACTGGCAACTTAGAAAAGAAAGGGGATCAAACTCTTTCAGTTAAGTCACAACTGCCGCAAACCCCTCACTATGAAAAAAATCAAGTGGAACAAGCTGATTCTTCTACCTATGGATTCACGCACAGTTGGACTTACTCGCTTAATGATTATTTCCTCGCACGAGGCTTTGCCTCTATTTATGTGGCTGGTGTAGGCACACGTGATTCAGATGGTTTACAGACTTCTGGAGACTATCAGCAAATCTATTCCATGACTGCAGTCATAGATTGGCTCAACGGTCGTACTCGTGCCTTTACCTCTCGCAAAAAAACACATGAAATTAAAGCCGACTGGGCAACAGGGAAAGTCGCTATGACAGGAAAGTCTTATCTTGGGACTATGGCTTACGGAGCAGCCACAACTGGAATCGACGGACTCGAAGTTATCCTCGCAGAAGCAGGGATTTCCTCTTGGTACAACTACTATCGTGAAAATGGACTGGTTCGTTCTCCCGGTGGATTCCCCGGGGAAGATTTGGACGTCCTTGCTCAACTGACTTATTCTCGTGATTTGGACGGGGCGGACTATCTCAAATCCCATACAGAACATCAGGTATTCATTAATCAAATGACCACATCCATTGACCGTTCCACAGGAAATTATAATCAATACTGGGAAGACAGAAATTATCTGCCACACACTGACAAGATCAAGGCAGATGTCCTTATGGTTCATGGATTACAGGACTGGAATGTGACTCCTGAGCAAGCTTACAATTTCTGGCATGCCTTGCCAAACTCTGTGAACAAACACGCTTTCTTACACCGTGGCTCTCACATCTACATGAACAACTGGTTCTCCATTGATTTTTCAGAGATCATTAACAATTACTTTACAGCCAAATTATTAGATAAACCTCTATCCCTTCAACTGCCTCCTGTCATTTTACAGGATAATAAAGAAGAGCAAACTTGGGAAAGTCTTGACGAATGGGGAGGGAAATCTCAATTCTCACTCCCTCTCTCGCAAAAACCTGATTTGACTTCAACCTTCAATAATCACTACGAAAAAGAACAATTTGATTCCTACAGTAAAGACTTTAATGTTTTCAAAAAAGATTTATTTGAAGGTAAAGCAAATAGTTCTGTGATTGACATTGACATAACTGAGGATATCCTTGTCAATGGAAAAATCCAGCTTGAACTCAAAATGAAACTCAATGATGATAAAGGATTACTCTCTGCTCAGCTCTTAGACTTTGGAGATAAAAAACGTCTAGCTGATCGAGCTCAAGTTCAAGACTTAAAGGTCATTGACCGTGGACGTAACTTTATGTTAGATGACTTGACTGAACTCCCTTTTGTTGACAGTCCTTATCAAGTTGTTTCCAAAGGGTTTACAAACCTTGAAAATCGGCAGTCATTGTTGTCAACCTCTATAGTCCCTGTCAATGAATGGTTTACAGTAAATCTTTCTTTACAGCCTACTGTCTATCAGCTTAACAAAGGAGACAAGCTTCGACTGGTTCTTTATTCTACAGATTTTGAACATACCATTCGTGATAATAGAGAAGTAACCTATCAGATTGATTACTCCGAAAGTAAAATTATTTTATCTAGATAAGATAGATAAAAAGAATAACAAAGTACCCAATGAGTGCTTTTTTTATTCTCCTTAACTCTTCAAGTAGAGCGTATAATTTTTCCCCCTTAGTTGGGTCAGTCATTTGAAGCACGACATTCGTATTGTCTACCTTGGTTCCGTTGGTTGCTGTGATGTCATAACCTGACAATCCTGCATCAGACCATTTGACCGGTGCACCTGTGTCTTTGTTGTACAAGGTCCACTCAGAGTCTTTCAATGAGGAAGCCCCTTGTGTCGTTGTAGAATCCGTGTCCGCATCCTTCTTGTTCAATGTGGTTTCACCGAGACCAACGACTTTGACGTTGAGGGTACCTGATAATTTTACTGGATCAGTATCTGGATGGAGAAGATTTTGTCCAACTGTTTGATCAGGATTAACTGTTCCATAAACAACTGGAGATGAATTGAGACCAGATGCTGTCATAGCTGTAATTGAACTTGTTGTCCCAACGGCGGAAGATGGGGCAGATACATTGAGTGTGTCCCCTGATTTAGTCCCAGTGAGTCCATTTGTTCCTGAAATATAATTTTGAGGGAACCACGTTCCAAGGTTACCATTAGAGTCCGTTACGCTAGAGTTTGTTCCTGCAAGAACGGTGAGTGTTTGGTTATTGAAACTTAACCCATTCATGAATTGGTCAGTGGCTTTTTGGATATTGTCACGCCATGTATAGACATCCGACGCATTAAGTCCACCTTGGTCTTGAGTGATAGTAACTGTTGCACCCTCACGTTCCCAAATAGAAGTCTGTGCTCCTTGTTGGATATTAATATTAGAGAACGCATTGTGTTGAACATCTGCGATGTAGGTATCCATGTACACACGATCTTTGACATCTTGTGAGAAACCGTCCCATGTTGGAGAAGGTAACCCTACATTCGCATTTGCACTAGAATTCAATGAGGTAAATGGGTCTACACAATAAGCGTCTGCGAGTGAACCATCTGTTCCTTTAACCCCTAACTTGAAGATTCCTTCTGTGGCTGTTTGACCGGCAAAAGCTCCTGCTTTACCTACAAGATTCCATTGTCCGTAGTTGTTCCCACCGACTCCGGCAGAACCTGATTGTCCGTTTGGTCCATTGACATATACCGTAGCAGAACCAGTTATGCGAGTGTTAGCATTGGCTGATTGAGCGTGTTGAATGGCGAAGGCTCCACCTATCAAAACTGCGATTGCAGAAGCTGATGTGAGCCATACCTTTCCTCTTTTCCACGTTTTGAAACGTGATTGTTTCGGCTCTGTTTGAGCCTGCGATAATTTTTTCTTAAACTTTAACATACGAAAAAATCCTTTCTATTTCTATTTGATAATCACATCGAGTGTTAAAGAACTCCACGTGTCTTCATCATTATATGTAAATGAAAAAATCAGAATCAGAATTCCTCTTTTTTGAATATAAATCACTAATAAGAAAAGAAAAACCGAAGTCGTTTAGAGCCGACTTCGGTTTATTTGTTTGACTTTTTTTGTTTGACACAATAAAACAAGGAGGATTATCATCCATCTCTAACTAGATGACGAAATAATTATATCAGGTTCTATAATTTAAAAGAACATTTCTCCTTTTCTAACAATTTCATTGCATTTTGAACAATGATGAATGAACAGTCAGATAAAAATAGGTCTATCCGACAGTTTCTAAACTATTTTTCTGACGTTCTAATTTTGAAATGAGACGACAAAAAAAGCAGTTATTGAACTGCTTTTATTTCCCTGTTGTAATCAAGAAATACTGACTATATTCACACTCAACGGTCGCAAGGAGATTGTCCTCTGACCATAAAGTCAACTCTTGTTCTTCTAAATCAACTTTCATATCTCTGACATCATAAAAATGATGAGAACTTATGCCAGTCTCGTTTGAACCATTTATCTGATTAGGTTCCATTAACGTTAAAAACAGACTAGCCCAATATTCATAAACAGAAAATAACAGTGTAAATTTTACATTTCCTTTCGTTGAACGTACTGAATATTGCCCATCTCCGGGATTATCATACGTGCTTTCTACATCAACTTCAAAGAGTTGAATGAGTTCGTCGTTATTAACTTGTGTAAATGGTGGTTTATTTGATTCCATATCTTTTCCTTACTTTATATTATTATGAGGATACGCCGTAATAACATCCCCATTTTTATTGGTTACTGCCCTATCCTTGAATAAAATTACATAATATCAGACCAAAATTCAACTTCTTTTATAGATGAGAAATCAAAATCTTTCCATTCCAAAATTTTAGACTCAATTTGAATTTATCGCCCATGGTTATCTAAATACTTTTTCAAAATTTGAAGAGATTTTTCAATCGCTTGTGCATTATTTCCGTGTGAACCGTCATATTTCAAATAATCTGATTCTTCAGATGAAACTACACCATCTAGCCCATCATATCTGATCCCATTTTTATCAATATAAGGAGCCCATCCTTCTGTATCTAAAGACTTTACAAAAATAGAGAAAGCACCACCAGCCCCTCTATACATCATACCTTCTGTACGAGTATCACTTATTGTCAGTATTGCTAGATTATCATGATAATTGATAATTAAACGAAAATCATCATACCAATCTTTTCCATTTTCAGTATATTGATAACTTTCTTTGATAACATATTTTTCCCCAAATATAGAGTTTAATGCAGTTATAACATTAATATATCCGATTGATTTTATTGTGTGTAAAGGTAATTTTACATCATCTTTCATTTCTTTTATCCTTTCGTTAAATGCCACAATCCATCAGATGAAGGAGATTTAGGAATAGAATATCCATTAGATTTTAACTCTTTCAACTCTTCAATGTAGGACTTTCCAAGATTAGTATCATAGGGATTAGTACTCAACACAAAATCATTTCCTTGTTTAATTTTATGGTCTAACCATGCTGTGTTGACTTGCTGTCCTGCATTAGGTACACGTGAATTTAAGCTTCCATAAGCGTTTCCCATGTCATAGTAATTGTATTTACTGAGATATGCTTGTTGCTCATAAGAGCTTGCATCGGGTTTCCATCCTCCTAACAATGTAGTACTTGCATTATTATGATGTCGTAAATACAATTAATCATTGTTCAATAAACTGCTTATTCAATTCATCATCAAGAACTCTAAAATTATGTTCAATATTTTCTTCTGTAGAACTTTCAAATCCAGTAAATAATTTTTGCGACGTTAAATTTCTTAGATTAATAAAGTTCCCGTGTTTTTTAATATTAAAACCAATTATAGATCTATCATAAGTAATCTTTATCTCTATTTTGTTATAAAGAACAACAAAGACTTCAAACTCATCAAAAGGTATATCATTAAATTTTTCATTGATTGAGGTGCAACTATCTCCCCAAAATTTTTTTATCATTTTATTAATCTTTTCTAAATTATTTTTCCCTTCACCGCTTAACATACCACTTTCCTCCCTCTTTCATTATATTTTTGTCTGTTAAATTAAGTCTTGACTTGAGATACTTCCATTCCTCTTCAAGAGCTGAATCTGGATAATTTATTGGATTATGTGAGAACTCAATTTTCTTACCTGTTGATATAGCATTATCAAGAGCTGGTTTATTGAATAATTCAAACATATCTTTATCTGTCAAATTATACTGACTTTTCACTTCATTCCATTCACTCCCCAAATCAAAGTAATTAGAACTTGTACCATTAGCCTCTTTTACATAAGAGATGCCTCCATCAGAGTATTTCCCTAACATCATTGTATCGGAATTTATACTTTTAAGTGAAGCATTAAATATTTCTCAGAAGACATCAAGCGGGAAAATTATGGGATAAATTTATTTTTTTATTTTTTTGATTTAGAGTTCAAGTTTTTTGAAAAATTATCAAAAATCTCATTAAATTCATCACGTTGATGTTTTATTTCCTTTCGTTCATATTTATCTTCAATACTAGATAAATTTTCCCATTTCTTATCTCTCCATTTCTCGATATTTTCCTTTAAATTAATAAATTTCTGAAGACTAGAAATGTTGTTTGTTTCTTCTAAAATCCCTGTAAGAGAACGTAACAGTTCTCCCTCATACATTTCTCCAGATTGAGGATCATTACTAATCATTTCAATTGCACGATTTGTAGCAAATTCCTGTATTTCTCCATGAAAAATACCTGTTTGTCTGATAATTCGAGCAATATCACCTTCATTAAGCTCATCTTCTGATTTGTTTATTACAGAATTATACCACTCAATTAAACTACTTGTGGACTTTCCCGTATCTGGCGTAAGTCCATATTTTTCTTTCAATAGCATCATTATTTTATACCTCCATAAGGTGCAAACAATTGTTCAATTCTAGACATATATGAATTAATTTTCAATGAACTTGTTTCTAAAATTCGACGTGTTTCTGCATTTAAATTGGGATTTTTAAGCATATCATTTATCCCTTTTTTACTATTTGATAGTGATTGATATGAATTTCTCATTTCTTGTTCATGATCAAAATATCCTCCAGTACTATTAGGTACAGGGTCTCCCTTTAAGTCTCTTAGCGTACCACTAAAATCTGATTCTTTCAAGTTATGAGATATTGTATTTTCTGCAGTTTTCAACCTGCTTACTTGTGCTGAAGTTAAAAGTCCTTCTTCCGTGGCTCGTGCAATAGAACTCTCTGTAAGATCAAAAATAAAACCTTCGGAAATAGTACCATCTCCAACTGCTTCTCCAACACCAATTTCTGGCTGTGCAAGAGCTGCTGCTATAAAGAGTGCTTGAACTGTACCTTCCGCCGCAATCTGACCCTTGAGCTTTTCTATGGCTGAACTGACAAAGAAATCGGATTGAATCTTAGATTCTGCGAGAGATAAAGTTTCGGTCGCAGAATCATCATATTTTCCATTCTCATCATAGAGGTAATAGAAGTGAGGGTCTCTGGCATTATAGTCTGCTCCCGCCCCTGCCATCGGTCTAACGGTATAAGTGGTCATACTCCAATTAATATCAGGTATATCTTTACCAAAGAATGAAAGAAAAGCTGGACTATAACGATTCCCATATTTATCCATCATATAGAATTGAGATTTTCCTATAATATCTCCATTGGTAGGAAATCGGTCATCTGCCTTGTAGTCAATCTCACTATAAGTGAAAGCTAAAGGATTGGCAATAATATCATGAATCCCTCTGATTAAGGCATCTCCTTCCTGATTGGGACCAAGCCAATCCGCAAAACTATTCAGATGAATTAAGGCATCTTTTTGATAATTGTCATATTCCGCATTGATATAAGAAACATAGTCTTTCTTCCCATTCTTATCCCAACCCTTTGTGTCAAGGAAGTCAAGCTCTATCAGTATCCGTGCTTTATATTCCTTTATCTGACTAGCGTTCATTCCCTTTGTATTTAATGTATTAAGAATTTCAGCATTTTCAATTTGTTGTGCCTTGCTTTGTTCACTGTCATACTCTGTATTCAAATCCTTTGCCCAACTGGTATCGGTAAGTAGGAAGTCCCCGTTCTTATAGGTGTTACTTCCTCCTTGCCCCAGAGCTTTAACCGCTTTGTTTAAGGATTTTTTGATTGCTTCTGCCTCATTGTATGCTCCATTGACTGCGGTCTTGAAGTTTTGAATGGCTTGGAGTTGCTTCGCAAATTCTTTAACCAGTTGTTGGTCATTGGTGATTTGGTCTCTCAGAGAGTTACAATAGATAGTAACCATAGGAGCTGTGATGGGATTACGCTTAAATTCAGAGTTATTCCATGTTTGATAGTCGTATTGGGTCTGCTTAATCATCTCATTAAGACTATCGATGGTAGATTGGACTTGATTAGAATCCAATTCCCCATAATGATAGTTACTCAAAGCGGAGTTAAGTTTGGCATTGCCGACAATCAAAGCATCATTGTATGCGATGGTTCCTTTGATGAGTGAGACGATGGCTTGATTGGCAAGATTCTTCGCTGCCTCCCATGTCTTTCCTTTGTGTTGACTTTCATTTCCAAAAGCCTGCACTTGCTTAAGGACACTTTGCAAACTGTGATTATCTTGAGAGAGATTTTTTCCTGAATCGATGATGGCTTTGATTTCAGCAGGATTGATTTTGGTCATCTCTTTCTTCTTCTTTCTCTCTCTAGCTCATCTCTTTCTTTGGATAGAGATTGGCGTTTCTTTGTAATTGCTTCTTTCCCTGTATCTGCTTGTCGCAACTCTCTGTCTCGTTTTTGCTTTCTTTTAACATCTCTGATGTGAGCTTCTTGTGCAAATGATTTGGTCTTGGAGTCCTTGGTGGTATGATAGAGTTCTTCAAATAAGCTGTCTCTCTTTCGCTCACGGTTTTGAAGACCCGCTTCTAGTGTTTTGAACTTACGTTCAAAAGATTGAAGAGCAGAGATTTGATCTTCTTTGATTTGTATGGGGGTTCTTCTTTCCATGATTGCTCCTTACTTTTGTGCTGCTTTTTTATCTTCTGCGACAATCTTGTCTTTAGCCTCACCAATGTCTTTAGCGAAGTTTTTAACCGTATTTTTGGTGTTTTCAACATAATCATGACTTTGCTTGTTATAAGTGGCACCTTTTACAATGTCCTCGATGTCTGTATAAGAGACTGTGACATTTGACTGGGTTTCATTGAAATTCGTTGCTTTATTCATGGTATCCGCATGACTTTGAATTAACTCTGGAATCGTTTGAATTTCTGACATGACTCTCTCCCTAAAACATATTTATTTCAATTCAATTATAATACTTTTAACATCAAATTACTTTCTTCAAAATTGTATTGGATACTCTCATAAAATAAAACTTCACCTCAAAATGAGGTGAGGTTAATATGGGGAGTTAGGCAACGTATTGTGAAACTCCGAAACGTGTAGTATGTCCGGTTTGTTGAAAGTAATGATAAGAATTTGCGTTATCCCATGCGTCGACAATATTAAGTGCAGTATAATAACCATCTATTCCATCTTGTTGCCAAATAATTTTACCAGTTACGGTATCCTGTTCCCATGCACGATATAAAATTTTGGGTTGTGATGGAGCTGGCTTTGCCGGAGCAGACGGCGTTGGATTAGAGGCGGCTGGTGTAGATGGTGTGGCACTTCCTGTGTTTCCACCTGTTGCCCCACCTGCGTATTGATTAGATGTGCCTGAGTTCCCTGCATTTGAGTTACTTGCTACACTGTTATCAGAGGCGTTATTGCTTGCGGAAGCTGCCGCAGCTTTCGCCGCATTAGCACTGTCTGCTTGCTTCTTACTTGCGGCTAACTTGGCTTCTAGATCTGCTTTGAGCTTGGCATCATTCTTATCTGTCAATTTCGCTACTGCTGCCTTGGCAGAGTTATATTTCCCAGTGTTCATGGCATCTTTTTGATAATCAGAGACCAGTTTTGTCGCAGTGTTGATGTTTGTGAGACGAGATTTCAGTGCATTGTATTCTTTTGTGAGTTTATCTTTCACGTCAGAATCTTTTACTTTGTCTAACGCTGTTTGAGCTGAATCCAAGTTCTTTTGATTTAGAGTTGTTGTCGCAGTTGCCATCGCTTGAGTTGCTGCGGATTCTGCATCTTTTTCAATCTGTGCAGACTGATCTGTACTCGATGTGTTCGTTGCCTTGGTATTATTCCCACACGCCGTTAAAAGCATGGTAGAAGATAAAGCAAGTGTTGCGATTGTTACTAATTTAGTTTTGTTTGTCATATAGACTCCTTTGTTTGTTCACGCTTAATATTTTGAAATTTCAGACACAAAATGCCCGCAAAGCCTATTATATACCCCCCCCCCGACTTTTTCAAGCCTTACGAATGCTGGTCTCATGTGTGGATTTTTGCTCATTTTTCAACTCTTGTTCTGTCAACGCTTTTATGATAAAATAAATATGTTGAGATGAGTACATAAAAAGCCATGCGTCTGTTAACGCACAGCGTGCTCTTTATTCTCTGCTATGTTGGTACACTAGATTATTCTAGTGTTTTTTTCTACCTTGAATGTATAAACCTGCTTCAACAATAATTAACATTATTGTTAGAATGTCATGAATACTTATCAAGACTTAACCTTTCATAGCAGAGAAGCGACAACATTATCATTCGCCTCACCTCCAAAACTAGTATAATATGCGAGGTGGGCATGCAGAATAATGAAGAGCTACAGAAAGTTTTTTTACTTTCATACTCTTTAGTACGTAAAATATTTTAGTTGTCGCAAATAAAAAAACTACTTTCGTAGTTTTTTTATTTTATCGCTCCATCTAGGTGTTCCAAGACTTTCTCTTTTCCAAGAAGAGCGATGGTTTCCGGCAATTCTGGTCCGTGCATGACTCCTGATACAGCGATACGGATAGGCATGAAGAGGTTTTTCCCTTTAATTCCTGTTTCTTTTTGCACCTCTTTGATGAGAGGGAAGATGTTTTCAGTGATGAAATCAGCATCTGCAAGTTTTGCCACTTTCTCACGGAAAGCTTTCAATACTGTTGAAACGGTCTCTTCTTTCATGACTTCTTCTGCATCAGCTGTTAAGGCAGGAAAATCTCCAAAGAATAAGTCTGTGAGTTCAATGATTTCTTCCCCATATTTCATCTGTGGTTGATAGAGTTTGACTAATTCTTCTGCACGGTCATCCAATCGTCTAGATTTTTCCAAGAAAGGTTGAGTCAACTCAAAAATCTTATCAAATTCTGCATTCTTGATGTAGCTATTATCTAGCCATTCTAATTTTTTTTGATCAAAGGCTGCAGGAGATTTAGACAAACGATTTTCATCAAAAAGATGAATCAATTCTTCTCTAGAGAAGATCTCATCTTCTCCACCGGGATTCCATCCCAACAAAGCAATAAAGTTGAAGATGGCTTCAGACATGAAGCCTTTCTTACGATAATCTTCTATGAATTGAAGAGTATTGGTATCACGTTTTGACAGTTTTTTCCCTGTTTCAGAGTTAATGATGAGGGTCATGTGTCCAAATTCTGGAGCAGTCCACCCTAAAGCCTCATAAACCATCAGTTGCTTCGGTGTATTGGCAATATGATCATCTCCACGAATGACATGTGAAATCTGCATATCATGGTCATCAACAACGACGGCAAAGTTATAGGTTGGGTATCCATCACGTTTTTGGATGACCCAATCTCCACCGATGTTGCCACCTTCAAACTCGATATCACCTTTAACCATGTCTTGCCACTTGTAGATGGCAGATTCATTGACTGAGATACGCACAACAGGTGTGATATTCTGTGCTTTACGCTCTGCCATATAGGCTTCTTTTTCAGCATCACTCATGCCAGTATACTCATTAACATAATGAGGAGCTACTCCCTCTGCTTCTTGTTTGGCATGATCTGCTTCCAACTCTTCTGGAGTTTTATAAGAATAATAGGCTTTTCCAGATTTCAAAAGTTCATCAATGTGTTTTTGATACAATGCTAAACGTTCAGACTGACGATAATTCTCATGTGTTTCAGGACTTTCATCCCAATCCATACCTAACCAACGTAAGTTTTCAAGCTGTGAACGCTCTCCATCTTCAACATGACGCTCACGGTCAGTGTCTTCAATACGGATAATGAAATCACCCCCGTGCTTACGAGCATAGAGATAATTGAATAAGGCTGTACGAGCATTCCCAATATGCAAGAGCCCTGTTGGTGATGGTGCATAACGCACACGAATCTTATTTGCCATGATTTATCTTCCTTTAACTATAATGTTTGATACCTTTATTTTAGCACAAAATCCCCTACTGTGTGAGACAAAATATATTTTATAGAAATTCCTGACTATTCATGACCTCAGAAAAATTTTGAAGTGCAGACAAAAAACTAATCTGCACCTGTTCGGCAGCAACTTTTTCATTTCCAAGAGATAGCTCACAAGTTGCAGTAGAATCTGCAATTACAATAGGTTGAAATCCTAATTCTTTGGCTGTACGTGTCGTTGAATCCACGCACATATGTGTCATCATCCCCGTAATAATTAATTGCTCTACTTGAATTTCTTTTAATTTTTCTAGTAAATTCGTTTGAAAAAAGCTATTAGGAAATTGTTTTTCAATGATAATTGAACTGTCTTCAACTGACAATTCAGGATGAAGTTCTGCTCCCTCACTACCTAAAGCAAAGAAATCTGCATTCCTATCTGGCTTGATATGCTGAACATAGACAATAGGCAGGTTTTCCTTTTTAAATTTTTCTTCTAACAATTTGATCACTGCTAATGCCTCCTCAGGTCGTTCTAATGGTTTTTTTCCTCCTGAAAAATAATCTCTTTGTACATCAATAATTAACAGTCCCTGTTTCATTTTAATCTCCTTTTATTTGTTATAATTATTTTAACCAATAAGAGAACAAACATCAACAGCCAGATGAAACATTTTCATCTGTTACTCTTTCATTTTGAAAAAGGACATATCATGGATAGCATTGACTTAGAAATCATCAACCTTCTCAAATCGAATAGCCGCTTGACGCATAAAGAAATAGGACAGCAGATTCATCTGACTGGACAAGCAGTCGGCACTCGTATCACTCGCCTAGTTGACCAAGGTAATATTGAAAAATTTACAGTTACTGTCAAAGAAAAAAATACGCAAATCATTCAACTACTTCTCAATGGTGATTATTTTCAACTGGTCAAAAATTACTGTGCAAACTTTTCCCAAATCGAACAACTCTATCCCACAAGTGGACAAGCCTGTGCCATTATCATTGCTCATTTCAATAAAAATTCTTATGATTCTTTCTTGATAGGTTTAGACAAATGGGCACGTTATCAAGTAGATACTGTCATTGAAAAATAAGACTTATGATAAAATAATCTTATGACCCTAATATACGACACAGCCAAACCATCCGACATAAATGCCATTGATAAGATTGAACATCTAGATTTTTCTCCCTACGAGGCTCTATCTCGTCAATCACTATTTGAGCATATCCAAGCCACTCCAGAGAGTTTTCTTGTTGCTCGAAATGAACAGGGACAAGTCATTGGTTATATCATGGGACAGACCAGTTCTTCTCGTCATCTGACCGATGATTTATTTGAACAGGCACGACCTAATCAACCTGAACATGACTGGCTCATTATCATAGGTCTAGCTATTCACCCTGATTATCAGGGGAAGGGCATTGCCCAACAACTCATGAAAAACTTGATTAAACTTGCCAAAAGAAGTAACCGCAAAGGATTATCACTCACCTGTCACGACTTTCTCATTCCTTATTATGAACGCTTTGGATATGTTAATGAAGGGATAGGTCAATCCATTTTTGGCGGGACTGAGTGGTATGATATGACCTTAGAAATATAAAAAAGCCTGACGGCTTTTTTCTTATCCTAACACCTGATCAGCCTCTGTATAGAACATATCGTAAAGTTCAGCAACAGGTTTACAAGTGAGTTTACCCTCTGCTGCATTCAAGCCTTGTTTGAGTCCTTGGTCTGTTTTTAAAGCGGCTTTGTAACCCATATTTGCGATGGATAAACCATGACGTAGCGTTGAATTATTGAGTGCAGTAGTAGAGGTTACAGGAACAGAACCCGGCATATTTCCTACACAATAATGAATCACACC
>Ga0136643_10010092_pt1 | contig 13926 bp, 2 predicted proteins | sample TergutLab28metaG_FD_96883 | JGI IMG/M metagenome (GOLD analysis project Ga0136643, IMG submission 96883) | Labiotermes labralis P1 segment gut microbial communities from Petit-Saut dam, French Guiana - Lab288 P1 (version 3) (version 3) | ecosystem: Host-associated > Arthropoda: Insects >...
AGTGTCATCTAGTTGGTCAATCATTATTCAAATTACTACCTTTAATTTTTTTTTTTTGCGTGAACATTCCAACAATTCTAAGTCTTCTTGGACTGCCATGAAAACGGAAGGAGGTAGCAGTCTACCGAATAACGTCCGTAACTAACTGTCCATCGACAAAGCGCCATATTCTATAACTGACGGTTATTCAGCGACGATGTATGCCTCAAATTACGTAGCCTAAGGTGACAAACGAATACTTAGGAATTCTGGGCACATTCTGGGCACTGCTCGTGGACACGGTGGGTGCCGTAACTAAAAGAAAAGACAACTTAAATAATTAATTATCATGGAAGCCAATTGCCATAAGTTAACACACTAATAACACTAAAAAAATATGTTAGTTGCGTTTGGGCTGCGCCCGTTCCCAATTTGTTTCATTTCTCTTGACTTTATCTTCAAACCTATCCATTTATCCACGAAAGTTGCATGCTTCCTAAACTTTCAAATATTAAATTTGACGTTCATAGGGCCGTGCATCGTAATATATTTCTATAGTAAAACCAACTATATGCCTCAATGTCTCAAATTTGTTTTATTGGAGTAATACTCTGTTTGACATATGCCTGTTGTGGTATGTACAGTCTTTAATTCCTGACGATGGACGGAAAGACCGTCCGAAACATGTAGAGTGTTACTCCAATAAAATAAATTTGAGACATTGATGCATCTGGTTTGTTTTATTATAGAAATGTTTCAAATATTACCTCATAAAAAGTCAAGGTACTGCAGGTATTTTAAACCCAAACTTCTGACAGTACTGAAAACTGGGCCAGCCGCAAGTTTCGCTGTTCCGAGGGTAGGTCTATGGCAGTGAAAGACTTAGGAGAACCTGGTGCAATATCATAGTCAAATTATCTTGATTATTAACTCTTACTCTGCTAACGTGGAGAATATGGTGAGTTCCTAATAGTGCCGGCAGATGGCAGATGGGATTTAACTCGGCGTTTAAAGGGTTAAATTATTGAAACTATTAAGTCAGCAACTCCATGGAACACAGCGAGTTGCGATAAGCTAATAACTCCTGAGTTAGACATGATTTCCCCCCACTTTATGTAACACATCTTTACTATCTTCTTCAAAACGGCCTCCCACTATCCAGAGCCAGGCAAATCTACTCTTCCCTCTCCTATCCTATTTATTTGTCACCAAACTGAACACTTTCCTCCAATCTAACAACAGGCCTTCCAATTTGTCTTTATCCTACATGTTTCGAAAGAAAACTCTGTATACAATTCTCTTCCCCCCGTGCCTTCCACATGTCCTGTCAATCTCACCCTTTGCGATTTGGTCACCTGTATAAAACACAGTGAAGATTGCGTGTCACGTGACTTTTCACCGTGCTGTTACTTTGTTAGCACCTTGCAACTTACATCCTTATTTCCATTTAGCTGCTGTAACTTTCATTTTATTTACATTTTTCAAGACGGATAAACTGATTTAATTTAGCCAATCTATTTTTTTCTTCAGTACATTTTTATGTGTGTGTCAGATAGGACAATACTAAAACATGAATTCTTTGAGTTCTTATCCATTTCCAGTAAGATATAATCTTGTGGAAAATTATCTTGAGAGAATCGATTCAGGACTGGAATATTAAATAGTTAGAGAAATTAATTTTATCGTCTTCTATGCTATTAAAAATGAGATTCTGAGCATCTGAAAGACACAGATGTGTCACTGTTCTTTACTATGTTATCTTGTTATGTGCCACAATAACGACCAAGTTCGGTCAATCGGTAAAGCCCTGGATTTATATTCGGAAGACGTCCGTTTCGATTATCGAGAGGTAAACGGCCACTTTAATGTGGTGCCTAGTAATATTCCCCATTCTCTCAGGATAAATTCTGGGACGGTATGTTAGTATGCACAGACCGCGTCTATCCAAACTTCTATTACGTAATAAGAGAACTGAAAAATGAACTAAAATTAAGACGAAAATACGTACCGTGCTGTGCATATAAAAAGACCGCGGTGGCACAGTGGTTAAGGTGCTGTGCTACAAATTGGAAGGTCGCTGGTTCTATCCCAGCTGGTGTCATTGGAGTTTTTCATTGACATAAAATCCTTCCTATCGCACTATGGCCCTGGAATTGACTCAGCCTCCAACAGAAATGAGTAGCAGGAGCATTTCCTGGGGATAAAGACGGCCGGTGCGTAGGGCTGACAAACTTACCACCGTCCTGTGACATTGTCATGTAATCTGGTAATCTTAGCTTCCTGGAACCCTCTGGGCCACTTCGAGTCTGTAATGGGACTGCTTTACCTTTTACTGTACATGAAAGGGAGACATATCCCAATAGCGCAAAATATTAACTGTCAATGATCAGCAAATCCCTTACTGTAGGTTCACAGCTGCTACTGTGACATATGTAACATATTGCACTTTAATAAACCAGGTTTCCCCACACCACATTTCGCGAAGTTATGTTTCGAAGGTCTCGGGTTCTGATCGAAGTTGAATGGCAGCGTGATTGTACCAGAGTTACTCAGTTTTCCAGGGACACTCCACTGGCCATTGCCTTTTGTTCTAAAGGCAAATGGTTCGAATGTCGACAGGAACACATTTGCCCTGGCTGAAAACACTTGTGATTTTTCAGCAGTTTTTCATCCAATAGGCAGACCTGCCTTCTTTGTGTGAGTCGAAATTCTACATTTTTCTTGATTTCAGACTCTCGCCATGTTCTGAATATTGTATACTTTCTTCTGGGTAATTTCCCGGCGTCTGAATTTTACATGCCAACTTTTCGGAACACACTGTCTGTTCCACCTTCATAGGCGGGCAGGTATGAAGAATGACTGGGTTTGAAAATGTTGGGGTGTTTCCCCTACAAACACCCCAACATTTAAACCCCAATTATTCTTCATAGCTACCCGCCTATGAAGATGGAACAGACAGTGTGTTCCGAAACTTTGGCATATGAAATTCAGACGCCGGGGAATTACTATATTTTAATTCAAAATTCTTGAAACTTGGTATTTTAATTTAATGATCCTGTTTCATCTGTATAGGGTAATGTCAGGCCAGCCTGTCGATTGACAGCAGGCTTGAACACACCAACCCAACTTAACCGAATTAACCTCTTCAACACAATGCTCCTGTAAGGGAGAAACAGACAGTTGAAAGCAGCGTCTGCATTAAACCCATCTGCTTATTTCCGTTTCAAGTCAATAGCATCGTGAAGTTTGGAGTGGCATTGCCTTGTGAACTAGGCTTTGCTCTTAGATCTCCAATTCTAAGTGAAAATTCAACATTTCGAAGTAGCATATACGTGCTTTCCATCTGTTATTGTTGCCTAACAGAATTACGTATATTTGCATCTGTGACAAGCGACGGTCCTGAGAGGGGTTCTGGAGCAAGTGTTTTGCTGGGCTGGGCGGATCGTACCTCGCGTCTGGCCGAGGGCCTCGCTTTATGATTGCAGCTGCTGCAGCATATTTTATGACCCCGACACTAGTAAAATACAGATGTGAGTAAGAGTGGCCTAACACTGTAAAGCTCTGAACAAGTTACTATAGGATCAGAATAGAGAAGGACTGAAGAAAGAAGATAAAATATAGGAGGGAAAGATAGAGATCAAAACGACGACGACGACGACGACAAGGTAAAGATAGCAATAAAACTATATTTCTTATGCTTTCTCCTTTCGGATATTTTTCTTCAAAGTATCATACTCCAAAGATCTGATTTCTTTAAAAATTTAAATTTACCTTTCTTTAAGGGCTCTATCCCTCTGTCCATTAGCGTAACCCAAAATTTTTAGACATCCTTAATATTAGGCAACCCTGAGAACCTCCCATCCATTTCTACCTTTGTTATCTACAAGAGATCTGTCTTTGTCTTCTCGTCCTATCTTGTTTCTTGTACCGAATCTTGTAGTTTCATAACTTTCAAACATCTTCTCAAATCACGAGCACAAAATTCTTCTTCCCAATTGTGTAATTACGTTAGTAAATATAACCGAGAGCACAGACGGATATCGAACCTAGTCTTTTTGGATATAATTATACGGCCTGCTCAGTCTTATGTTTAAACGTAATGGCATTAGTACGCAAGGAATTGTCAATAGGCCTTCGTTTCCCTATTTAATGTCGTATTACAGAAGGCGCCTAGTGAAACTGAGGGAGAGAAGCATTTCATTTAAGGACGCTACCAAAAGCTAAGATTAAACAAAGTACGTGGTAGATGAATGAAATGTGAGAATGGAGCATAGGTGGAAACCCGAGTGCTCGGAAGGAAAACTGTCCCATACTTCGTTCACCAAAAATACCACATGAACTGACATAGGACTGATCCCTGGCCTCCGCGATGTGAGGCCAGCGACAAATCGCCTGAGTCATGGTACGGCCTGAAAAAATGAGGAAAAGACGCCATATTATTGATTTAGGTAATCGATATTTGAGGTAGGTATTCAGTTGCAGCTGGTCATCGAGGTATTTCATTGAATTAAACTTCCTGGTCACACTATGGCCCTGGAGTCGACCCAGCCCCCAACAGAAACGAATAACCGGGATATCTCCTGGTGGTTAAAGGCGGCCGTTGCGGAGGGATGACAACCTTACCACCTCCGTGTGCCGATTTTCTAGAAATTGTGGGGGCCTCAAACTCCTGGAGCTTTAAGGGACTGTCCAGGCCTCTAAGGGGGCAGCTTTGAATTTACTCCGTTACAGCTATACAATACTGTACACAAGCTGACAGGTTACAATGTGGCAGTGTGGCGGTGTGGCAGTCAGTTACAGCAGTTACCATATAAATGCCCCCGTTCGCGAGTGTCAATAATTTTGCGAAGAATTTTGTCTTGAATAAATCAGCATTCATGTTATGTTCTTAAGATTACTGTTAAATGCTATCAAAACATCCCTCGACTCTTCGGTCACAATACTGTAACTTAACAGAATAGGTGACGAATGTAAATATACATGGACCTGTATATATAAACATCTGACTCGATTCTGTGAATGTGTACTAATCCATTTTGATTTGTTTGCCTTCAATACCAGGATAACTTCATGTCGGTAAAATAGCTACCTACACAATAGACCGCCATTGTTCAATTCCTGGCGTAGGTGCGATTCATTTTCTTACTCCCGCGTCCATATCAGTTCTACAGCCCACATAGCCTCGCACGCTATATGCACAGGGCATATTTGTATCTGCATTTAACGCTATGGCAGTATGAAACTGGCTGTGTGTTTCCTACGTCAGCAGGTTACATGTGGGAAGTGTTTATCCAAAGTTGCGTAAAAACGTGTAAATTGTATAAATGCGAGAGAGAAATTGTGTTGAAAAGTGAAATGATTGTTGTCTGCTTTATGTTACAATTAATTTGTTGTAAAACAAAACTGTATTAAGGAATAATTTATCTGCTGTCACACATTATGCCCTCCGGGATGTTACGATTCAAAATGAGTTCTAAAATAATTAATTCTTTGAACACTGGTTACGTTAGGACTACCATCAAAGTGGATCAAACTAAAGCAAGGCCTCCATCAACGCAGGAGAGCACAATACAGAAGAGCGCAGATATGTATATCTGCGCTGTAGCTGCAAAAACCTTTAAGGGCTATAGACATCACACAGCAGCCTCTGTAACCGGACACTGTCCTAACCCTTTGAACATTGAAAAAAATTGAAAGTACTCTTGCCAAAGAGGATTGTCCTTTTGTCGGTTTCCAGGCTTTGCCCGTTTGTCCTTCTGTTAAGAGTGACTTATAAATCAGAATATATATAGAGCACTGGTGGAATGATACTGATAGGTAGAAGCACTGATACTGATAGGGAGAAGCACTGATACTGATAGGGAGAAGCACTACGCGCAGAGAAACCTGTCCCAGTGCCATTCTGGCCACTATAAATCTCACATGAATTATCCCGGGATAGAAGCCGGGCCTCCGCGCTGACAGGCCGAGGATTCACCGCCTGAGGCATGTCACGGCTGTTTGACGATATGAATTTACACTGCATATAAATAATTAGTTCATACCTTACAGAAAAATTGTGCGTTTTATAAGACAGATCATTCGGTGCTCGCTAGATAACGATACAATGGTCTATTCGCAGAATACAACCAACAAGATGCAAGGTTTTTCAATTTATGTATTTCTGAGACGCTCTACATGTTTCAGACGGGTTTTCCTTCCATCATCAGGAGCTCAAAATTGCACATACAGGGTCAGGTATTGGTATGACAAATGTTAAAAAAGAAATAATGGTCTTTCAAGAACACAGGTACACCTAAATACATCATGTGCACAGATTTGCGGAGTTTGTAGTGTTGTAGTGTTATACCGAGCGTACTTATACGAACCACTAAACCTCAAAAGTTAATAGACCTAACTAGCAGTTTGTGTATACATCAATGAAACCAATCTTTAGTTTTAACGAAAGTTGTATGGCAGTCAGCTAATGCTGTTGGTATGAACACGTGTCAAGCGGTCGATCAACTAACGTTTTGCACAACAAATAGAATATAACAAAACTAAAAGCACATTCATGTTTGGAATACAGTTAATGTATGTATTAGGAGATTACAACAATACAGTCAGCAGCATATGGCCACATGTTTCGGCCAACTACTGTAGCCATTTTCAAACCTACAAGTATTAACGTTTTAGGTAAGCTATATAGATAAGTTCACTGGGACGTTAACTAATGTTTTTGGTAGAGAAACATGCTGATTAGCCTTTTAACTAAATGTTCTCGAGCACTTTAGATTTTTTTGTAGAATTATGTTGTTTGACGTTTTCAGAATGGTAGTATGTTGCTTGGCAGACTGCCAGATGGTCCTGGCACGAACAAGTATTTGTGGCAGGTTAAGTAATATTTTGTTATGGATATTTGGTTCTTGGCATGTTAACTAATGTTTTTGGCTCTGCTGTATGAGTATGTAAAATCTGAAGCTCTTACGTCTTTCTTTTCGCGGACTACTGAATTAACACGCCGTTTCGATCGGAAGAATGACAAAAACCATGACTGTGTCACGCTTCTAAAAACACATGTATAAACGCAGTACGTGAAGCTCCACACAAACCGAAACTAATAAAAAGCACTGAAATTTCAAAATTAAAAGCCATTGATAAGCCTTGAAGAGATATAAGGTGTGTAGAAGAGTGTAGAAGGATAAACGACAGGGAAAATCATGGGTGAAATTTCTTTCGGGGAAGATCTCAGGCTTCGCTTGTTGTCATTTTTGTATGAGGGACATGACGATGAAGACGCTAAACTGATGAGTACTAGCTGTTTCGAATAACAGCGTAAGAATTTTTATGTACGGGTTAATGCTAAAAGGTGCGTAACTTAGAAGGGTACTCTGGTGGTCTTTAGAGAGTTGGGATTATTGTAGACAAATTCGAGAATGTACGAAACACAACCCTAAACACAAACAGGCGCAAAAGTGGGCATTTAGAAAGAAATATTTCCAAGCCATGAGATAATAGTTTGGGATTTGAAAGCCGTACCCACCAAGGCGTTCGACCTTTCCAGTGTGGCGCACTGTGAGGGTAGAACGGGAGAACTGCACGAGAAACAGTCAGCAGCATCTTATGAACTGGAAACGATCTCAGCATTTGCTTCAAGACGTACAAAAATCAAGAAACCTTGTGTCAAGTTTACCAGTAGCAGGGCCTTCATCTTGCTGATTTCTAGCCAGCCGTGCGGCATAAACTGATGGAAATCCCCTAACCTTTCACTAGCATGTGTGATGTTGGTATACAAACAATTAAATTACACGTCGCACAATATGCACTAATATTTTATAATACGAGTACGTTGAAAAACAAGCGTACGTACATTATATCATTAATTTAAGTGTCACAGTATTTGAGGGTTGTTTCACCGTGCATCTTCCTCATGAAATAAAGTGCAATGCAAACTTGATGCAACTAGGTAATTTTATTGATGTATTCTTAGATCGACGTGTTTCCGGCACATACGCCCATCATCAGGAGTAGGTCGTGTGTACGGTGCGGGCACCGTACACACGACCCACGCAGCGGCTCTCAGGACCACAACCCATCCAAAAACTCGGTGCAGAAAACCATATGCTGCAACTCAACATCTAATGCTCCTGAAGATGGGCGTATGTACCCGAAACATGTCGAGCTAAGAATACATTAATAAAATTACCTAGTTGCAACAAGTTTGCATTCACTTTATTTTATGTCAAAGTATTGTTATTTCAACTTACCCGTCTTCAGATCAGCTTACGGTCAGAGGATTTGGCCCAGCATAATAATTCGCGTGATGCTGTCTAAGGATGAAAACTCCTGTTGAATGTCCGCTTATGATTAGTCGCCTGCAATAAGAAGCGATGGTGTAATATAACGTTAATTAATTAACAAAGTGCATAAGTAAATAACAACTAAGTTACTGCATCGAGCAGTGTCTTTCGTGAAAACCTAATAGTGCTCCAACTAGCCAATGAACACCACACACACACACACACATACATTACATGAAACCAGAAGTTTCATTACCATTTTTATATATAACAACGGCACAGTACAACAAATGCACACAAGTATACTACAATTAGCTAATATACAGAATGAAATATATACGTTTCGGCCAACCGCGTGGCCGTCTTCAGGGGTATAACGCACTGAGGTACTGGTACTTTGTATCCCTGAAAATGGCCACATGACCAAAACATGCACAGTCTATTGTGGATATACACTAATTTCAGCATACTTACGTGAATTTGTTGGTGTCATTATTGTGCACATTTGAATAACACACAGATCATGGATCATACAAATCTTTCATTATCGTCTTCACAAGAGCACACCACTTGTTCCTATCCTTAGCCAGATTAATCCAGTCCACGCCCTCCCATCCTCTTTCTTTAAGGTTCGTACTCACGCAAGGCTTCATTCATCACAAACCTCTTTGCATTCTGTGGCACCGACTGACCTATAGGCCTACACAGATACCGTCAGTAAACAGAACTGATTGTCGGTCGGGGGACTATCTAAATAAATAGACACGTGCTGAAGTTCCGTAACTCACAGATAACAAAATCCGACTCCATTAAAATAACAATTCGCAAATGTCTTTTTTCGGAAATAATGGGTAAATCTATCTGTAACGTTGCACCGCGCATTTTGTAGTTTTTTTAAGTAAAACACCAACAAATGCACATATATAGTCTTTAATAAGCTAAAATTTACACTAAAACACTTAAAACGCTCCTACATGTTTAGATCATACGATCATTCTCAGGGAATACACTTTGTTCCATGCTAACGTTACAGTTTCTTACAGTGTTTTAAACTGTAACGTTAGCAAGGAACAAAGTATGCTCCCTGAGGATGATCGTATGATCGAAATATGTAGGAGCGTTTTAAGTGTTTTAGTGTAAATTTTAGATTATTAAAGACTATATATGTGCATTTGTTGTTGTGTTACTTAAATAAACTACAAAATGCACGGTGCAACGTTAAAGATAGATAGTGCCCAACAAGCAAAACTAAGCAACAACTGTAAGAACACCAGCTAAAGTTATTAAAGACAAATGATTTTAAACTGTAACTTTAGCAAGAAGCAAAGCATGCTCCCCAAGGTTGATCGTATGATCGAAACATGTAGGAGGGTTTTAATGTAAATTTTAGATTATTAAAGACTATATATGTGCATTTGTTGGTGTATTACTTAAATAATTGGTTAAGCATTGGTTTCTGAAACAAACAAAACACATATACGCAGTATATAACAAAATACAAGGCTTCTTGACGCTATGTATTTTTATCAGTGGGCGTCTAAATATTAAAAATAATATTTTAACATCTAAACCAGTTATTTTCCTCTGTTCTATATTTTACCCAAATTGTGCAAGTGGCGTTCACGTAATAATGTCTTTGTTAAATGGGAGACAGCAAGACGAGCCTGACACTGTGGGCGGGGTAAGTGCGTTATGCTAAATCTGAAAGCTCTAAGGAACGAAATATTCGCAATAACTGGGAATTAATTTTGACGTTAATGCATACTGCAAACGTTTTATTTATGTTAACGTTGCCTTTGAGAACTGTAAAACACTACTCTCATTTGTGTCAATCGTATTACCAGAAAAAGTGGAAAACGAGAGAGAAGATATAATCTTGTCCGCTTTGCTTACTTCTCCATTAAAACGAACTCAAATTCCCCTCTGTTTTATGCGTCGGAGAAAAGCCTCAGCATGATTACTGGCACGGAAATTTCCTCTTTTCGCATGTCTGAACAGTATGCAGTTTCTCGTACTTCGTGGTCAAAGTTTAAAACTAACTCATTTCTTCTTTTACCGAAGAGGATTTGGACTACTGGTCACTGAAACTGGAGATTTAATTAATGAAATATATTTCCCTTCTTGTGACCCGTATATAATATGGTACAGAACCGCAAACTTTGAGACCAGCATTTCTCAAAAGAAAATTTAATAAACTCCCAGTGATTACATCACAATTACATAGGGAATTCCGCACTACCACAAGCATAGTTAACACAGAATACGGGTATATAGTGTGCCTGTTAATGCAGCCTTATCGCTCAACAAATGCATTCCGTGGGAGCCCGGAACCAGTCTTCGCCGTGACATTGGATATTCTGAATGAATTGTCTTGTAGATTCACTCATATTCTCCAGAAAATTACTGGAATAGTAATATATCGACTACGAAAAGACGCCTTCCTACCAAATCCCTTCTAATTCACAGTCAAAACTATACAGTTCAACTTAATGACAGCGTTATAAAATACACTGCAAGATACAGCGCAGCCAAAGATACATCAAATTCTTCAGCTTAAGTAGTCAGATGACAATAATGTGTCTGTCAATATGGACCAAGTGGCTATGATCTAAAAATGGACGTAGTACTGAACACCCAAATGTCTGATGGTATATTAAATGTTAAAGCCGTATGATAATTACCGTCCATCTGTTGCCACATAGTTTATTATTTTGTGTCTCCTCTGGTTTCTATCTGAACGTAAATTATTTCCCTAACATCATTAACAGATTGGTCATTGAGTGGGACACGAATTCTGTTCACTGTGAAGCTGGAAACAGATCTTTATGTATGAAGTACATAAACGTCAGCTTTCAAATACTTAAACTACGGTGGAAAGCAGACAGTTATCTTCATAGTCACAGATGGTAGAACCTCAAATCTCACAAAAGTGGGAAGGTGTGCCCTAATGGAACACGCCCTTTCCACACCAGTTCCATGTCATTTTGTCATTACGTTTGTAACACTTCATATACGTATTTGGAAAACGGTTCCCAGTTTAAATTTCGTTATTCATTACATATTGGTAAGTTTCAACTGATGATCTGAGTAACACCATGCTCATAATTTGGCCTCACGAAGAAAGGGTGTGATGAACCGCTTTTCTAATGTTCGTCAAAGTTTAACTTCGGCTTTGTGTAAAATAATCAGTTAAGACTGGCCTCTCGAAAGGCTAACTTTAAATGTGACCACAACACTGCGAACAGCTCAATATAACTTATTCCAAGTGCAAAGAACAGGTCTGTCTTACAGCTAAAACGTGCGGATAGACATTATTATCATTTTCTGATCTATAATTTAATTTCTGCAACAAAAGAACGAACAACAATCTTATACCTCCGACAAAGGAAAATGTCGAAGGTAAATATGGTGTAATTAATCCTTCTTACAGACACAATTTGTAAAGAGAGTTTCGAGTAGTCATTTTTCGTCCCTCCGGGATAATTCCCAAATAAATATAAGGGTAACCTTCACCCTAGAATAGGCCACGAAAGCCTGGAGGGGTAGAAGAGTTATAGCTCTACTCTTTCTTTAACCTCGTGAATTATCAACGAAACGCCCCGGCCGCTTTGACCCCGGTAAAGACCCAGTACCCTCTGTAAAGAAGACTGGGTGGCCCAGGGGCCGGTCTGCATGGAAACGGAAAACCTCTCCCGCACCAGAATTCTATCACAGGACCGCCAGGCCGTGGCAATTCGCTATACCGCCTGAGATATGCAGGCCTCCTAAACGTTCCGGCCAAACACGTGGCCAGCTTCAGGGACGTAAAAAACAGAGAATGAGTACATTAGAAATTATAATTAATTTGGTTCAGTATTAGAACCAATCTTATTAATTAATTAATTAAATGTTCCTTATAATGAATTCAGTATTTCTTTCGTGATGTTGTCCACACACTTCACTTCTGCCTTCACGTCTTCGTCTTGCCAGTGGGTAATACGAAAAACAAGCTCTCAAATTAACCTGTTATATATGACACACTGAATTTATTAATTTCATTGTATTGTCTCGTATGTTGCCTTTGTTTTATAGTAACTACGGAACGTTACGCAATAACGCAAAACATTCCTTTGTGTTGGCAACAAATCAGTCTCAAACTGGTGTGACAGCGGTGTATTGACATGTAGGATTATTTGGTTTCTGGACGCTATCGTCAGGTGTTCCAAAACAATATATTTTCGTCTTCAGGTGAAAGGGGAGACAGAAACTTACTGTGTTGGATTGTTTTGAAAATAGTAGGAGAATAACATTCTGAAATAAAGCAAACCAAAATGAAAATTGAATTCTGGACTATTCATAAGTAGAGATTACATAAAAACTGTTAGGTGATAACGAAGAGAAGGAAAGTGCAATTTTGAAATAGACAGCCTTGAATTATTTTAATATACTATCCCAAAATCGACAAAGAAAACGTAACAAATTTACCAATGCCTGTACTAGGTTAATCTTTAATCCGATATTCGAAGGGGAAATTTTTCAAAACAAGTACAGGCCGTACCAACCGGCAACAGTACAGTCCCTGTCCACGCTTTGAAGGCATATAATAGGAACAGAGGTATGGCTCCACTCATTCCTAACCTCGGTACAAAATGGAGATGAGTGGTCGTATTCACGCTCCGGCTGGGAAAGAAACCCAAATCCTGGCACTCATTGCGTGAGAGTGTGGGTGAACTCAAGAGCTGACGTGGACTTTTGTACTAAAATGTATTAAAAAAACACGCGCTCGCACGCACGCACACACGCACACACCTACAAACTTGACGTAAACAATAAACATGACAACTTTTCCCCACCAGAGATCTCATCTCATCCTCAGCCATGTCCTGTTCTGTTATTTAAACCAGATAGTTTTCCATCACAAGACATGTGTTTCATTTCACTGTGCTTGTTGCCATACACACACGTCACTGCATATAATCACTGAAGGTTAACAACCGAAACCCTGAAGTTCGTCTAAATCATACCTGAAATGCATCTATATCTTGCAAATATGACGACTAGCGGGTCAAAACTGTGTATGTAAATAAACCGTGTTTATTGTGACAGCTACAAGAAACTCATAAACACATTGTGCAGGCAAAAAAGCAGCATATATCCTGAACGAAACACCAGGTCTCAAGTACAGTTGCCACTGCGCATTAAAATATGACGACTCCAAAAGAATGAGAAGAGCTTAACTGATTCTGGAAATAACTTAAAAGCAGTTGTGGTTGAAACTAAACGCTCGTTTAAATTTATGCTGGTATGCTACACAAACTGAAATTTTCCTTTAATGCTCTGTTGTGGAACACATTAAATGTACGTTATTAAGCCTTAACGATTACCTTACGCGTTTAGCCAGTTACGGCCAAAGAACACGTCTTGTAATTTTAACATCAGACCGTTTCGGGATGAATCGTGCAAATGTATTAGCCAGATCAGCTTATGTGTACTTATGTAGGAGTTTATAGTGCATTTATGTATGTATGTATGTATGTATGTATGTATATATGTATGTATGTATGTATGTATGTCTGTCTGTATGTCTGTATGTATGTATGTATGTATGTGTGTATGTATGTATGTATATATGTATGTATGCATGTCTGTCTGTATGTATGTATGTATGTATGTATGTATGCATATATGA
>Ga0136643_10010096_pt1 | contig 13921 bp, 14 predicted proteins | sample TergutLab28metaG_FD_96883 | JGI IMG/M metagenome (GOLD analysis project Ga0136643, IMG submission 96883) | Labiotermes labralis P1 segment gut microbial communities from Petit-Saut dam, French Guiana - Lab288 P1 (version 3) (version 3) | ecosystem: Host-associated > Arthropoda: Insects >...
ACGTCTTTGCGGGTTTTTGTTTCATTTTTTGATGATGTGATGACAGTTGCTTTATCTTCATGCTTGAGTCATCGTTTGTTATTTGTCCGTTTATTAAAGTTGGTATGGGGCAGCTCTCTTCTTTCGTTACGCATGGATGCTGTAGGGTCTCGCTGTGGGTTTTAAGGTTATGTTTTTTCTTGGTGTTTGCGTTGAGTCTTTCTTGTAGGTTTACTGCAGTTGAACTGGCTAATTCTGGATTCTTTACCTCTTGTTTTCGGCCACTGCTTGAGGCACGTGGTATATTTTTGCATGCAGACTTCTTTACTTCTTCATTTACAGTCATATTACTGGTTGTTATTAGTGGGGTGAAACGGTTTGTGGTGAGTACTGCTTCCTTAATATTTTGTAGCTGACTATCCTTTAAATTCACGTTACCTTCTGTTCTTCTTTTTGTGCCTTTGTTTTTGATGATATTCCAGCTTTCACTCCCTATTTGCTCGACTTCCACGTGGTGGGTCTGCGTGGTGCTGGTATCCTTTTGAACTTGTTCTTTGTTTATCATCTGTATAATTAGTTGAGCTGAGCTTAATTCGTCACGCACTATTTGAAGTTAGGAAAGCAACACAAAGAAAAAGCCAGCAAGATTTTAATAAAATCCCAATACAAAAGAAAAGTCAATGATGTAAGAGAATCTTAAAAGTTCATTGTGCGTCATACAGCCACCAGTGACTTTTCATATATGTGGTAAATACGGAAATTTTTTAATAGCTGTAATTGAACCTTTGAAGACTAAATGTGAATGTACTTTTCTGTCCAGTGCTCCCCAGTATCTACAAGAGCACTGCTTTGTTGGAAATGTGCCATATAAATATTTTGTCAATTGCTAGGATTACACAAAATTGATGACAGGTGAATGAGTATGTATACAGCATTGGTGGAATGTAAGAGACAGGGGAAAGCTTATTTACCAGAGCCCTATTGCAGCTCTACATTGCCCACTACAAATCTCACATGGAGTGGCCTGGAATTGAACCAGGTCCTCCAGGTTGAGAGGCTAAAGTCTAACTGCATTAGCCCTGAACTAAATCACCGCTGGCCTCCACCCCCCCCCCCTCCAATTCTGAGTCATGTTATAGCAAACAGTTCGTTTTACCATCCAGCCCTTTTGGGACTTATCCCAAGACAGCAATATAATAAATAGTACTTTTCTATCCAGTGCTCCCAGGCTTCACCCATTTGTGTTTTTAGTATGAATAGCATGCATATTAATGTGGGTATGGGGCACTGTCTCCTATTAGCACAATCATGTGTTCTAACTTTCGCACCGGCAGTTTTCCTACTGTTTACTTACATTTCAAATACTAAATCAATATTTTCAAGCTCATCATTTATTTATTAATTTATTTTGCATCCATACGTTACATGCTAACAATGGACTTGTCAATATGCAGAAAGTTATGTACACAATAAAGTCAGTTTATAAAGAACATAATAGTAATGTTCTAATAGAAGGTAGTAGAATACAATATTTTAATACAAGGTACTACAGATATAGCTGTTACAGATTACCATCAGATACAAACATTTTACAAGAATTACATAGTTCAGTCAACTACACACATGATTATCATCATCATCATGTCATGAAGTTGGGCCATTTGTTGACCCCTCCCAGTCTCACGTATCCAGAAGGTTTTACCATGATTCCTTCTGCCTATCGGGGAGTAGTGTTTCATTACCCTGGGTAACCTATTTCGAGGCATTCTATTTATATGTTGCATCCAATTTCTCTTTTATTCCATTAATTTGTCCAAAATTGGTGTTATTTTTAACTCCACTGTAATGTGGGCATTTCTTTCGTAATCTGTCCAAGTGTATCCTGCTGTTCATCTCATGTATTTCATCTCTGCTGCTGTTATTCTTCTGGTGTCCCCTGCCATATAACAATATTGGAGGGGCTAGTGTATTGCATAGTTTTATTCTTGTTTTCCTAGGAGTTCTTTGTAGTCTAAACACATTTAAAATACCTGTAATTTTCAAAAAGTTATTTAATTTATTATCAATGTCCAATTCTCCTTCATAAGATATATTTCCTAAATAGTTAAACAAATTTACTTGTTCTATAATTTTGTTATCTATTACAGTTCTAGTTCTATCTGGATCTCGCCCTTTAAATGCCTTCAATTTTGTTTTCTGTGCAGATGTACTTAAACCATATTCTGTTATGTGATTAATTACCCAATATACTGGTCTACATAATAGCAACTTTTACAATAAAAGAAGTCCTATTTACATCTTGTTTTACTTGTGTTCTTACTTACTGATTCTGTTATCTTATTCAAATATAAAAAAACTCATTTAATGAATAAAAAGGATGATCCAGTAAAAATAACTTTAATTTTCTTTGAAAATCCCTAAAACTATCCAATTGCTTTATTCTAGTTGACATTTTATTGTACAATCTAATTCCCATGTTTATGACACTCCTCTTAAAGAGTGATGTATTACAGCTTGGAACATGGATATCACATTTTCTTCTTGTGTTGTACTCATATATGTCTGAATTCCTTCTTAAATAAGTTTTTCTTTTAATGGAGATCAACACCTCAACGATATAAAATGCAGGTACTGAGAACCTTTAGCTCTTTAAAAATTGGCCTACAAGACTCACTTTTATGCAGTCCTTTAATTGTACAAAGGACCCTTTTTTGTACTTTTAATACCTTTACACTCTTTCTTTCTCCACCCCATAAAATTATACCATACCTTATCAAAGACTGAAATTTTGTAAAATATATATTTCATAACATACATTAGCTTCTCAGTAACAAGATCATATAGGATATCTTGTTTAACTCTGAACATAAAAACTGAATGTGGGTATTCCATTTTAGATTATTTGAGATATTAATTTCTAAGAACTTAACTATAGATGTGTGATTTCAACATTTTTAAAACTATCTTAGGCATAACTAAATTACAAGTTTTGTTCAAGTGAAATAGCATTACCTCTGTTTTATCAGTACTAATGATAAGGCTGTTTGTTACTTGAGAACCAAGTTTCAAACTGTTTATTACCCAGTTTAGCCTTGCCTGTACAGGATCAATATTTTTGTCTACAGTAAGTATATTAATATCATCAGCAAAGAGGACCAATTTTGCAACCTGGATATTTTAAGGTAAATCATTTATATATAATAAAAACAAAAGGGGCCCGAAAACTGATCCTTGAGGGACTCCATATCTTATTTCTTTACACAAAGACTTACATAACTTTTGGTTTCTACTTGTGTTATCAGTCTTAGATATTTCAACAAATTGTGACCGATACAAAAGATAAGATTCTATCCATGCCTTTATAGTCCCTCTTATTCCACAATACTCTAATTTGTTATGTAATATTCCATTATTTATTACAACATGCACCTTAGTGAGGTCAAAAAATAAACCTAAGATGTGTCAGATTCCTGGATATTTTCAATAAAAATTTGAGTCGTTTCAGTTGACTTATCTCTAAAACCGTGCTGAGCATCTGTCAATATATTATGTTTATTTATAAAAAGTATTAATATACCATAAATCAGCTTTTCTAAAAATTTTGAGAAAACTGATAAAAATGGATATAGGTCTGTGATTACTACTGTCATACCTATCACCCTTTTTGAAAATAGTCGTAATTTTTGCTATTTAAGTCAGTGAAAATCCTTGATTTATGGGAACATTAAAAATAAAGATTAACGGCTTTTTGATAAACTACATTCTTTGACTAAAAATTCTGGTATTTAATCAAATCCAGTCGCAGATTTACCTTTTAATTTATTAAATTCCTTATTTAATTCATCTTCTGTTAAACATCAGGTATTGGTTGCTCAGCAATATGGATTCCAGAAAGTCTTACCGACTGATAATGCTTCCTGTAAGCTTACAAATTCTATTTTAAAAGCATGGAACAAGAAAATGTTATGATTATGGTATTTTTTGTGACTTAGCAATGGCCTTTGACTGTGTGAATCATGAGCTCTTGCTGTTTGAACTGAATTATTATGGTATACAGGCAGAAATTTTAGACTTATTTAAATTATAATTATATAGTAGAAAACAGAGAGCTGAACTGAAATCCTAAAATACATAGAATCTTTGTTCTAACTGGGGAGGTTGTAAACATGTGGTTCCTCACAGCTGTCCTGGGTCCTCTTCTTTTTAACGTATACACCAATGATTTTCCCTTGCAAATGGATTCACTTGCTGAAGTGATAATGTTTGCTGATGACACCAGTATCCTTGTCTCTCATACTGGCTACGATGATTTTATGAAACTGTTTAACCTTGTATGGCTACACATCTCTAAATTTTCCCATGCTAATTAGTTGATATTAAATGTGAAGAAAGCAAGTATCATAAGATTCAATCCTACTAAATTCTCACATTGTCCAGTAAATTTTGTGTATGCTAACCAACCTCCTACTGAGTTAGATACCCTAAAATTTCTTGGTTTGCATCTTGATAACCACATTATGTGGAAGCCTCACATAGATTTTCTACTTTGTAAATTGGGCACTGCTTGCTTCGTTATAAGATTATCCCATGTATTAGGTATTGATGCTATTAAGACTGCATACTAATCATACTTTCACTAACTAAATATGGTATTATTTTCTGGGGAAATTCTACTCCAAAAAGGATGATAAGAATAAAGATTGGAAGAAAGTGTGAGATGTTCCTGTAGAGGTTTATTAAAAAAACCTCATGTTCTATCTGTACCATGGGAATATGTGTTTTCATTGATGTTTACCGTTAATAATCTTGATAATTTGCAGGCTAACTCTGTTGTGCAGGGGATGAATACAGGGAATAAACATCAGTTGCAAAGACCAACTGTGAAACTTCCATGTATACAAAAAGGTATCTTTTACACTAGCATTAAGAGAGAATCTTATTGTTCATACTTCTTATTCGCTACATTAGCTCCTATCCACCAGTCAAATTGCCTGTCTTCTACAACATCAGTAATGTCACCAACAACAATCATAAATGATAGCTCTTAGCCATAATTACATCCTGCTTTGTAATATTTTTATAGTTTCTTTGTATCTATTAGTTGGACAATTGGCCAATATTTCTATCTTTGATATTTCTTTTAGTTTTCACGTGGCACGTAATTCTAATTGCTGTTTTTATTACTTGTATTTTACTGCGTTCTTTTACTCTTGTATCATGTCTGTTATATTTGTTATGTCATTCATGTCTGTATGAAGTTTTGATTTTGACCTGTTATACTCACCTGTCAGTTGACAGATATTGGATTTGTGAAACGTGTGCGTGTGTCAGACAAAGCAACTTCTTCCGCTCTACAAGAATTGCAGATTTCATGTTACAATATTAATCAGACATAGGAAGACAAAACTTACAGATCACATCAAACAATTTATCTTTGAAACAATGACATAACTTGTTCCACACTGTTGATGTGCCATATACGATTGTCAAGCACAGATATATATATCATATCATATTTATTCACCTTCTGTTAGATCCTTACAGATATGGAAACAGTCACAATAATACACAAAAGTGTGCAGTGCATTTGTCATAATGCAATTAAGAAATAAAATACAAGTAAGAAAAAAAGGTAATGAATAGTAATAATAAGTTAAGTTAAACATAAAATAAGATCTTATAGCTATCAATAGTCAAGTAAAAAAAAAAAACAGAACCATAATCATTAGGATGCTGACTGATAAAATTCATCTAGACTATAGAACGTATGTTCAATAAGGTAATTCTTTAATGTGGATTTGAAAAGCTTGGTATCATTCAACAAAACTTTAATATTTGATGGTAAGTGATTATATATCTTACTTTCAGAATACAGTACTACTTTTTGAACTAATGTTAAGTTTGTATAAGGTACATGTATGTTGTGGTTGAAACAGGTATTCAAATAATGAATTCAGAATTGCATTGAAATTGACCTCTATTCTTTTTAACAAAAACAAGTGATGAGAAAATGTATTGATGGTTTTGGGTCATGTCTTATAAAATTCATTAATACTCCTTCCACACTGGTGACATGTTTCACATTTCTTTCGTTATCAATTTCTGTCTACACCGGAAGTAGGTTATACCGCCTTTCCCCCCTGCAAGGCGCTACACCAAACCTCTTACAACTCCTGAGACAGAGGTTAGATATGGTTTTAAGCGCTTCTGTAACAAAATATATTACTACTTCGTCGCTCGTCACAAAATATTTTCTAGTTCCTTTTCTTCTCAGTTTTTTGCTATGGTGGAGTCGAGGTTTTACCGCTTCTTACCCCCACAAGGCGCTACCCCAAACCTCTTACAACTCCCGAGATAGAGGTTAGATATGATTTTAAGTCATTTCTGTAACAAAATATGTTACTTCTTCCACACTCACCACAAGATGTTTCCTAGTTCCTTTCCTTCTCAATATCTTGCTACGGTGGGGTCGAGGTTTCACCGCCTATTTCCCACTAGACTACAAGCGTCTTTCATACGCTAGTTCGCCATTGTAGTTTCACGCAGTTGCTGCGAGTCACTAATCTCTCCAAATATGGTGCAACAGATTACTCACATCATCAAAGAATATCAGGCTAGACTACGCGAGATGCCTTACATCCCTAAAACACCTTACCGACGTGATTCGCTCGGATATTGCGATGATGCAAATGAACTTTTCCTTGCGTTCTTATTCAGTGCCCACGCTATCCGTATAAGGTTCATAAGGACGTCGGATGAATTCGCAGTAAAGTGCAGTGTAACTCCTGCGATCGTGGATGACCTCGATCGCAGATCTTTCTCTTCAAGTTAGTTTCCGCTGGCGATATCAAAAAGTGATAGTTGTAACCAGGTGTTTTGGATCTTCCGCCATTTTTCTCTCTACGGCTGCTAACATCGCGGATGTAGTGCTCCCACGGATGACTGCGCTTCCCGCCGCCATGTTTGTCCCTGGCCGTCGTTCAGATTTTTCCTGGCATGTGATTCCGTGTAGTTGGGTAGAACCAACTAGTTCGAAGGAGATGCCACCATCTTCATAGTGGAAGTGTTGGGACGATTTACATTCCTCCCAAAGAACGGTACCGATGTTCGAAATAACCGCAACACCACGACAGATAAATCATCCGTGCAGAAACACATGTTCGTCTGTATTATGAACTATGCGTTATTAATATCAACCCCGATCCATGGTCAATATATAGATACTTTCAACCCATATATTCAAACGTTGGTGGTACTAATCAGTGTACTAGATGTTCTGTTCTTATCAGTACCTTCAATTCATCCGTGGAATCTGTCACAAGGAACTTAAGTTAACTGCAACTTACCTAACTGTGGTAGAAAATGGACTGTCATTAAACTGTTATATCTTTTTACCTCTTAATTTATCTTTGTATTTGTGATGTTCAGTGATATAAACACCATCAAAGTATCACACACTTCGACTCTGTGATCAATGTTCTACAGCAGGTCACCTCCGGGCATGGAGGAAACAAGATGGGTGGGTTTGTGTGTAATAAATGCTGGTACAAGATGTATGATAAGTTATACTGTTTTATTTCCAGGTAAGTGGCGAAAGTTAAGATGTATGAATGTCTGTTGTACCTCAAAACTGTTTCGTTCAATATACTGGTACACTCATTGTAAACTTAATGTGAAGAATTTCAGACTTCATTGTACATGGATATGCGTTCGGTTACAACAAATGTTTACTAATCGTAATTAATCCCAGAATTTGATGAATGAAGTGGACGTACCAGAGGGTTCGGTGTTTACATACCGACTCTCCAATGGAACTCATGTGTTGATTCGCCAGTCATCCGTCGACCAAGGCAAAGGAACAGAAGAACTAGATTGCGATGAAGACGTGCCATTGTTATTTTTGGAGGATGGAGAGATCACGTATAACGGTATTGAAGTAACCATTGTTTTATAACCTTACAGTTTCTTTTTTAAGCTGGACATCCCTTTAAGTGATCATATAACCGTCAACAAAACCAAGTTTTAGTGTCAACACAACTAAGATTTGGTATTGAGCTAATAAACACCAAAACTTAGTTATTTTGACAGTCATACATTATATAATTGCTGTTTCTTACGAAATGTTGCAGTGGACTGGCTGGCAGTCTTCCAGTTTGGTGATGAGAGGTTAAAATCTTGGCCTAAATATAGGTTAACTGTACCCAGGTTTTTTGTGGTTCCCATACATCCAGCAGACATGAGTACCTTCCAGAGTTAACTTTCAGAATGTGGTGACATTTGTACGTGAGAGAATCGTTGAAGAAAATTGTCTGAATATGTAAATTCGGGATCTTTTTTTGTTATACCCCTTTACCTGTATTTGAAATGTACGTTGTGTTTGATGGATTTATGCGAACAGAAATTATAAGTAAACCCAACATTAGAACCTTCTTTCCTACAGAATTAATTCTGTTAATTTGAGGCTTTGATGTTAGTAATGTGATTTCTGAGGACAGGTTTGAATTTACAAGCGAATTATTTTATTTTCTGGCAGTAACAACATAGACACCTATGATGCCCCACCATACATGCTTCCTGAAACATTACCTGTCATGTTGTATCCATAATAACTTTCATCTTATGTATCAAAGTATCTTTGTTGCTAATTTCTGATATTGTTAGAACATGTGATTTCAGTTTTGGGGGTTTAACCACTGATTTGGTTCACTGACGGCTCTAGGGCTAACTCAGGGACAGGGTCTGGCATTTTTGGCCTGAGACCAAATAGAAGCTTTATCTTCCCACTGGGTAAATTTGCCACAGTTTTTCAAACTGAAATATATGCCATTCTACAATGTGCATCCAAAAAAATAAGAAGGGCCTACAAGAATAAACAAATTCTTATTTTTTCTGATACCCAGGCTGCACTTAAGGCACTTAGCAGCCCAAAAGTGACCTCAGGACTGGTTGCAGAGTGCCTGGATGCTCTCTCAGCATTGCCTAGAGTGAATGAGGTTACCCTCGCCTGGGTGCCGGGGCACTGGGGCATTTCTGGCAATGAGGAAGCTGATAAGCTTGCTAGACAAGCGTCAGCCATGATGTTACTTGGTCCAGAGCCAGCTCTTGGCATACCTAAGTGTTCGGTAAGAGAAGCAATTCAGAACTGGACCGAGGTGCAACATCATAGAGCCTGGATAGATATGCCAGGCCTCAGACATGGCAAACTATTTATAAGTAGACCATGTAATAAAAGAACTGACGACCTACTTAAGTTAAGTAGGCATCAGCTAAAAATGGTAACTGCGATCTACAGAGGGCATGCTCCTGTAAGGGGGCATCTGTATACTATGGGCCTGTTTGATTGGGATCCAATCTGCAGATTCTGTGGGATGGAGATTGAAACAGTGCAGTACATTATTTGCTGCTGCGAGGCGTTGGCTCGTCAGCGTTATAGTGTCTTTGGGAGGCTGATTGTCGAACCAAAAGACATAAGCACAGCTTCAGTAAGGGACCTTTGCCTCTTCAATGAGGCGCAGGGTTATTGAATCTGTGCTGAATGAAATATTAGGGCTGCACAGTAAGCCTAAGGCTACGGTGCATCCGCATCATAAGCCGACAGGCCCTAAAAAGAAGAAGAAAAGAAGAAGAAGTATCCATACCAGTTTTCAGGCCAACCCAACCTCTCATGGTTATGTAGAGCTCTTCCCCAGGGGTAAAGTAGCCAGGTTTTGGATGTGACAGCTGACTTCTGCCTAATGAAGCAGTTCAGACTGTGTGGCCCTATGCTTCCATTGCATCATATGTCTGCATGGCATAATGCATAATTTTGCACATGACAACCTCGTATTTACTTTTTTTTTTTGTTTAATGAATTACTGTTAGTATGTTGCATGCTTTGGAAGTTATGTGGTTTCACCTATGTGTGATTATTCCAATGCTGCTAAGTTATGTTCTGTTTGGAATTTGGGTGCTTATTACTTTGCTCTGATGTCACTGAATTGTTAAGAGGGAAGAGTTCAGAGTTGATATAAATATGGGATAATGTAGTGATTGGTAGACATATAGAAATAACTTAAACCCTTGAAGAGACTTCTGGATACGTGAGACCGGAACGAGTCAACAAGTGGCCCAACTCCATGACAGATATGTTATGATGATGATGATGTACTGATTTGAACAGTTCCACTCCCAAGTGTTCAGTTTATTGAACTGTTACTTGTTTGTAGCTGGAGGTAGTATAAGTGGCCAAAGCAAGGAGGTTGTCACTTTATATCATATAGTGTGATGCTTAGATGTACATGACAAATATGTTGGATTGACAGAATGTTACATGAAGATTTCTGTCATCTGAGATGTGATGCCATGTAGCCTGTGGTAAAAATGTACCAAATTTTTTGGATTGTAATTCCTCTGGCTTCATGGTACAAAACTAAGATGTATAGAGCACAGAAGCTTGCATGACATCATGTTTCAGAGCACAGTAATCCCCATGATGAAAATAGCATATCTCATGCAGATTGTTGTGTGTTCAGTTGCCACAAATGTAATTTAATGTGCTGTATAGGCACTGAGATCCTGCAGACAGAACTTCTGGATCAAACATCAGATGGTAGCAGTTATCTTCTGCCAGACAAGCTCCCTGAAGTTACCACAGTTAAGGTACAAGCAAAGAAGAACAACACACCACAAAGTGGCCCACAGGTAAAGGAGTGGCCTTGATGCAGTGGTGGCATTTTAGCCAAAAGTTTCCTTTTGCCCCTGTTTTGTAAAGGTGGCTAACTGCGTGTTTGAATTACGTTGTGTTATGTGTAGCAGATCATTTAACTAATGGTCCTGTATGATATGTAAAAGATGACAACTGCATTTTCAAGAGTAACCAAGATAGGTGGGGGATATCCTACCTATCATAGCATTTATAATATGTAAAACAGAGGCATATAATTTCTTCTCCTGTAAAATTGATGTTGTGTGGGTTGTCCCCTTTTTACAAAATAGGGGTGATTTTTCAAGGTGTTGTCCAGACCATGTGTGTGTGTGTCAGGCTTAAGCTTAACTTTGGCTTGTGTGTGTTTGTAAATGTCGGTAGCCTCATCAGGCTAACCAGTCTATGAGTTGAATTTCTAGGCTCTGAGGGTTCAGCACTCAAGAGTAGATTTAACACACCCATGACTAATGAGAAGAAAGTGAACAGAGTTGGGGCAGCACCAAGTGAGGCAAATGCTTCTTGCATAGTGCCACACATGTCTTCCCAGTGTTATTACAAGTGCTACTGCTGCATTGACCACCATCACCATGAAGGAATTGTACATATTTCCACAATTGGTAAATTGGTGTGATATAACATGTATGCACACTTCTAATTGAATCAAACTGTTGAATTTTGGTGTTATGGTTATAAAGGGTAAAGCAGTCCCATTACAGGCCTGGATTGGCCCAGAGGGTTCCAGGAAGTTAAGGTTCCCAGATTTCATGACAACGGCACAGGATGGTGGTAAGGTTGTCAGCCTTACGCACTGGCCGTCTTTACCCCCAGGAAATGCTCCTGGTACTCATTTCTGTTAGAGGCTGAGTCAACCCCAGGGCCGTAGTGTGATTGGAAGGAGGTGTTATGGTTATGGTTACAGAAATATTGCACTCAACAAGTTTATAGTTCTTATGGTGTGTGAATTCATCTCCACACACTTTTAAGGATGCATGTAATTTATTACCAGTATGTGGTCTTATGTAGTTTTGTCCATGAAATTGATTTTAAGTCCATTACTTGCCTCATGTCAGTGCAGTGTGTTCGTTTGTAGCAATTCATGTTGACAGTATTCTGTGACATGCATAGATACCATGTTTGAGTATTCCATATAAACAGAACATTATGTTATTGTTATATTTTTTGCTGTAATTTGCTTATAGATGTTGATCTTTCCATGTATTTCAGCATGTCAGTGAGCTAAACAACCAGCAGAAAAATGTGAAAGTGGAGAAAGTTTTGAAAGAGGAGAGTGTGACATTGGATATATTGGAAGATTTTGTGGAGCTGGTGACATCATATAAATGTCGCATATGCCCCTTTGCAACACCAGACCAGCAGGAATTGCTGCAGCACTTCAGATTTCAACATATGCAGGTTAGGATTAAAATCAGCTTTTTGAATGTGCTAATGGCAATTGGTTATGGTATGCTTGTATATCAGGTGAGTGACTGAAGAAGCAATAGTTGGCTTGTTCCTTTTCTGTTGTGTCATATAAATTTCTTTGTAATTTAATTCATGTTTTCGTAGTAGGTAAATTTAGATTATAATAATATTTTGAAGTACTTTGGAGTCAGGGTAGCATTCTTCAGTACACTAACTAGGCTGCAAGCTTAATGGTCTGGGATTCGAATCCCAGTAGGGGCAAGAGATTTTTTTAATTTCCGAAATGTCTAGACTGGTGCTGGGGCCTACCCAGCCTTCTATTCAGTGGGTACTGGAGTTCTTTCCTGGGTGTAAAGTAAACCTCTCACTGCCTAGTGCCAAGGTTAAGAATGAGTGGATCTACACCTCTGTTTCCCCTGTATGCTTTCATGATGTGGATAGGGAAAACCCTTTTACCTTTATCATTACAGAATTTAATCTGTACAATAGTTGCTCTTTTGTAATAAACACTGGATACGTAGTGACCAAACTGTTAACATTTTTATCTGTTCGTCATGGATGCTGAACACAGAGTGAACAGAACTCTGAATTTCCTGATAAAGGTGATTGTTTCTACATTTAATTTTATGTAAATTATGTCTGTTGTTAGTACATAGTTATTAAATTATGTGTTGTCTTTGCTGTTGTTCTAGTCCATCCATTGCCTAGTATTCTGAACTCACTCATGCACAGATCCAGATTGGCTCTTTGTGATATCAAGCTGTGTAAGAACCTACTAACCTTTACATGTGATGATGGAAACAGATCCAGTGTCTGAAGTGTTTTCTGTTTGGAGTACTAGATGATGGACAAAACCCAGTAATACAGAGTGTATCTTTTGTTGCTGACCAGGACACTACAGCTGTCAAGGGATGTCATGGTGGGTGCAGGCTTCCTTTGCAGTGATGCTGCTGTTCTCTGGTGAGAAATAAAAGAAACACTTTGTATCATCAGAACTGACCTCTTGTCGCCCTTTCCTCCTCTGCAGATGAAGCTAGACAGCCCACCAACAGAACAGCTGGACTCTGCCATTGGCAGCAGTAGCAACAGCAGCCCACAGCCTGTGAGTGAGAAACTTGTCTTCCTGTGTGGCCAATGTAATGAAGGCTTTCCAAGTTTGGAGGCATGCAAGCAACACATGATGCAGGTAATACACAGAAAGGGCATTTTACTGCATTTCCATGGAAAAGGACAAGCTTTTTCCCTTCTTTCTGTTTCAGAAAAAATTAGTTACCTTAAATTTATAGGCTGAAGATACCAAGTAATTTTGCTGTCAGAGTGTCTTAACCCCAGTGAGAATGGGGTGCATGTTTTGTACACACTTTGAAGACTTGTTTGGAGAATGATATGTTATCATCTGTGTTATAACTCAGTAGAATATTGTGGGTGTTAACCAGTGTTTTGGAGAGATCTGCTGCTTGCATTGGCCCTAAAGATACAACAGTATGTTCATTCAAAACATTCTTACCAATCTGTGAAACTATATCATTTCACAACCCAGAAGACCAATTTAAATTTGATATATTAAGCCATACATCCCTGTGCATGCCACCATTCTGTCGTTAGAGTACCTGGATACACATCCTTGGTGCTTGTACATGAAGAAATGGTTTTAAGAGCTCATTTTGTAACCATGTGCCAAGAAATTTGATGTGCATGTGACTTAACACATTTTGTGTAGCAGAAAATGCTCCTCATGTATTTATTTAACATAACTGTGTAGAGTGTGGTGGTAGAGTAGCATTAACTTCCTTAAAAAATTGGAGCTTTCTAGGGTGTAAGCAGATTGGAAGGAGC
>Ga0136643_10010098_pt1 | contig 13921 bp, 4 predicted proteins | sample TergutLab28metaG_FD_96883 | JGI IMG/M metagenome (GOLD analysis project Ga0136643, IMG submission 96883) | Labiotermes labralis P1 segment gut microbial communities from Petit-Saut dam, French Guiana - Lab288 P1 (version 3) (version 3) | ecosystem: Host-associated > Arthropoda: Insects >...
AGTACAGTACCAAATTAATTATAACGAAGTAAATCACTGAGTGTTTTAAACTGTAACTTTAGCAAGGAACAAAGTGTGCTCCCTGAGGATGATCGTATGATCGAAACATGTAGGAGCGTTTTAAGTATTTTAATGTAAATTTTAGCTTATTAAAGACTATATATGCGCATTTGTTGGTGTGTTACTTAAATAAACAGTAGGCACGTTTTGAAAATCTAATCACGTTAGTGAGTATATTGAGTACGAGTGCTGCCATAATTGCCGTCGATATTAATCGATAACTGTGGTAATCGATACCAGTTTACCTTATTCATTTGTGCGATTTATATGATTTTTAATTAAGTACGATAAGGATTTGCATTACGAATTTTTAATATGTATTTATTATGTCTATGAACATGAAGCTTTGTGAATTTTATGTTTATTGGACCGTGCATCATCTTGGTAGTTGAATAAAGATAGACCAACTTGATGTCACTTGCTTTATTATTTCATTATTTAATGCTCAACATGTTTCGAATGTCAGTACATCCATCCTCAGGAGCTTGCGACTTATTTGTTGAGTTATTTCATGGGTTGTTTTGCTCTGTTTCGATGTGTGTTGGTGTTACGGTGTGGTTCGGCTGAAGCACTAGTGCTTCAGTCTGCATACGGATACCACACCACCCCAGCCAAACCACACCGTAACACCAACACACATCGAAACAGAGCAAAACAACCCATGAAATAACTCAACAAACAAGTCGCAAGCTCCTGAGGATGGATGTACTGACATTCGAAACATGTTGAGCATTAAATAATGAAATAATAAAGCAAGTGACATCAAGTTGGTCTATCTTTATTCAACTATGAAGCTTTGTATTTGAGGTATGAATATACCGAAAAATGTATAGTAAATATTGTTTTTATGTCACAAATTACAAATATTCCAAAGTTACTTATGACTGATATGTTTATCAAAATTAACGTAGATATGTAAATAATAAGTTGTACGAAGGAATGCAATAAAACACTAAAAATAATAATATTTGAATGCATTCACATACGTGAAGTGTAACAAAATGTGTGGCCAAAGCGGATTGAATTGTGTGACAACATTCGAGGATTGCCGGAACCAAGGACCCAAAAATTTCATAATGTTATGTTACGCGCCCCTTTCCCTTCTTGTAAATTTTGACTAAATCCTCTTTTCCTTTGCTGCAGAATTTTATGAGATTATGTCTTCATGAAGGAGTGAGATTTTAAAAGAAAGTGTAAGCCTGGATTGGACCCATGTGTTCAGAAATTTCATTAAAGTCACTCCAATAACAGAAGGTTAATCCATCAAGACATGTCGTGTAGTGGCCATCAGACTAAAGCAAGAAGTCCTACGGACCGATATTCTCCACAGCTCTCTCGAGCTGTTACAATTTTCCCTCAAGTTGCCAAGCTGGTAATGATAACTGTAAGATACCTATCTTTTTGCACGTGCTTTAGGCTGGTTGGCATAGGAAAAGGAGTTGAAAGAGATTAGAGAAATAGGCAGAAAAGAGGAATAATGGAGCACTGCCCTGGCGACTGTTCATGGCACATCTTTCCGTAGCCTCCCCCAGTAATACGGATGCTTGTTACATGGCCCAAAGCTTGCAGGACGTTACACTGTCGGTTCAGCTTAGACTTCAAGCAACTGTAAACTCTTTAAAGTTGTTGCACAAGACTCCAATATTAACTTTACTTTTGTAATAATACCCCGGGAGTTATCGCATCTTTCAAAACATTGTGTTCCTGGCAGCGGTTTTCTCTTTCGGAGAACCAACGAACCAAGTTACCATGACAGCGGGCAGTCTCTTCACTGTTATATACATACACTATTGTACAGTCAGATTACAATTTTGTGACGCATTCAGTTTTGGCTGTACTCGCAAACACTCATGTAACTGACCGCTAAGCTACAGACGGTTTAATTGATAACATAACCCAGACGCTCTACAGTCGTTGCATCCTTACATTTCCGCATGTATGCCTAATATATAACACACACACACACACACACACATATATATATATATATATATAATATATGTACAACTTGCGGTACGTTCAGGATGTGTGTTGGAAATGGCCTCCTTCAACGCTCAGGAGTGGTTCATTTGATTTGTAGTGACCTGAAACACCGATAAAACGTATTTTAAATTTCCTACGACAGTTACAATAACATCAGTACATCCACCAACAAATGCACATAACGAAATACAATTCAAAATAATTATTAGAACTGATACATGTTTCGGCAGTTGTTTGCCATCCTTATAGAGTTACAGAACAAAACGGTATAAGCCCAACACTTTAGTCTTAAGTATTACACTGCCCATATTGGAATATTTACAGTGTTAAATTTCTAAAATATATAAGAATTGATAATTATAAAATTTACAATATTTTTATATTAAAGTTTGAACGATTTGACACTCTAATATCGACAGAGCAATACCTAGCCTAACTTTTTGAGCTTATTCTCCTTCATTCTACAGCTCTCTTAGAACGCTAACCTAGATACTGAAACATGTAGGCGTTTTAATAATTATCATTAATTGTATTTAATTAAGTTCGTTTGTTGGTAGAGGTATTGATTTAAGAATAAGCACGTTAAGAATAATGTAAACATATTGTTATACAATTTCTTCCTTATGTAATTTTCTACGATGAAATTCCTCTGTTTGAAACCAAATTTACACTCACAAAAACATAAATGACATTACACTGTGCGTCAGATGTCTTGTCTGTGCGGGCGACAGATTGGAGTGAACTGTGTGTCTGATATGATGCTATCTAACGTCCGCGCGAAGCACCTCGTGTTCCGGTACAAATAAGATGAACCCTCGGTCAGTGCCTAAGGCAGCAAGTGTTCCTATGTTCATAGGACGGATTAAACATACACCCTCTAGTAACTGAATGTGCTGTAAACTCCTAAACTAACTATTCATGCTGTGGGCGTGTATTCAGTTTGACATCTGTTCGATTCTCACGGCTATCCTGACTGTCTTTCATATTTTTATTCTGTCCCATCAGAATATTCCAAATGCTCGTCTACTCACTCCTGACGAATCAGTTTCCTCTAATTTCTCATTTGTATTTGAAAGAGTTTAATTAAATAACCTAATAATCGATAGTAACTTTTTTCTCTTTTTCCGGATTTTTCTTATTCTGTAATAATAATAAAGTGCCGGTGTTTTTTATTACATATTTGCCTTAATTAATTGCTGTAATTTATTCATTTATCGCTTAATTATTTCAGTAATATCATTATTAATATATTTGCATGCATTGTTGCTGAATCATTTATCACACCTCTGCATTCGTTACATCTGTCTGCAGCTATTGTACCCTAGCAATGACCCACTATGAAACCCACGGCTCTAATATACCATGACTGTTACGAACCTTTCACGGCCCTTAATTATAAATGGCTGTTCATTTGTGACTGGAACCAATTAACGCTCCCTACGTTCCGTTTTCATTACTCTCATACTCACTGACATATCTATCAGTAATCCTGTTCCACATGTAAAATTCTCAATAATGATATTAGTCACCGTTTAAATAAAGTTACGAGTTCCATATTTTGGTATGCTTTCGTGTTTGGAATTTGAAGCGATATCTATACAGTTCTATAGCAATTCTGTTGTTCTGTCTATAAATACTGTATGAGTCTCTTTATAATTAGGTGATCCATTTCCATTTTGTTGGTTTTTAAAAATATGGAATCCATCTCCATGTTACATTTCACTGAACCCATTGAAATGCGGGTGGTATAGTTGATTGGGTGTTGGATTATTTAACACCAAGTTTGCACCTCCCTGGACTATTTATCGTCGAGTGATACAATGGTTTTTCGAAAGATAATTTGGGATGAATACGGAAACAATGGACTTGCTCTCATTCAGGATTACTCTGGCAAGTACCTGGGCTTGAAGCCATACCATCCCTCATTCAAACCCCGAAGTAATTAAACGTTCGAGCTACAAATTTAGATCCAACATTTACCTTCAAAATAATTAAACTTCATTTACCTCTTACAATTTGTCAACTTAGGTACATATGTTTTTTTTTCCACATTCGTACCGTGCATCTTCATATTATCAAAGTTTTATTTATTCACCAAGTGATGCACTAGTGAGTTGTCTTAAAAACAATATTAAAATTTTCATTAAAATTTACATTAAAACAGCTCCGACAAGTAGTTCTTATTTTCCTAATGGCAGGTACATTGACTGTTTATCATTGACCTATGCGACCAGTAAAAGCAAAACGTTAAAATTACAGTACAGATACTAAAAACATTCAAAGTAAATATGAAAGTCTTAAAGAGTAGTTACAAAAATAGTAATAGTAAAAAGACAAAGTCAATTTTCCATCATTTTTGTCTTGGCCTCCCAGTATCGCCCACACTCTGTCCTATTAAGCAGTGCGGTATACTGTTCTAGGTGGTTTCTGTCCATGGGTTCGCGGAGGCTGCATAGCATGCAGTAGGGGCCAGGGCGGATTGCAGTGCGGTGAAGATGTGCACCCAAGCAATCATGCCCAACGCACAGTCGAAACTCTGCTCCGACATGTTTCGGTGTAACTGTAACACCGAAACATGTCGGAGCTGTTTTAATGTAAATTTTAATGCAAATTTTAATATTGTTTTAAGACAACTCACTAGTGCCTCAGTTGGTGAATAAATAAAACTGTGATAATTATGTACACATGTGTTATTATGGAGACACATACATTGATCTTTTTAATTTTGTTATTAATTTTGCTGGTCGTTTTGTTAAAACCATAACGTTTTGGAAGTTCTCCTGTGATTTAATTGTGAAATTATGAAATCTGCTGTGGAGGGTCCATTGGGCCCGTCGGTTGTTTTCATTTTAAGGGGACTGTCGTTAATGTTATTTTGATCCCCATGATTTGATTTTCTTATTTTACAGCAATAAAAATTTAGTGGTTTACACATTCATGCTCTTTCCTTCTTGGAATTTTGTTGCATAATTTCTTAAAAGACAGCATGTCATCTGTTCTTCCCCTTGTATAGATCAGTACATTTGTTTGTGATATAGCTAAAGGGGCATCAGTTTGGGATTATATGACTTATTTCATGAAACACTTTTCATTGCTTTCAGTCTGCCTAGAAGTCTTTCGAGATCTGCTATTAAAAGACGATGCTATTGAATTACCATTTACACAAAGACGAATTAAATGAAATATACAAGATTTTAGGTTTCTGTCGCAGTGTAATTGTCGTCTTCGATGTCTTGATTATTGAGACAGTGGGTAGTTTGCTACCGACGTTTCGGGACATGTCAGTCCCAACTTCAAGGGTCAAGGTGTGCCCACTTGCGCTGCGCAAGTTCTCTGAAGATGGACGACCTCAACATAAACATATTACATTTATTAACTCCGCGGAGCAGTGTCCTTGAGAAGCCAACCGGTTCTCAGCTAGTCGAAAAGTTACCCTATTTTATGGGACCTGAAACTTCATTGCCGCGTTTACAAGTTCCCGCCACCTGTCCCTATCCTGAGCCAGATCAATCCAGTCCATACCCCCACATACCGCTTCCTGAAGATCCATCTTAATATTATCCTCCCATCTACGCCTGGGTTTTCCAAGTTGTCTCTTTCCCTCAGGTTTCCCCACCAAAACCCTGTACGCACCTCTCCTCTTCCTACGCGTGTTACGTGCCCTGCCCATCGCATTGTTCTTGATTTGATAGCCCGAATAATATTTGTTGAGCAGTACAGATTATAAAGCTCATAATTATGTAGTTTTCTCCCCTCCTCTGTTATATTATCCCTCTTAGACCCAAATATTCTCCTCAACACCCTACTCTCAAACACACTCAGCCTACATTCCTTCCTCATTGTGAGCGACCAAGTTTCACACTCCTACAAAAAAAAAGCAAAAATATAGCTCTGTATGTCTTAATCTGTATATTTTTCGATAGCAAACTGGAAGACTGGCTTCAATCTGCTCCTAATTTCTTCCTGCATAAGCATAATATATGTTCCCTTGATGCATGGATTGAAAACATTAATAAGTGATATTCTTATTAAACTTGATATTGACTCTGACCGTGTTAGTAGTACTGACGTAGATATTCCTTCGTTTCTAAGTAGCTGTTTCTTGTATTGAAGGGAAGCTCTGTAGATTCTACTGAGTAGGTAGCAGGTAGGGTGAATGTTATTATACTTACTAACCCTTTTTTAAATATGCGGAATGATTATTTTGTATCCTACTTTTAAATCAGACTTAATTAACACATCGTAGTGCTACAATATTCCACATACATTAGCCGGCCATGGACCGCAGTTCGATTCTCGAACAGACTTCCTTAGATAGGAAAATAAACTGTAAACTTGGCAATCAGTCCAGTAATAACAAATAACAAATAAATAACAAAGAAGGCGTAATTCTGCCTTTAATCTGAACACACCACACTTCATTGAAAGAAATCATTGGGAGTGCACGAATTTATTTCGTACTTAACAACATACAACAGATGTTCAGTTGTGGCTGTCACCTAGTGGGCGATGATCCACGTGACATCATCAGTGTAACAGAGAACACAGTTTCCTTTTTCGGCGAAATAATAATAATACCTGCATGCTAATATTCCGCCGGGAAATCTGGGTCACGTGAGATTGATACTACCTTGCGCCATGCAGGATTTTTACGCAGGAATTTAATGAACCAATCAAGGAGCCCCATTTCAAAATTTGCAATCACAGAACCTTGAGAGATGCGTTGAAAAGCGTCGTTCTTGCTTGGATGGCGTCGTTCCGTGTTAGTCTTCCGAGACAATATATGCAGGGTGAATGGACAAACTTCAAGAATGGGTTCACATCAAAACATAGGAAAAATTCATATGAACGTATGTCCGGAAATGAGCGGTTTTTGTGTTTAGTTGAAAGATTACTTTCAACAATAGTAAACTTAAATGAGTAGCATTTGCATGCCACTGCCATAATACATTTACAGTACACGTTACCAAATAATAAGTATTGAATTCTTATTGTTTGTCAAGTCACAATTCACAACAAAGGCTCAAAATATCCTCCACGTGGGTCAATGTATGAATAGACATGTCCGATCATGGACTGTCGTACCTTTTCAAAGTTCCCGAGGCGGATGCGAATGGTTTGACAGACTTCAGAGTTATGTTGGTGAAGTGTTTCTTCGTTTTTAAATGGATCGGAATGCACTATGCTTGCAGAATGTCCCCGCGAATAAAAATGTAAATGACTGGGGCCGGGCGAACGTAGGGGCTGTACCACGAAGACTACTGTTTGCGGACATATACTGATATGAACTGCCATCCTTGTTTCGTTGCGGGAAACCTACTCCTGGATATTTTCTTAAGCGTTTTAGATACACCATGTATTTTGCGAGCTGTGATTAGCAAAGATTGAGTCAAGGTATTGCGCTAGTTTAAGTTCAACGATACAACGCATTTCAGCATTCGATGCAGTCCGAGGACTCGAAAATGCGCTTGTTATATCGTTGTATATGTACGCCAATTAACCTAAGCATAGATTCTAGTCAGTGTCATCAACAGTGCAGTAATGGGAGTAAACCAAATTGTTGCAAAAAACGTGACATTATCAATGTCTTCGGGTTCCAAGAGCCTGTTCAGTTGACCTTGGTTTCGCGCGTGAATAATCCCTAAGACTGCTGTCATTTTCTCGATTAGAAGTGGGCCGCGGCGTGACTAACTAGCTCTGTAGAAAGCAGTTGCGCTGTGTTACTTAAAATGCGCATTATAATCTTTTAGTTCTTATAATAAAACCAACGAGAAGCCCTAATTTCTCTGTCCATCATCAGGAGTCTTCACTGTAAACACAGCAATAGGTATCGGTCATACAGGTTATGCTGACCGCTTGCAAGCAAGCAATCAGCATAACCTGTATGACCTATGCCTATTGCTGTGTGTACAGTGCTAGACTCCTGATGATGAACAGAGAAACTCTCCGAAACATGTACAGTCCTATTCAAAAAATAAATTTGAGAAATTAGTGTTTCTTGTTGGTTTTATTATAAGAATATATCACGATGCACGGTCCTCAGAACGTCAAAATCTCTTAGTGTTCACGTGTACTCTAATTTTGAACTCGGTTGACATTCCGTTAAAAAAACTGAATTTTTTTTCTTTGCTACGTCAGTTTGGACTGCGATATGTAAGCGTAGGAACTGCAGTGAGTTTATAAAATACCAATACATTGGTTATTTTAATGTTTTATTTGCCGTCTCACATAAACCACAGTTCCGCTTGCAGTTCGCTGTGTAAGAAATGTCCCTTTCCATGTAATCTGAAACATCTCATGTTATGTATTTAGAAAGAACTATGTATCAGTGACTTGCACATTTTCCCTCAAAAGTAATCGGTTTCTATTTACTGTTAATATATTCATATGAAAACACTCGCCAAGTTTCTTATTGTTACGTATGTGTTAACCTGTAATTTCTACAGCTTACTAGTTTATTCGAGGATTATCGGTGCGTAAGTAATTAACATCTAGAGACAAGAGCAAATCCAGGATATGTGGGCACTGAAACAAAAAGGAAACGCAATGATTCTATATCTTTTGAAGGGCCAGTTGAAATTCAACAACACATGAGCCCTTTGCGTAATAAAGTAGCAATTTATTCGTGCCCCATACCAACGTCAGCATTTAGGAGCGGCACTCTTTCATTACAGAAGCGAGAGTATTATGTGCACAGAGAATTAAATTCTTCGTATTTTCCGTTATATTAACAACGTTACCAAAAGAGCTTCCTGTTTAGTTGTAACGATTGGTTGATTCCTTTTTTTTCAGTTGTTTAAATTGGTTGGAATAAATCTTGCAGTGCGGCGCCGATGTCCATCTAAATACCCAACTGCACATTACAGTAACGAAGCCCGCATAATGCCTATAGAGAGCTGAGCTACATAACGCTTTTAGGGACAGGATTTACGTTTGACAGATGTTTATGGAAGTAAGGCATGTAAAATGTACTGTGCCTCGAATCAATTCGTTACATGATTGTAAGCGTTGCTTTCTTAACCCTATGAATGCCAAAAATGAAATCTTGTTTGTTCATCATTGCGGTTTGATTTAAATGCACTCTATATTTGCATACCAGTTGCACGAAACATTCATCCTTCTTATGGAAAAATAAAGTTCTATTGTTTTTATATTATTGATTCCGTAAAGTAAATGTTTGTGGATTTGCGCGATTTCAGGTTTCCGACGCAGTTAAGAAGTTATTTGCGCTCTTTTGGGAATTTGCGCGGCGTAGAATTGTAGTTTAGTATCGACGTTTCGGGACAACCTATCGGTTCTATCTGCCAGGGTCAAATGCTTGGCCCTGGAAGGTGGAACTGATAGGTTGTTCCGGAACGTCGATACGAAACTACAATTCTACGCCGCCCAAAATCCCGAAAGAGTGCAGATACTTTGTGACTTTTCCACGATAAAAGTCATGAGTTTACCATGGAACCAACCATACAGAACCAAATGATTTTTTTTTCAGATTTAAAGATCTCAGGGACCGAGGGTAAGCTACAGTCCTCCGTGTGGGATGAAGTACAGTACTGGATCGATACCGAAATTTCGGATAAACCTACTTTTGAACTGTTCAGGATGAAGAAGTTTCTGTTGCGCCTTAAAGAATTACAGAATCGTTTTCTTCGCAGCGGTGGCCGCTCTGTGCCAAAAATTCACCGTCCCTAGTTCCAGAAGAGCGCAGTTCTAACTGATATTGTTTGCTAAGTGTACATTTGTGGTCAGGCTACCGAGACCAGTAGACAGATTCGAAAAATAATACGCGTATAGTTGCAAGCATATTTAGCCTCGGAGCACAGGATGAATTTGATTAGTCATTTTCGCTCTGCTGTTGCTTTAACCCCGAGTACAGGACCCCCTTTCCTATTGGATAGAAAAATGGGTGGTCCCTAGAGCTTCTCTGGACTCAACAATACCATCATATGTTTACTGGGCCGTGCATCATTTTAATAGTTGAAGAATAAAAAACCAACGTGACATCACTTGCTATTTCATTTCACTTCTTATGTACTCAACATGTTTCGGACATTAATATATCCATCATCAGGAGCTTGCAACTGTGCTGTTGAATTACCACATCGGTCGTTTTGTTCTCGGTTCGTTGTGTGTTGGAGATTTGGTGCGGCTGGGTTTGAGTGGTGTCCGTGTTGCAGGCTGAAGCCTGCAACACGGACAACATCGCTTCCGTCGGCGACGTAATGAAGCCCATTGACCCAGCATTCTTTAGTACATTTGATGTTTTATTCACGAATTTGCAATTATTCTGTTCGCTTTAGACTACGACTATTGTAGTGGCCCAAGCATTTGGCATATCTTATTATTTACATTACCTCTGAACGTGATAGAATGTCTTTATTTATTTTGTGTTTTATATACAGAAAACCTCCTTTTATAACATCATTTTAGTTAGATTGAAGTCGTCTAGATTATGAGACGCCTTCTAGAATGGTTCTTATACCTTTTTCTCTCAATGCTGACGGTTCAGTGACATTTTTAAGAAAAAACTGGATCTTGTACCTTGCAGATCCAGACAGTTTTTACCAAAAGGTTTCTATTTATCTAAAAGGTAGAAAGGTAAAGATGTCCCGTTAGAGGCCTGGAGTGGCCCAGAGGGTTCCAGGAAGTTAAGGTTCCCACATTTCATGACATCGGCACATGATGGTGTTAAGGTTGTCAGCCCTACGCATCGGCCGCCTTTACCCCCAGGAAATGCTCCTGGTACTCATTTCTGTTAGAGGCTGAGTCGACCCCAGGACCATAGTGGAATCGGAAGAATTTTATGTCGATGAAAATTTCCAATGACACCACTTGGGATCGAACCAGCGACCTTCAGATTTGTAGCACAGCACCTTAAACACTGTGCCACCGCGGTCCACTTTCTGTTTATCTACAGTCATAATTTTCCACCTTGATGACAAGCTGGAACACAAACTGTTCTGAATAAGGTTGTCCCTAGTAAAAACTCAGTCCTGTCAGGCAGATACAATCAACAGTGTCTTAAAACAGGCTAACACCGATTCTCCCACGTTTGTACCAATTTATTGCCATCCAGTCATTCGACGCTATAGTAGCTGAGTTTCTGACACCATTTCTGAATCTACAAAGGGAGGGCAAAGAAAGGAAGAACACAGGCATGGCATTATGTCCCAGAAGACCCTAATCTTTAAATCGCCAGTCTACAAACCTCAATCCTTGGAGTATAGATACTCGTAGACTGTCTTTTTATCAATCCGGGGATTTGCTGGTATCTTTTTCTTGTTTTGCTGACGTTTATCTTTGTTCTTAGTAAGCAAGACGTTGAGTTCGGTTTAGATCCACTGTGGATAATATTGCATGATATATCAGGATATAAAGGCAGCAAAGAGATTCAGAAGGAGATGGGTTATAAGAAGAATGGAAGTAAAAATTCGGAGTGAAGTTGAAGAAACAAAGTAAGGCAATAAACACGGTGAATTTTTAGTTTAAACGCTTTGGACAAACAGTACGAAAGTGGGAAGAAAGGCTTAAAACTGCAGTTAGAAAAATAGAACTGAGGGCAGATGGATAGAGAGACACTAATATCGCGATTTTAGGCTGGAGGGGAAGACAGATGAAAGAGAACTAAATGCACTGGAAGTGGTGAAAGAGTTTTTGAAGGAGATACTGGAGCTTAGAGTCTTGGGTTAGTGACATCGGCTACGTAGTTAGATTAGGGAGAAAAAAAGAGATACGCGTCCTCCTCTTGTGAAATTCTTCTGTATTGTCACTAAGGTGCAAGTGCCGAAAACATAAAAAATGTGGGCACAGGCACTGGAGCTGACTGAGACTTCGAAACCAGATTTGAGGCACAAGCGGTTTGTTGAACACCGCAATCCTAAGATATGCGTCACGTATTTTGGTAATTATATTTAAGTCAGTTATACTTCTGAAACATAAACCTACATTTGTATCCGACATTTCAACATATAAATCGATTCAACGTAATCCGAAAATTCGCATTTTAAATTTTACGCTGTCTTTTAAGCATTTGTAATAAGTAAATTATTATAATTCACCAACAGATGCACAATTTTTTATATTTTCTCATTGATTTCATATTATAAACAATTAAAATTCCTTCTTTTTCGGTCCATGGGAGATCATCATCATCAGGGAGCCAAACTATCGCATCTTAATAATGGACGCGTTTACTGAATTTTAGAAAGATATAAACCTATCAAATGAACGGGATAAACTTTCTTTCCATGGCATAACAGGCCCCCAGTGGGCCAAGGCCTCCTCATTATCGAGGTTTTACGATCACATTCGGACACACCACAAGCGGTAGGAATCCTCTGGACGAGCGAACGTCCCAATGCAGAGACAATCTGACAACACATAACACTCACAACAGAAAACATCCATGCCCTCAGTGGGATTCTAACCCGCATCCCAGCAAGAGAGCGACCGCAGACCCAAGTCTTAGACCGCACGGTCACTGGGATCGGCTGATGACCTTTAAATTTTATTAATAATATGAATAAAGAGAATAGAAGGTAAAAAATTGACTAAAACGTCACAAAATATGGTAAGGAAGCCAATCAGTGTGTTAGGTTTTTTATAATTAAGATACTCAGACCACTAGACTCGGAGTTCCGCCAGTGTCGGTAAATATGGCTGGTAGATTGAGAAATTGTTTTTCAGATCATTATTTACAAAACTAGATAAAAATGTCTGCTTATTTAAACCCCCGGCTTTAACAAAGCAGTCTTCTGTACGTACAATATGTACAAACACGCCACGATGATGATATGTCTTATTATATGGTTTGATGTACTTATGCGGATAATATTGATTCTAATCACCGTATGTTTTTATTGCTTTCGGTGTAGCTGTACTTGACATTGAACATGACTGTCCTCTTGGACACTGTCCATCGGCTTTGGGTTTTTCCAAACACAACTTTTAGGGAAATGGATCTGCTTGCACCATCAAGCATGAGTCTAAAATACTTGCACCTTTCCCTTTCTAAGAAACCTTTACACATAAGTACAGACAGAGGTGCAATTTCTTAGTTCCTTCTACACGTTTCGGCGGCCAACCATCTTCATCACGGAGTATACACACCAGTATATTTGAAAAGTAATAAAATATGATAAAAATACAACCATAATATTTGTTGAATCGTTAAATTCCCACCGCTATGCTTATCGAATGTAACAAGAGAGGCAATGGACGTATAATGCAAAACTGAGGCATGTTCATGCAACCATTGTTATAGTGGAAAAGCAATAAGTGGTACATATTCTTAGTGTGTATTTGTAGCCTTAGGCATCCAGCATGTAATGGGCATAGGCCGTATTGTCATCTGTGTCCTGCCCAGCTCTACAGTATTTTTTTCTACGTTACCATAAACGGCACAATTTTCGAAAAAAGATTATTGAATATAAAAAGTGTGTCATGATTTTGTCTACACAGTTTGTCTGAAACATTTTTCATTCTAAGAAGAATTCAGCGAGATACTGTCATAAATTTACATAGATCTTCATGTAGTGTACCTGTCATTTTCGTCAGATTTTAATGAATTTTTTAAATTTTCTCGACATATTTTCGAAAAATACTTAAATATCTAATGTCATGGAAATCCTGTCAGTGGGAATCGAGTTGTTCCGAGCGGAGGGACGGACATACTGACAGACATGACGAAGGTAATGGGTGCTTTTCGCAATTTTGCGAGCGCGCCAAAAATAATAATAATAATAATAAATACATAGATTATATATATACAGGATGTCCCAGGAGGAAAGGACCTAACTTCGGGAGAGTGTTCCTTAGGTCAAACTATAACGATATAACCCAAAACACCTATATCCAAAGTTCAATGGTTACGGAGATATTG
>Ga0136643_10010099_pt1 | contig 13919 bp, 7 predicted proteins | sample TergutLab28metaG_FD_96883 | JGI IMG/M metagenome (GOLD analysis project Ga0136643, IMG submission 96883) | Labiotermes labralis P1 segment gut microbial communities from Petit-Saut dam, French Guiana - Lab288 P1 (version 3) (version 3) | ecosystem: Host-associated > Arthropoda: Insects >...
CATTAGTGTGGTGTACGTGGGGGGGGGGGGTGAGATCTCGTTTACAAAGATATAGGGGGGGTGGGTGCTGAAGATGTTTTTTGGTAGATCTATACGATGTCACCTGACAATATAGTTCTGTTAAGAAGGTAATACCCTGGCATAATTGTTTACCTTTGGTTAACCAACACAACGAGGGGACTCACCTTGAAGGTGCCAACATTCAGTCATATTTCCTGCTTAATTTAAACTTGACTAACTGTGTCTGATTTGGCGAAAGAAACTTTGCAATCAGACTTATGAAAATAGAGGAAAGACCTAACGATTTATGAGGCATTATGCTATATGTGACTGCACTGTACTCGTAAAGAATGCATTAAGCGAAGAAACATTCGCCTTTGTCAATGAATTGTATAGAATAAATATGCGAAAATGGCGCGAATTCACTGCAACATAATTTGTTTAAGCACCGGTACGTAAAATGTGCACAGTTCTTCCTTATATATGATACTGTTGTCAACAGCAATGTCTTAGTAAATAACGCTTGCCTAATTGGCTTTTTCGATAGCCCATTAGTGCACAATTTTATAAGCTAAGTAACATCAATATATTAGTTACTCTAATGCGTTTCGACGCACGAGGCATCATCCTTAGGCAGTATACCGTATAACTGGTCGAACTTCCGGCACGGCCAAATGGATATAAACACAGTCCAGTCACTTAGGTATGCTGCAGCTTTGCACCAAAGCACAGTCTACAAGTATTCTTCAGAGAAGCTACTCAATAAGAATAACTTAGGTTGTAGAACTGCGCATCAAAGGGTTGGTTAAAAAGAAAGGTGATGCGAATGTAATGCACAGTGTGAAAAACTTCAGAATAGTTCTTGCCCAACAGGAAAAACTTCAGAATAGTTCTTGCCCAACAGGAAAAACTTCAGAATAGTTCTTGCCCAACAGGAAAAACGCCTAAACACTACAACGATGTACATTCAAGTATAAGCAATGTTATGCTAGTCAGATTTTAATAAAATTTTGATTTTTCCGACCGATTTTAGACAAACGCTCAAACATGAAATTTCGTGAAATTCCATTTAGTGGTCGCGGAGTTGTTTCACGCTGACGGATGGACGGACAGAAATGACGAAGCTAATAGTCGTTTTTTTCGAAATTTTGCGAAAGTGCCTGAAAACGTACCCCATAGGGAAATAAATTGTTTGTGCATCTGAGAAGTGTCCAGAAGGCAAAGATATAAACGCTCCTCAGTGTTACGTCACGAGTACATTTCGTATCTTGTTATCATTCCGACAAGGCGCAATAAACAGACGTATGCACAGAATTTTTTTTTTGTTAAGTATAATATTTTGGCTTTTCACAGAGGTGATGATGATAAGCTTGTTGTGGTATTCTGGGTTGTGATTCCCAGAGTTTTGAGATACCTGCCACCTTCATCTCCACCTCCAACCTAACGCAACAGGCAGTGCATTCTTCCTAAAGGTTAGTAACCACCTGTCTCAATATAGGGTGCCGTATGTCACACAGCAACGAAGGAAGAGGTTTATTACATTCAGCTACGGAAAAATAACATATCCAGTCGAATCTGATGTTTATTGGACCGTGCATCATTGTGCATCATTGTGATAACTGAAGAATATAAAACCAACTAGATGCCACTTGATATTTTATTGTACTTCTTATAGGCTCAACACGTTTCGGGCACTACCATGCCCATCATCAGGTGCTCGCGACTATAATGTTGATTACCACACTGGTCGTGTCGTTCTTGGTTTGCTGTATGTTGGAGGTTAGGTGCAGTTAGGCTGGAGTAGTGTCCGGGCTGCAGGCTGTAGCCCGGACACTACTCCAGCATAACCACACCTAACCTCCAACCTACAGCAAACCAAGAACGACACGACCAGTGTGGTAATCAACATCATAGTCGCGAGCACCTGATGATGGGCATAGTAGTGCCCGAAACGTGTTGAGCCTATAAGAAGTACAATAAAATATCAAGTGGCATCTAGTTGGTTTATTATTCTTCAGTTATCCAGTCGAGTTTAATAGGTCGACGATGTGCGTCGGATGGTAAAAAAAAAAAAAGATATGAGCGACTGTACGTTAAACAACGGTAATGCAGTAAAATCTAACATCCACGTCCCATCAGAGTTCTTATGGTTGTCAATAGAAAATTGTTCAAAAACAAATAATATGCTAATTCTTGAAGATTTTAAAGAGAGTAAATAACAGTACAAATATAAGATCATAGAACAGCAGAGAACTTCGGTCTTCTGGGTTATTACACAGCGGGTAGTGGTAATTTCTAGCCGACGTTTCGGGACAACTTCCCGAAACGTCGGTAAGAAATGCCACTACCCGCTGCATAATAACCCAGAAGAGCGAAGTTGTCATCTACTTCGCGGTGGACGTCTGAAATCACGCAAGATCGTAGGAGTTAAAATTTTAATGTTGGATACAAAAGAAATGCCACATATTGCGGTCTTTTGATAAAAGTCATAATAAAATGCACGTTCTTCGCTGAAGCCAGTTATACCCATTATGACCTTCAAATTAAAAGATATTAAAGCCTGCCACTACAATAAATGTTTGCACAAAATTCCGGGTACGACACGAGTTAAAGTGATAAATCGTCCGCGCAACATTCGTAAATTTATGCTAACAGGCATAGCATACGTGTCCTATTTTTAGTAACACTAACAATGGCAATCCTAAATCATGTTTGTAGTTTTAAACTAAACGGTTACTGTTCAGTAAACAATCGTTGAAAACACGACATATAACACTCCATAATATTTACCAAAATTTGAGCGGTGTGACGTCCATATGACGTTCAGTTTTTATGGCGAATTATGGACGAAACAAATAACATAACTTCTGATTAGACGAAAAGAATCTAATGGAATCTTAAAAACACTAAATAAACTGATTTTAACGCGTAACGATGATGAGATCTCAGCATCACCTCGCAATATAGGCATATATACGATACTCTTTGAGCAAAATTGTAATAACCTGAAGATGGCCGCTATTGGCCGAAACATGTAGTTATTTTTTTGCTATTAAATACCGTCATAAATCCATACTACCATAGTTGTGGTTTCATGACTGATATTTACCTCACTATTAGTCTTTTCTACAGACAACGGGGATGACACATCTCAGTCTTAAAAACATATTTTGCGTTTTAATGTGTTTGTTCTGTCACATAATTCGTCTGTTTCAACTTATGAAAAGACAACGGTCTGGCTCAGGCTCCTCAACGAGACCGTAAATAATCACACGTGTATTTTGAAATATTATTATGATATGAAGCTGACCAACATTTCCAACTAATACAAGGTCATGGACATGAATGAAAAATGGACGCAGAATTTGATTTATGTGATGAGATTAAGCAGTATTACTCTTCTGATTTGCTATATCCGGGGCAGGACTGAAAATTTTATCACAAAATCCTCGAAAACAACGCCATTTTAATGCATACATCATAAATCAAAGCCAACAACCGGTAGAAATTTTCGATCCCACTTCATACTAGGCAAAGCTGTAAAGCTTGATGTAATTTCTGTACTTCACCACCACGCCAATTATTTCACATTTTCTAGATAATTCAACTTACCCATAATATATCACGATTATTCCGGCAGCAGCAGTTCAGACGGAAGGATATGGCCGCGAATAATTGACACCACTGTGGTAATTTTATGTGGAACGGTTGGCATTACTTCGCAGCTTACGAAACCAAACCTTCTCCGAGAAATAAGACTAATGTACCACAGGATACAAAAGAATAATGATATTTGAAAGCATCATTCATATTAGCTGTTATTTTGTTGGGGTGTAGGAAAATTTGTCTTTTCACTCTAAAGGTAGAAAGGTCATGGAGGGTTTGTGAGTGTTCGATTTAACTATTTAACTGCTAAAATTACACAGTGTCGATGACAGACGTGAATAAATAAGGAGATTTGGTGGGAAAATACTAAATTGAGGGTTTTCCATCCCGTTGTGTAGGATGGACAATAAATTTAAAAAAATGGAAAAATACTGGTAGCGAAAATTCAATGTACTCAAAGAGAAAACTCTTTTTTCTTATAACTTTGCTCAAGGAAACTCCCAGATGGACTGGAATGGGAATTAATTTTGGGGCCCGCGATGAGATACCGAGGAATATCAGAATGTTTATCGAGAACAGGGTGCTGAAGAGAAAACCTGGACCTAAGACACAGGTGGTATCCCACGACCCAAAAAGTGACAATTTAAAGAAGCACTTTAAAGAATAAGATTAACCCGACACATATTTAAAGATTCAGTTCGTACCGTGCAGACAACAAATAAAGTTTGGATTATTAAAAAAACAATCAATTAATCTTGTACAGGCCAATAACAGTTATTTGTTCTGGAACAACATATCAATGCACCTTGTGGACAGAGCGTAGAATTATTTTATATTAAAGCTAGTGGTACATAGTGTAACCATTGGGTTTCAAAGGGTTCATAAAGGGGAGTGTGCTTTCTTTCAATAATTAAGGGTGACGTCTTGCTGTAAAAGGGACTGGTGGTATAATTTCGCGGATTCTTAATCTCTGTACTAAATTACACTTAGTGATAAGCTTCAGGCTCCGGCTGCTATAAGAGGGAGAAAAGTGCACTACGTGTAACAGCCAGTCTGAATACAATGGCAAAGGGAAACATGCTTGCCACTAGGGGAAATCAAACCTGCCTCACGATCGTCTAGCTCAGGGTTGGTGAACCTTTTTGAGGGCGCGTGCCGAAATTGTCTATAAATTTCGAATAAACACTTCCGCATGTCCACGGAAATTCTGAAGGGTAAAATAAGGTCTCGGAGCCTTCCATAATTATCATAATTTCTTTATTATTATTAACGCTTATTACAATTATAATCGTAAAATTAACGCATAGTGTAATTATATATTTCTAATAAATGCCTCCTCGAAGAATGCGATAAGAAAAACAATCTGGAAGTAACTGGGGCTGCTACTGCTTGCTGTTTGAAAAGAAGACTGTACGACGTATTGTCCAATGCCACGTATTCACCCAGCCACCGCCATGCCGGCGCGACAATGATGAATATCCATCGGACACTTCGCACCGCTCTCGGTAGGTGTAAAAATGTTTCACTCGCAGTATTATTTGATAGCAACGGCAATGCACATACAACCTCCAAGCAGTCAGATATGTGTATACGTATACACACACACACACACTCTTCACAGTATAGAGACGCTTGTCAGGCAAAAGAAAAAATGGGACAGCAGTGAATTCCGCGTGCCAAGGAAGTCTTTCCGCTTGTAATTCTGGTCACGAGTACCATACGTTTGTCAGCCTTGGCCTAGACCAAAGCCACAAATATACTTGCTGATATAACAACTCGTATTCCCGTATGGTGAATTTCGAATATCATCATGGTAACAAAACTTGGGTCCGAAAAGCGCGTGACATATATAATATTCGAAATCTGAGGTTCTCACAGCGACGTTACTGAATATTCAAGCCTTCAGGAATGTCGCGCGGTCGCAGTCTGCTAGATTAGTTTGAACCCGAAATTGAATCCACTATAATCCTTCGAATCGTTGGCAACCACTTCTAAGTAGAGGCGACGCAGTACTGCAGGAGACTGAAACTTCGCAATTTTGTATGCAGATTCCGCAAAATATACCACCATAATTCGTGCCATACCGACAAAAATTATTGACTTGTGCAGCATATGGTCCGACAGCTGTTAGCAGTACTCAGCCACGACACTAACGTATTATTTACTCGTAACAAGTGAGGTATATGTTAACAGATACAGCTTGTCGTTTTCCCTACAAATTTTCTTACCAAACTCATAAACTATACAATAATAACTTTAATGTCACCAACGTGTGTTATCATTTGATACAGTATCTTTTGTCTTCCAATTTGCTATCCAAAAATAGTAGGTTAAATATACAGAATTATAATTTTGCCTGTTGTTTTGTATGGGTGTGAAACATGGACTGCTGGCTAAAAGTCAGTATTCGGAAGGTCCCGCGACCGGCCACCTCGACACAGGTTTTTTTTTTGGTTTCCCTGTGTCTATAAGCAAATGCTGATATGGTTCCCAAGATTCCAATTTGCCACTACATGCTTCTCATGCAGCCCTCCCGAATTAAATTTAGTAGTAACCAATTTCATATTTTGTACACATGTAAAATAACCACTGCCACCGTGTAACAACCCAATTGCAGTTAATAATAATAATAATAATATTATAGTCGCTCACATTGAGGGAGGAACGTAGGCTGAGGGTGTTTGAGAATAGTGTGCTAAGGAGAATATTTGGACCTTAGTGGGACGAGGTGACAGGGGTTGGAGAAAACTACATAATGAGGAGATTAATGATCTGTACTCATCACCCAATATTGTTCGGATGATCAAATCGAGAAGAATATGGGCGAGGCATGTAGCATGTACGGGGGAAATGTGTGTACAGGGTTTTGGTGGGGAAACCTGAGGGAAAGAGACCACACTTGGAAGACCCAGGCGTAGATGGGAGGATGATATTAAGATGGATCTTCAGGAAGTGGGATGTGGGGTAATGGACTGGATTCAGCTGGCTCAGGATATGGACACCACACGTGAATGCGATAATAAACATTCGGGTTCCATAAAATGCGGGGAATGTCTTGAATAGCTGAGAACCGGTTAGCGTCTCAAAAAGGACTCTGCTCCATTGAGTAAGTAATATCGCAAACGTGACGTAAGAATAAACCGGTAAGAATTTAATCTGCAGCGTTTGTGATAAAGTAAACCTTAAACTAAAGCCAATACTTGAAATTCTTTCAGTGAGTATTTGCGACTAGTTACGCGACAGTGGATAGGTTAATTCATATCATTCAGATTTATGTCATAAAGGTCACGCTAGGAGGGGTGAGGCGAATTAACTGGTGACCGCACGTCAGACACCAGACAGACATGTGATCTATCAACTGCTGCACACAGATATAGTGGCGTGCCAGCAAGTCCGGTCTGACACCAACATTGCAGACTGCAAATTCGTTTTTCTTCCTATCGTAAATATCTCACGTACGATTTATCTGACGTGAATACTGAAAAATATTCAGTCTATTTAGCCTTTCAAATTCCAGCGGTACGAAGTCGTTGCGTCAAAGGTATATAGTGCAAGGGTCATTAAACATTTACACTACAGATAGCTCAATAGTGTAAAATCTCTAATACGAGCAGTCGGTTTTGTTAGGTGCATTGGTTAAGTTGCGATAAGCAACTGTTAGCTTCGTCATGTCTGTCCGCATTGAACATGGTCGGTTCCCACTGGCAGGATTTTCATGAAATTTTATATTTGAGTATTTTCCGAAAACCCGCCAAGAAAGTTCAATTACGATCTGACAACAACAACAACAACAACAACAACAAACACTTTACATGAACTTATTAACTTTTATGAAAATATCTCGTTGAATTCTTCTTAGAAGCAGAAATGTTTCAGACAAAAGTTGTACAGCAAATCAATTACGCATTTCATGTGAAATAACTTTCTCCGAAGTGACATAATGTGGAAGAATATGGTATATCCCGACGGGCCACAGACGAAAATATAATACGGCGTATTGTTGGATAAGTACAGCAACGAATACACCCAAAATATGTTCCACTTACTGCTTTTCCAAGCAACTATAGTCACGCGAAAGACGGTCAATGATACGTTTATGCCTACATTACCTATTTCATTATGATTATTGCACACTTCCCGAAGGTGGCGTTATTACAGCCCCTGAGGGTACAACAACGCCATTTGTCACTTTGCACCATTAAACTTTTTAATAATATCTGAAAGAAAATAAACGTATCGTAATTATATACACTAAATACAAGGAATTAAAATATATATTACGATTTGTAATTATATATTCTGTAACTTTGGAAATGACTTTCCGGAAACATAGCAGCGTTATTGTTAACCTTTTATAATCTAATTTAGACACAAATCCGTTTCCAGAAACTAAAAGTCACTTTACTTGCTACAGCAATGAATAAAAAGTTGAGGCAGTATAATGCATTTAAACACACACACACACACACACACACACACACACACACATACATGCATATATATATATATATATATATATATATATATAAAAAAAAGAAAAGTTATATAAACTTGTCCCTATGCAGGCCACAAAGACATGTGGGAGAGTGGAGATATATGTCAACACCAGCTTGGAATTTGATGGAAATGAGTGGCTAGATTCACGCTCTTAGCCACTTTAGCCCCAAGGGAAAAATCTCGGCACTCACTGCCAGGGAGTTTGGGTACAGTTAAAGAGGCGGTATGGCTATTTTGGAGAAGAGAAATATCTACTGCCCGTACCGGGAAACAAGCGACAAATCGCCGGACTTTCAGCCCGCAGTCTGGTTACTATACCGACTGACCTACACTGGCTCGTCACACGACGAGCTGCCGTAACTTTGGGGTGCCTGCCAAAAGACAGTCGTCTGTAACAAATCTTTTCAAATGAACCGCTTAGGTGATGCACAAAGCTTACAGCTTTGCAGGACCCAAACACTAAATTAGCCCTTCTTTATTATTACATTCTGTTTGTAAAACCGGAACAATGTATCATCACGCAACTTCTATCGCCGCTGCTTCTCAAGGTAAACACTTGCTGCATTAAAAGGTTGCCTAGCAACGAGATATAGGTGACGGTATAGTGCTCTAGAAATTGAGTGTCCTGGACAAACGTACAGTATATTTTCACGCTGTTCGGACGGTAGTCTGAGTCTGCGTGCTCAATCGGCCTTCACGACACGCTCGATGAGACCTTACTTTATGTCGAATGCAAATAAAGGAAAGGAAAAAAAAGAAGAAGAAAAAAAAGGAAATGTCTGATACACAATTCCTGAAATACGACATTTTGTTGATAAATATTCATGTACTTGGGCAAAAGGCCGTTCAAAATGCACTACCACACCAAACTAGCCACTTAGCCGCGAGTCGTGATTTTTCTCCATCCTAATATCTCGCGGATATTCGTTTCGCTGGAAAAATTCTAACCAAATTTCTTTGGCTAATTATTTTATGTGTTGATTATTTACGAGTATACAAACTTAAATTTAAATGCAAAATATTTTTTTTTCAATAAAATTCAGAAGCCAATTTGAATTCAATTGCAGATCCCTACCCCGTTCCCACAGAGGCACATTAATGAGTTGCATTGATGAAGACAGTCACATTTCATACCAGCTCTGTTACAACTGGCAAAATCTGAGCTGTAATTCTGACGTTCCTTAAGTATGCTACATTTACATGTCACTGAGTCGCCCGACTCCAACCGCCGGTCTGCTGTCAAACGTGCAGCGCTGGCGTCGTGTTTCACGGCAGTCCGTGAAATATTTGGCACAGTGGAAGACGGCAAAGTGTAATTTTCACCACATAGTGTTCCATGAAAATTCTCTTCAAGTCGCTCTGATTCTGAAACTGGAGATTTCGACTTAAAGGACAGTGACTACCTTAAATCCGCAACCACAGAAAGTATCCCCCAAGCAACAAACAGTCTCATCCAAGAATAAGGCCATTGTCAACATTCACCGTTGGGAGAACATAAATTCTAGCAATTTAGTCAATTACAAAATCAATCAGCAAATAATTTTTTTTAAAGACTCTGTATCTTACCTTCCCATGTACTGTTTCAGTTATTTGTATCGTTAATCAGCAACTGTTTCAGTCATGAATTTAATAATTCAATCTCATATACCCATTCAGAAATTCAGATCTTCGGTTTATTCAATCAAGGAATATTTGTTCCGATGAAGTATTAATTAATTCAATTATTCGTTCTCTTACTCATGCACCCAGTCAGGGACTTCGGAGCAAGACTGATGCTCAAACCGTAACACACGTAACACGAAACTGCACTCTGTACCCAAATTATTAACCTTTTACGGGTCTCCGTTATTCATTCAACAATTCATTATTAAAACTGGACTGTACCATGCACTTAAGATTAGCATTAAAAGTGAGTGGATTTTAAAACTTTTAAAACTTCATCATCAACTATTCGGTTCATAAATTCAAGAAGAGAATAATTCAAGGTTTTGACGTCAACTTATTTACAAAAAAAAAAAAAAATCTTATCTTGTGTTAGGGCAAGAGCTCGGGTGTGGGGATGTGGTGGCAACTTGTAGACGACAGGGACTGTAACAAACCTTGATGAAACCAGGACAACAGATTTGGAGCAACAGATATCAGGCAAAGTACCGGAAGTCACGCAGTGGATCTGTCATGGTGCACACTGGAGCTTTGTTACTGACTGCTCCCGAAATTAAAGCAGACCACACGAGAATTATTGCATTAAAAGAAGATCTCGCGGTCCTTAGGGCACCAACACTTCCACTGTGAGAAACTGTAAACAGCGTAACGGCTGCTGCTATCAGCTAACTCTTTTGCAGCAGAATACTTCTTGAGAGGTTAACAGGCTCTCAGCCAGTTAGATAGTTCCTCGGATTTTATAACACCCGGATGTTCATCAAAGTACTCACACAAGACCGCCACTGGTACCTATGCTAAGGCACATGAATCCAATCTACAGCTTTTCACTTTATTTATTTATGGAAGACCAATTTTTATATGGTTCTGGGATAGGTAATACTAAGGAGAGGGGAAGTGAGGGGTGAAAGCTATGACACTCAGACACAACCGTCTTCAAAGTAATAAATAATCTGCCTTCATTGATAATCAATTTTTACATTATGATTTTTATCAAGCAGTTCACTGTAGGCGCAATAACTCTTCTTCCCCATTGCAGAACAGACCCTAGCGGGCCTATGCCTCCTCTTTATCGAGGACTCAGACACACCACACTCGGTGGGACTTCTCTGGGCAGGTGGTCAGACCGACGCAGATACCGGTACGTGGCAACATACAACACTCACAAGAGACAGACCTCTATGCCCCCGGCGAGATACGAACGCACAAACCCAGCAAGCGAGCGGCCACAGACCCACGTTTTACTTAGGCCGCATGGCCACTGGGATCGGCACCCGCAATAATACCGGTAAATAAATGAGTTTATATCTTACCTACCGTATATAATGTGCTTGGTTTTGGAAGCGTGGGTGAAATAAGTGGTTGATTATTTTACTATAATTGGCCCAGACGACAGAAGTCGGACAGATGGGATTGCGATTAATGAATCGAAAAATCCAGAGTATTATTGATGATAATTCTGTTGTTGATTGGTGAATGTCAAATGTAACGAACGTCAGATGCTTGAAAATTTCGTAAAGGAAAAGTCACTGAACAACAAATTTAAGCGGGTTTCATTTAATGTCTTGCTTTCTACTGTCGGTTATGGTTATAGAAATATAAGGTAGCTAAGGTTACAAGACAGTAATTACCCTCTACACAGTAATTTTATGAATTCATCAACTCTGATAAATTAAGAAATGTCTGAAAACAGACGCCGTGGAACACTGCGTGAACATTACGTTAACCCCGTCACGTGACGGGTATATTTCTCGTTAATACACATTTACGTACTGATTTGGAAGACATTCTAAGTGCTGTTATTTACCAAAAGGAAGTAAACATAAATTTTTGGCTCATGCAGTCTACTAGCCATGCATGTTGAGAGCATATTCATAAACTTTATAAAGACATACTTTGGTCTCCAGTAATCCGCATTTAATAAGCCCTCCATCTCACCATTCCTTCCGTCCTGTTCGTCTGCTCGTTGCCGTCAGAACATCACAATATAATTTAAAGAACACCGCTGTGATCACTGTCCGCGGCCCGAGGCACACTCCGGTCATACAATGTTGCGGACGCTGCAAATCTGTTTCCGTCACGAGGCAAAATTAATAGAACACAATCTGGTGGGTCTATTGGATAGAACTAGTTGCTCTCCCAGCGGACAATGTCCAACGCAATATTCCGATAATAAGTCAACCCCTGCCGCAGTCTTTAGACTACCATGTGGTACACAATGCATACAACTAAGTTTCCAATGTAACGTTGCCAGGTTATTACATACAGTTTAACGCAGCGGTTGCACACCGATAATCCATAAAGCCTCGTTACACAGCAGGTGAGATATACTCCGTACACTGTCAGACACGATTTGGAAGAGCCTAGAAAACCGAAGTACTTTCATCTGAAGACATTTATTTTGGTTGCCCAGACGTGGTGGTGAGAATAAAAATCCTATCCTATCGAAAATCGAACTCGGTAACCCATCTTGTATCCTAGTAACCATAATCACTGAGCTATACCGGCTCCACATTTCATAGCCATGCGTAAGACACATGAGCATATGGAAGGGGGGGGAAAAAAGTGAATCGCGCTCCGTGGACTTGGGCGGCTCTGTTTCTGCGACACAAACTTGAATTGCCCTTGAGACGTAAGTGCATACGGTAGCAGATAATGGAGTCCCATCAGTGTCACCCGGATATGGAGCATTACTGCACAGCTAGCCGTGGTTCCTGTCCTATACTCTAGATGATGCACTCTGAGAAGCCACTGAAGTCATGCATGGAATACGAAATTCATAGAAGTGTGACCAGACGTACAGATCTAGGCGGCTAATGTCCAGTACAGACACTTAAAGTTTAATTTGACCAAACTAATCTGTTTGTGTATGAGTCACACCTCGTTAACCCTTATCCTGCTAACGTGGAGAATATGGTGAGCTCCTCATAATGCTAGCAAATGGCAGATGGGATTTAACTCGGCGTTTAAATGGTTAAGACTATTAAGAAGTCACACTAAATAACTGGTGCGTTATTTGGAGTCGTGCACTTTGCCCACATTTGCCTCTAAGGTCAAAATGGAGCAATCTTTAGACACTCGAGATATAGATAGTGGGAATCTTGGTGAAGTTATTTGATATAATAACGGTATTTGTGTGAATTTCTCTAGCGACTTCTTGCAAATAAGAATTAGGATGCCAACTTTAAGACTGAGAGCTGACATATGTCACGCAATAAAAGGACTAGCTGAGAAGTGGAGGTCAGGATTCGATTCATAGCAAGGACAGGAAATTTTCTGTGTCCGTAGCAAATACATTGTCCAATATAATGGGTCTCGACGGCTCTTTCCTGGGAAGTAAAATGGAACGAACGTGAAGCTAACCTCAAAACTTTTATAATATCAAATTAATGAACAAGTGCTGCTTCGTCTCTAGGCCTCAATGCTCTCTCACTGAGTGACGCTCAGGAACGATGACAAATGTAATTTATATTGTATTAGCTTTAGCATCAATGACAGTTTCCTGTCATCTCAAAGGTAATACATCATCAATGTTTTATATTTTTAGTTCCGTGCATCGTAATTCTAGGTTGAAGAAATCCAACAAGATGCAACTGTAAGCAGATATTTATTTACTGCTAAATTACTCTACATGTTTCGGGCGTCCATCGCGCCCATCATCAGGAGTGCATAAAACTGTAGTTGCAGCCTCTGGTACAGAACATACTATCTGGGAAGCAAGCTCCTTCAAACACGACCATGTGGTCACGTTTGAAGAAGCTTGCATAGTAAAAGCATAGTAAAAGACCAAAATCATATACCGTGGTTGCAACACCAAGAAAGTGAAAGTGAAAAGCGAATTCTCTGATTGCTAAATATCTAACCAAGCAAAAAGAGAAACACTAAATACACTTATCGCTTCAACTATTATTCATAATTCATTTCGAACTGAAACATTTCATGACGTTTTATCAATAGCAGCACCTGTCATCTCGCTTTCGGTCACCCGCCCCAGGCAGTATCATTCGAACTTTCTCTCCACTGCGAACCCAAGTTTAACCTTTTGACGCCTAATGTCAACTATAGTGGTCGTACCGCACCGCTAACCTCTAAAATTGCATTTTATATATTTATTCAACAAATATAGGTACTGAATATTTTAAACATGGTATATACTC